>WFLX010042672.1_pt1 | contig 12544 bp, 7 predicted proteins | sample 4967041 | NCBI WGS metagenome assembly WFLX01 (sample SAMN12857096, study PRJNA449069) | gut metagenome | isolation source: stool from male and female vole | host: Microtus ochrogaster | place: USA:Florida | collected 2017 | reverse complement strand
CATGATACGCGATAAAATCAAGGTGCCCACCGTGCCCTATTTCGGCATGGAGGGTGACGGCACCGGGTATATCGCGCTGACGCAGTTCAGCGAGTCGACGGCCGAGGAGGTGAAAACCGCCCTGACCACGCTGAAGAAGAATCCGGAGCTGAANTCGCTGGTGCTCGACCTNCGGTCGAANCCTGGCGGACTGCTGGAGAGCGCGGTGAAGGTGGTGAGCTATTTCGTGCCGAAGGGCACCGAGGTGCTCCGCACCCGCGGNAAGGGNGTGCTCAACGAGAAGGTGTATAAGACCACATCGGCCCCTATCGACACGGAGACTCCGCTGGTGGTGCTGATTGACGACGANAGCGCGTCGGCAGCCGAAATCACAGCCGGAGCGCTTCAAGACCTCGACCGCGCCGTGATAGTGGGCAACCGCTCCTTCGGCAAGGGTCTCGTGCAGACCACCCGCGACCTCCCCTACGAGGGACTGCTGAAGGTGACTATGGCGAAATATTACATCCCCTCGGGCCGACTGATCCAGGCGATTGACTACAGCCGCCGCAATCCTGACGGCAGCGTGGCCCGCATACCCGACAGCCTCACCAACACATTTACCACCGCCCACGGACGCACGGTGCGCGACGGCGGCGGCATAACCCCCGATGTGAGCGTGACCTATCCCCAGATGAGCCGACTCACCTATAATATAATCAGCGATTTCTGGGCATTTGACTTCGCCAACAAGTATTTCGCCGAGCATCCCGATGAGAAGCCGTCGATTGACGACTTCGAGGTGAGCGACTCGCTCTACGAGGAGTTCAAGCAGTTTATCGACCCGGAGAAGTTCAACTACGACAAGGTGTGTGAGATAATGCTCGACCGCCTNCGCGANGCCGCCAAGATAGAGGGCTACGAGGCCGACAGCCTCAACGAGCAGTTCGCGCGCCTGGAGGCTATGCTCAAGCATCCGCTCGACCGCGACCTCGACACCCACCGCAAGGCCATAGAGCCGATCATAGCCCGCGAAATCATAGAGCGCTACTATCTCGAGCCGGGCCGCATAGCCACCCAGCTTCGCACCGACCCCGGACTCGACACCGCCCTGACCATCCTCTCCGACCCGNAGAGAGTGAAGAGCATACTGCGCCCCGTAGCCTCAGCCTCTAAGAAATGAGCGAGGCGGGGACTACCATATCGGCTCTCGCCGCTGAGTTTTCGGGCGGCGCGCGCAAGCAGGCTCTCGACAAGGCTCTGGGGCGCAAGGCTCCGACACGCGCCTTCGGGCTCGCGGGGTCGTCGCCGGCGATGATGCTCGCAGGGATGAAGCGACGCAAGAGCCCCGTGCTGGTGGTGGGCGATTCGCTCGACGATGCCGGCTACCTGTATCACGACCTCACGCGCATACTGGGCGAGGAGGCGGTGCTGATGTTTCCGTCGGCCTACAAGCGCTCCATCAAATACGGGCAGATAGACCCTCCGTCGCAGATACTCCGCACCGAGGCGCTCAACCACTGGCACACCGACCCGGGGCTGCGATTCGTGGTGAGCTATCCCGAGGCTCTGGCAGAGCAAGTGGCTTCGAGAGAGGAGATCGACACCCACACGCTGCGCCTTACGAAAGGGAAGACCACATCGCTCACCGACACGATAAGATGGCTGAGGGAGAATGGGTTTAAGGAGGAGGACTATGTGTATGAGCCGGGCAATTTCGCCGCGCGAGGGTCGATACTCGACGTGTATGGCTACAGCAACGAACTCCCCTTCCGCATCGACTTCTTCGGCGACGAGATAGACACCATACGCACCTTCAATATCGAGACACAGCTCTCGGAGCAGAAGCTCGACGAGGTGGCCATCACCTCGGGCATAGCCGCCCGCAAATCGGGGCAATCGCTGCTTGAATTCGTGGCTCCCGACACCCTGATAGCCGTGCGCGACGCCGACTATACACTCTCGCGCATCGCCGCCGTGGCAGCCGAGGGGTTCTCGGAGAGCGCCCTGATGGCCGAGGAGGGTGACGCCGACGCCATGAGCCGGATTGTTGACCCNGAGGAGTTCGCGCGGCAGTTTGCCACCTTCCCCTCGCTACGGTTTACCGCAGCCGCCATNCCTCCCGAAGCACCCGACAACTCGATAGACTTCAACTGCTCGCCGCAGGCCATCTACCATAAGAATTTCGACCTCATAAGCGAATCGTTCAAGCAACTGCTTGCCGAGGGCTACACTCTCTATATCCTCTCCGAGAGCCCCAACCAGATAGAGCGCCTGAAGGCGATATTCGCCGACAGAGGCGACAATATCAGCTTCACGCCGGTAATCTCGACTCTCCACGAAGGGTTTGTGGACCACGTGAAGAAAATCTGCGTGTTTACCGACCACCAGATTTTTGACCGTTTCCATAAATACAACCTGAAGAGCGACCGCGCCCGCTCGGGCAAGCTCGCCCTCTCGCTCAAAGAGCTGAGCGCCATAGAGCCGGGCGACTTCATAGTGCACGTGGACCACGGAGTGGGTAAATTCGCCGGGCTGCTGCGCACGGAGGTCAACGGCCGGAGGCAGGAGATGATCAAGCTGGTGTATGCCAACAACGACGTGATATTCGTGTCAATCCACGCCCTCCACAAGCTCGCCAAATATCGCGGCAAGGAGGGAGTGCCCCCGAAAATCAACAAGCTCGGCACCGGGGCATGGAACCGCGTGAAGGAGCGCACCAAGGAGAAGCTCAAGGATATAGCGCGCGACCTGATAAAGCTCTACGCCGCCCGGCGCGACGAAAAGGGCCACAGCTTCGCGCCCGACTCATATATGCAGCAGGAGCTCGAGGCATCGTTCATATATGAGGATACGCCCGACCAGCTCACCGCCACAAAAGCGGTGAAGGCCGACATGGAGAGCGACCGCCCGATGGACAGGCTGATATGCGGCGACGTGGGGTTTGGCAAGACGGAGATAGCTATCCGCGCCGCCTTCAAGGCCGCGGCCGACGGCAAGCAGACCGCAGTGCTGGTGCCCACCACCGTGCTCGCCTATCAGCACTACAACACGTTCTCCAAGCGACTGAAGGATTTCCCGGTGAGAGTGGACTATATATCGCGCGCCCGAAGCCCCAAGCANGTGAAGCAGATACTGGCCGACCTCGCCGACGGAAAAATCGACATACTCATAGGCACGCATAAGCTGATAGGCAACTCAGTGAAGTTCAAGGACCTCGGGCTGCTGATAGTGGACGAGGAGCAGAAATTCGGAGTGGCCGTGAAGGAGAAGCTGAAGCAGATGAAGGTGAATGTGGACACGCTCACAATGAGCGCCACCCCGATACCGCGCACACTGCAGTTCTCGCTGATGGGAGCGCGCGACCTCTCGGCCATAACCACTCCCCCGGCCAACCGCTACCCGATCGTCACCTCGGTCAATGCCCTGGACGACGACATATTGCTCGAGGCGATAAACTTCGAGATGTCGCGCAACGGGCAGGTGTTTATCGTCAACCCCCGCATCGAAGGGCTCCATGACCTGGAGGCGCGGGTGAAGAGGCTGGTGCCCGACGCCCGCACGATAGTGGGCCACGGCCAGATGCCCCCCGAGAAGCTTGAAAAGGCTATACTCGACTTCGCCAACCACGACTACGACATACTGCTTGCTACCACCATCATAGAGAGCGGCATAGATATGCCTAACGTCAACACCATAATAATCAACAACGCCCAGAATTTCGGCCTGAGCGAGCTCCATCAGCTCAGAGGGCGTGTGGGGCGCAGCGCGCGCAAGGCATTCTGCTATCTGCTCGTGCCNCCGGGCAACCCGCTCACTCCCGAGGCGCGCCGGCGCCTGCAGGCGATAGAGAGCTTCTCGGACCTCGGCAGCGGCATACACATAGCCATGCAGGACCTCGACATACGCGGCGCGGGCAATCTGCTCGGCGCCGAGCAGAGCGGCTTCATAGCCGACCTCGGCTACGAGACCTACCAGAAGATACTCAAAGAGGCTGTGACGGAGCTGCGCACCGAGGAGTTTAGCGACGTGGTGACCTCGGACACTCCGGAGGAGGAGCTGGAATATGTGTCGGACTGCGTGATAGAGAGCGACATGGAGCTGCTGTTTCCGGCCACTTACGTGCCCGGCGAGAGCGAACGCATATCGCTCTATCAGGAGCTCGACTCCATAGAGAGGGAGCTCGACCTGCAGGCATTCCGCAACCGACTGGCCGACCGTTTCGGCAAGATACCCCACGAAGCCGCCGAACTGCTGCGCATACCGCGCCTCAGGTGGCTCGCACGGCGTCTGGGNATAGAGAAGGTGGTGCTGAAGCAGGGCACCATGTATATCTACTTCGTAGACGACTCAAACAAGGCTTATTACCAGTCGCCGATGTTTGGCCGCATACTCCGCTACCTGCAGGAGAACCCCAAGCGGTGTCGCATCCGCGAAAGCAACGGCAAGCGTAGCTTCGCCATATCAAATGTCACCACGGTGGAGACCGCGGTGGCCATACTCGAGAAAATCCTTGCCTCCCCGACACTATAAGTCAGCCGGGAAGATCACATAAGAAATATACACCAAGAATATGGATTACCGCATACTCCCTCCCGAAGAGCTGCTCCAGGCCCGGGTGAAACTTCCGCTCTCCAAGAGCATGAGCAACCGCGCTATAGTAATCAACGCGCTCACTCCCGACGCACAGCCTCTGGGAGAGCTGGCCAAGTGTGACGACACCGACGCGATGCTCGCCGGCATCACTATGACCCACGGCACGGTCAACGTAGGAGCCGCCGGCACAGCCATGAGATTTCTCACGGCCTACTTCGCCAGCCGNCCGGGAGTGTCGGTGACACTCGACGGCACTGAGCGGATGCGCAACCGCCCTATCGGTCCGCTCGTGGATGCTCTGCGCGCCTGCGGCGCAGACATAGCCTATACCGGTCGCGANGGATTCCCGCCGATCGACATCAACGGCCGCACACTCCGGGGTGGCGAGATAACGGTGCCCGCNTCGGTGAGCTCGCAGTTTATCTCGGCCCTGATGATGGTGGCTCCGGTGATGGAGCAGGGGCTGAAAATAACTCTTGACGGGGAGATAACCTCGATGCCCTACATACGCATGACCGCCGAGATGATGGGCCGATGCGGCGCGGGAGTGACGTTCGAGGGCCCGGTGGTGGCCATAGAGCCGCGTCCCTACGTGGACGCTCCCATTACCATCGAGGGGGATTGGAGCGCAGCGTCCTACTGGTATGAGATAGAGGCGCTATCATGCGGATTCGTGACCNTCGACGGCCTGGAGCAGTTCAGCTGCCAGGGTGACAGCCGGGTGGCCCGGCTTTACTCCGAGCTCGGAGTGCACACCGACTTCGAGGGGGAGGATGGAGGGAGCGACCTCGTAGCGTCGCCCGACCTCAGTCCGCGGATGATGGCCGACATGACCGATACGCCCGACCTGGTGCAAGCCCTCACGGTGACACTGGCCATGCTCGGAGTGCCGTTCAGGCTCACCGGCGTGAAATCGCTCCGCATCAAGGAGACCGACCGCCTGGAGGCGCTGAAAAAAGAGCTGCTGAAACTGGGCATAATCATAGAGACCGAGGGCGACGATGCGCTGGTGTGGGAAGGGGCGCGCCGTCCGGTGAGCGAGNTGCCGGTGTTTGACACCTACTCAGACCACCGCATGGCTATGGCCCTGGCTCCGGTGGCATTGTTTGTGCCCGGCATAGTGATACGCGACGCCGAGGTGGTCACGAAGTCTTACCCCGAGTTCTGGGACCACCTCATCAGCGCCGGATTTACGGTGAAGGACACCGCCGACGAACCCGCCGGAGAGGAGGAGGCCGAATGACCGGGGCTCTCATCATACTCGCCGCGCTGCTGCTCACCGGCACCTTGCTCTGGGCTCTCGACAAGCGCCACCGGAAGACCGAACGACCCGATGACGAGGGAGAGATAGCCGTAGCGACCGAGCCGGCCGGCGAGGAATGTTGCGGCATGCATATCACCTGCGAGAAGGATTCGCTTCTGGCCGCGGTGAGCCGCGAGATAGAATATTACGACGACGAAGAGCTCGACGCCTACCGTGGCACTGCACCCGACGGCTACTCGGCCGAGGCGGTGGAGGAGTTTCGGGAGGTGCTTCTGACCCTGCGCCCCGACGATATAGCCGGATGGGCGCGGAGCATACAGCTGAGAGGGATAGAGCTGCCCGAAGCCGTGCGCGACGAGCTGCTGATGATAGTGGGTGAAGAAAGAATGAGAAGGAATGGACAATCTGTTTGACTACGCATTTTTCCGCAACGCCCTGGCCGGNCTGGCCATAATCAGCGTTGCGTCGGCGATAATAGGCACCTATGTGGTGAGCCGTCGGCTTGTGTCGATAAGCGGCGGAGTGACCCATGCCTGCTTCGGCGGCCTCGGACTGGGCTACTTCTTAGGGGTCAACCCGATATTCATGGCCGCGATNGCTGCCGTGGCGTCGTCGCTCGGCGTGGAGCTGATGGCCTCGCGCGGAAGAGTGCGCGAAGACTCGGCGATAGCCGTNGTGTGGGCCATAGGCATGGCACTGGGCATACTGTTTGTGTTTCTCACGCCNGGCTATGTGCCTGAGCTCAACTCGTTTCTGTTTGGCAACGTGCTGACCATCGGCCCGTCGGANNTGATGGCTTTCGGGATATTCACCGTGGTNTTAGGGGTGTTTTTCGCGCTGTTCTACCGCAAGATAGTGATTTGCGCCTTCGATGCCGACTTCGCGAGGGTGATACACCTGCCCGTGAGATGGATCAACTGCATCATGACGGTGATGACAGCCGTGTGCATAGTGCTGACCATAAGGCTCGTGGGAGTGATGCTGCTGATGTCGATGCTCGCGTTGCCCCAGATGATAGCCGAGATGTTCTCGCGGCGCTTCAACGGGATAATGTGGCGCTCGGTAGTAATATCGCTCGCATGCTGTATCGGCGGCCTTATGATAGCCACGGTGGTAGATGTGCCCTGCTCGGCGCTGATAGTGCTGCTGATGGCGGGTATCTATATAATCTGCGCCGTGACAGTGCCCGCAGTAAAGCGGCTTAGAACCGGACTGTAAGCGGTGAGGGGCGGGCAGAAAATAGCGTCAATCCTTGCAGCAGCGGCTGTGGCAGCGCTGCTCGCGGTGTCGTGCTCGCCGAAAAAGAATACAGCCGCTACGCGCAACTATCAGGCATTCATCACCCGCTACAATGTGCACTACAACGGCGACCTCCACTATCGCGAGACGCTCGANAAGATGGAGGGGGGCTATGCCGACAATTTCACCCGGCTGCTGCCGATGCATCCCGCCGAAGCCCGCGCCGACAGCAAGGCTCCGCAGCCGCAGGGCGATTTCACCCGCTCGATAGAGAAGGCGCAGAAAGCCATACAGACACGCTCAATCAAGAAACGCCCNCGGCGNCANCCCGGACGGCGCAACGACCCGGAGTATCAGGAGTGGCTGAAGAGGGAGGAGTACAACCCGTTTCTCCACAACTCATGGATGCTCATGGCGCGCAGCCAGTATATGAACGGCGATTTCCTCCCCGCCGCGTCGACATTTCTCTACATAGCCAACCATTTCAAGTGGCTGCCCGAAACCGTGACCGAGGCGCGGATATGGCAGGCACGCTGCTATTGCGCGGTCGGGTGGGTCAATGAGGCGGAGGCTACCCTCTCGCGAGTGAGAGAGAAGGAGCTCGTGAACAATACCCTCACAGGCGACTATAACTTCGTGAAAGCCGACATAGCGATACACCGCGGTGACTATGAGGGGGCTATCGANCCGCTNAAGGAGGCNGTGGCCCATGCCAAAGGGGCNCAGCGCACNAGGCTCACCTATCTGCTCGGGCAGGTGTGCGAGCGGGCGGGAAGGATGGAGGAGGCCCGGATGGCGTTCAGCAAAGCGGAGGGAAGCGCATCGGCACCCTACCGCACCCGACTCAACGCCCGCATAAGCCTCAGCGCCATTCTGGCACAGCTACCCGGCGCGGAGACGGAGAAGGAGCTGAAAGCGCTCCGACGCATGAAGCGCTATGACCGCAACGCGGAATATCTCGACCAGATACTCTATGCCGAGGGGAATCTGCTGCTCGCTCAGGGCGACACCGCAGGGGCTATGCACGCATATGCCGAGGCGGGAGAGAAGTCGACGAGAAAGGGGGTGGAGATGGCTCTCGCCAAGATTGCGCTGGGCAACCTGTACTTCGAGCGGGGTGATTATGACGCGGCGCAGCCATGCTATGCCGAGGCGATTCCGCTGCTGGCCGACGACTATCCGGGCATCGAGGTGCTGAGGAGGAGGTCGGATGTGCTCGACGAACTGGCGGTGTATTCGCGCAACGTGGCTCTGCAGGATTCGCTGCTCAGGCTCGCCGATATGCCCGAGGAGGAGAGGCTGAAGGTTGTCGACGCCATCATTGACCGCCTCAAAGAACAGGAGAGAGGAGAGAGAGAGGAGAGAGAGGAAGAGGAGAGGAGAGAGAGAGGAAATTTTGCACAGAACTTGGGTAACAGCGGTCAGAACACCAATACGGCTGCCGCTCCGACCACGTTTTCGCTCAACAACGACAAGTCGTGGTATTTCTACAACCCTACGGCCAAGAGCGCGGGCTCGGCGGAGTTCCGCAANCGNTGGGGTAGCCGCAAGCAGGAGGATGACTGGCGCCGCAGCAACAAAAACAGCTATGCGCCGATTGAAGCAGAGCCCGAGCCCCGGGAAGTGGCCGAGGCCGGCAGCGAAAAAGAGGAGAGACCGGCCCAGNGCAATGCCGACAATCCCCACGAGAGNGAGTACTATCTCAAAAACATACCTCTTACCGAGCAAGAGCGCACAGCCGCTCACGAGATAATCCAGGAGGGGCTCTACAACATGGGGCTCATACTCAAAGACAAGCTGGAGGATTATGCGGCGGCNCGNCGCTACTGGACCCGGCTGCTGCGGGAGTATCCCGACAATATATACCGCCTCGACGCCTACCACAATCTCTATCTCATGGCTGCCCGCGCGGGGGATATGAAGGAGGCGGAGCGCTACCGGCAGCTAATCGTGTCGGANTTTCCGGAGTCGCCCGAAGGGGTGGCGATGGCCGACCCCCNCTATCTTGACAATCTGAAAGAGATGCACGAGCGGCAGGAGCAGCTCTATGCCCGCACATGGGAGGCGTATCTCCAGAACAGAAACGACTCGGTGAGAGCCGATGTGGAGTATGCCGTGGACCACTATCCGATGAGCGCGATTATGCCGAAATTCCTTTTTCTCAACGCGCTGACATATGCCACGGAGGGCGATACCGANGGGTTCACCTCGCGGCTCAAGGAGATTGTGGAGCGGTATCCCGACGCGGATGTGTCGCCCCTCGCGGCCACATGGATAAAGGGAGCGGCCGAGGGGCGCGGACTGGTGAGCGACGGCACCAATGCCCGCGGCATGGTGTGGACCACACGGCTCACATCATCCACCGGAGGTGAGGGAGGAGAGAACGGTTTCCCCGAGGAGACCGACACCATAGCCGTGACCCTCTCGCCTGAGGCTCCGAGGGTTGTGATAATGGCATTCGCCCTCGACTCTGTGAGCGCCAACGAGCTGCTCTTTGAGGTGGCNCGGTTCAATTTCAACACCTTCTCGGTGGCCGACTTCGACCTCGAGAATCTCAGCTTCGGGCCGATAGGGGTTATAGTCGTGAAGCCGTTTGACAATCTCCAGGATGCGCGCAGATATGTGAGCCTCATGGACAAGAGCGCGGAGCTTACGCTCCCGGCAGGGGTGGTGACGGCTGTGATACCCGAGGCCGACTTCCGCGAAATCACCGTAAGAGGGCTCACGCTCGACGACTACTTCCGTGCGCTCGAGAGGGCCGAAGGGCGCGAGGTGCATGAATCTGTGCTGCCGCCCGAAGAATATCCCTCGCCCGAAGAAATGTATAACCCTGACGAATCCACACAAGATGAAACCGGTAATCCTCTGGGCTGACGACGAGATAGAGCTCCTGAAGCCCCACATAATGTTTCTCACCGCCAAGGGCTATGAGATGATTACGGCCAACAGCGGCAGCGACGCATTGGCCTGCGTCGGGGAGCGGCATGTGGACCTCGTGATTCTCGACGAGAATATGCCAGGCATTTCCGGACTCGACGCCCTGACCCGCATAAAGCAGACCGCCCCCCACCTGCCGGTAATCATGATCACGAAGAGCGAGGAGGAGGATATAATGGACCAGGCCATCGGCGGAAAGATAGCAGACTACCTCATAAAGCCGGTGAACCCCAACCAGATACTTCTGGCTATAAAGAAGGCTCTCGACGCGCAGAGGCTCGTGGCAGAGCGCACATCCACCGGCTATCGCGAGCAGTTTGGCCAGATAACATCGCAAATCAACGACTCCTATTCGCTCACCGACTGGAAAGACCTATACCGCAAGCTCGTGTACTGGCAGATGGAGCTCGACGCGTCGGCCGACATAGCTCCGCTGCTCGACAGCCAGACCGACGAGGCCAACGCCGGGTTCGGCAAGTTTGTGAAGCGCCACTACGAGGAGTGGGTGAAAACCGACGCGTCCGAAGCGCCGCTGATGAGCCACAACCTGATGCGCAGGCGGGTGACCCCGCTCGTGGCCGACGGGAAGCGCCCCTGGCTCATAGTCATCGACAATTTCAGGCTCGACCAATGGCTCACACTCAAGACGTTGCTGTCAGGAGAGTTTACCTTCGCCGACGAAGATCTCTGCTGCTCCATACTCCCCACCGCCACGCAATATGCCCGCAACTCCATCTTCTCCGGACTGCTCCCCGAGGAGATAGCCGCCCGCTACCCCGAGCTATGGAAAGACGAGGACGACGAGGAGTCGAAGAATCTCAACGAGGCGCCACTGATAGCCGGACTCATCGAAAGGCTCAGGCAGCCGTGGAAATTCTCATATCATAAGATCAACGACTCCGAGGCGTGCCGCAAGCTGGCCGAGAGAGTGGCCGACTATGCGNCCAACGACTTCAATGTGGTGGTGATCAACTTCATAGACATGCTNTCGCATGCCCGCACGGAGAACAGTGCGGTGAGAGAGCTCGCCTCGACCGACGCCGGCTACCGGTCAATCACCGCTTCGTGGTTCAGGCACTCCCCCGCCCTGACACTGTTCGCGAAAATCGCCGCCACGGGGTCGCCCATAGTGCTCACCACCGACCATGGCACCATAAGGGTGGACAATCCGGTGAAAATCGTAGCCGACCGGTTTACCACCTCAGGGCTCCGCTACAAGGTGGGCAAAAACATGGACTATGACCCGCGCAAGGTGTATGAAATCAAGCGCCCGCGTGAGGCCGGCCTTCCGGCTCCCAATCTCTCGTCGGCCTANATATTTGCCTTAGGGAGAGACTTCTTCGTCTATCCNACAAACTANAACCACTACGTGCAACACTTCACCGACACATTCCAACACGGAGGCATCTCGCTCCAGGAGATGCTCGTGCCGGTAGTGACGCTCATACCGAAATAATCACCCTGCAAACATAAACATCTATCAAATATGACACAGACTATCGAAATACCCAATCTCGAGAGCATCGACGCAGCCGCCGACGCTTTCGTGAAGCTGATGGACCCCGAGCGCACCGTCTATGCCTTCAACGGCGACATGGGTGCCGGAAAAACCACATTTATCAACGCCCTCTGCCGCCGGCTCGGGGTGGAGGATGACCAGACGGGCTCACCGACATTTGCCATCATCAACGAGTATCGCTCCGACACCACCGCCGAGCTGATATACCACTTCGACCTCTACCGCATTGAGTCGGCCGAGGAGGCTTTCGACATAGGCGTGGAGGATTACTTTGACTCCGGCTGCCTCTGCNTGCTCGAATGGCCCGAAAAAATCGAGGATATGCTGCCCGACGACACCGTGACGGTGACCCTGAAGGTGAATCCCGACGAATCGCGCACCCTCACCATAGAGCAGTAACCGCATACTCGTACCCGCGCAAAAAACGTTTCTTCGAAGGAGCAATCTTGTGAATTGTTTCTTTGAAGAAACGTTTTTGGTAAATGTACCGCCGTCAGTACAAAAATCCGAAGAGCCAGAGGGGAATCTTGTTGCCGAAACCAAACTCTATGTCGTCGGCCACCACAAAGCTGTCGGGGATATTGCGTATCTGCGAGAAACCCTTGCCTTTGCCNCCGATTTCAAAGAGATAACGGCCGTCGACTATAAAATCGCCGTCTTTAGCAAAGCCCACCTTGTGAGCCACACTCAGCAGCGAGGCAAACGTNCACTCCCGCGCCGCGCCGACCTCCGGCGACTCCAGGGCATACATGAGNGTGGAATTNTCGAGCAACACCTTCTGGGGCTTGGCAAGNCTCTTGGGACCACGCACGGAGTTGAAGAGCTGCCTGATGATGCCCGCCCGGTCAAGTAGGTCGAGGAGCTTGATAATCTGATTTCGGTTGGTGTTCATCACCCCGGCGAGAGTGGTGAGATTGGGGATATAGGGGAGCGATCCGGCGATGATAGCCACAAGCCGCTTCCCTTTTATCAGGGTCTCGTAGTCAATACGGGTCTCCACGGCCGGAATATCG
>WFLX010157147.1_pt1 | contig 12548 bp, 10 predicted proteins | sample 4967041 | NCBI WGS metagenome assembly WFLX01 (sample SAMN12857096, study PRJNA449069) | gut metagenome | isolation source: stool from male and female vole | host: Microtus ochrogaster | place: USA:Florida | collected 2017 | reverse complement strand
GTCGGCTCCATCGCCAGCCTTCCAATTGCGTCCCAGTCAACATGAAAATCGATATACACTCTTCTGTCTATTGGAATATTCCACAATGAATATTTGACAAGTGACGCGAGCTGCGATGCCACCAAGCTCTTATAAGACATTTTTGTTAATTTATTGTTCTACGATTCCGGCTTCAAACCACATATCTACTAATTCTTTGGCATCNTTGCATGCAGTTTCAATATCTACATCATATCGGTCGATAAGCAATTTTTCTATATTTTTACTATTAAATGAAGTGTCTGGTAATGCTTCCCATATATATGCTGCAGATTCGTTTAGCGATATTATTCTATTGAAATCAATTAATTCCAGACTTTCAGCCACTAACATCGTTTCTCTTCCAAGTTTCCTCATCATTAATCCTTTTATCTTTTTCATAATTATATTATCTTTATTATTTTTATCTTTGGCAATATTATCAACAAATTGTAAAGAGATGCTTTAATTTCCAAGCCATTCTACGAAAGGGGAGAAGCATCCGCCATACATGTGCTAATCCTTGGTCTTTAACGGATCTAAGACTATGCTTTTGACCGTTTCGGATAATGCTTTCAGCCACTCCCAATATATTATCTAAAGAACACTGTTCAGACCCAAATAAATTTCCATCACCCATGAGCCAAACAATATCATTCTTCTTTTTTATTATCCGATGTAAGACATACCTCTTATTTTCTATTCGAGCCAACACAATATCACCATTTACAATTTTTTCAGGAGGTGCAAGCACTATTATATCTACTTCTTGAATGAATGGGTTCATACTTCTTCCTTTTGCATGTATTTTTACTCTCTTCCCCTCAGAGAGTAGTGAGTTGACATCCTCAAGAAGCATATCATTGGCTATTACACGCTTTTCAATCATATTTAGCACCTTTTCTCAAATTTTCAAAACAAAGATTAGCAGCATTCTTATCAGCAAGACATTCGAGTCTATAGATAGGAATCTCTGAAATCACCTTACAGACGGAATCATGTATGTCATCAGCCATGTCTTGATCCCATTTCATACATGAACAAGAGGGCAGTAGAGCAGCATAGCTTGCTATGCCACTGAGTCGACCAATACGATTATAAGGAGACTGTTGCAGACGAACAATTCCACTTATCGGCAATTTTTGATTTTTGTAACAAGGTGTCTTGCCACTCCATGGCGAACCGAAAACATATNGAATTCCATCCAATATCCGAATTATCGGATTATCGTCGTTAAGCAGTTTTGACCCTTTGATATTTTCTATCCATAGCCGGCTATGAGTACTTTTTCCAGTACCGCTCTTTCCTAAAAAGAGATATCCTCTACCTTCATTTTCAATTACCGAAGCATGCAACATCAGTGTCTGACGCTTTGAGGAAGCAAACGTATAAAGTAGCATTAGGGCTGTGTCAAGTGCATATCGTCGCTCTCCCACAGATCCTCCTATCCATGCTTTTGCATAACTATAATCACCAGTAATGGCTAATTTACAGCATTCATTTCCTTCTGGAGTATATAAGAAAATCGTATGGTCTCCATTTGAAGCTTGGTAAAAAACCATAGGCCCATTTTCATCTTTAAGTTCGACTGTCTTTGCCCCTAATTTAGGAATTAAACATGCTTCCTTTAGAAGAGTTAGAGAAAAAAGAGNCNTTTCCCCCATAGAANACTCTGTCTGAAAAGGAGCATATGGNTTANGCTCCATTTCAGACAGAGNAGCATCCGAGCTGTCAAACACAAACNGATGTCCTCCTATTTTATAATAACTTTTATGAGTCATTATTTTACCTATTTTGTTTCATATTCGATGATTGTCGTTTTTTTGTTTAATATATCGACGTATTATCATCCCCAAATCTTATCTTTTTTAAGGAAGTTATTTCAACTTTTTTTGTATATACTAATAGAAGTTGCTCAAACAACTTCCAATGCAAAAGTAATCATTTTATCCAAATTCCACAATTTTTTGATGCGACAATTTTTCAATTTTTGTGCGACAATATTATTCTATATTGCTTCAAACGTTTTTTATTTGCATTTATCACGAAAAATGACTAATTTTGTGGTTTAAAATAAACCAATAAGATTGGTGGTCAATCTGACCTACCATAAGAAAAAAGATACAATAACAATTATGCCTACTTCTAAGGAAATCAGAGAGTCGTTCAAGCGATTTTTTGAAAGCAAAGGTCACCATATAGTGCCCTCTGCTCCTATGGTTATCAAAGATGACCCAACCCTAATGTTTACAAATGCCGGAATGAATCAGTTTAAGGATATCATTCTTGGCAATCGTCCTGCAAAATATACTCGAGTGGCAGACTCACAGAAGTGTCTTCGCGTAAGCGGAAAACACAATGACCTCGAGGATGTCTATCACGACACATACCATCATACCATGTTCGAGATGCTTGGAAACTGGTCGTTTGGCGATTACTTCAAGAAAGAAGCTATCGATTGGGCTTGGGAATATCTTGTAGATGTTCTCAAACTTGATCCAAACCGTCTATATGCAACCGTGTTTGAAGGATATGCACCGGAAGGTCTTGAACGCGATAATGAAGCAGCTTCATATTGGGAGGCACATTTGCCCAAAAGCCATATAATCAACGGTAATCGTCATGACAACTTCTGGGAAATGGGAGATACTGGTCCTTGTGGGCCTTGCTCGGAGATCCATATTGACCTTCGTAGCGACGAAGAGAGGGCACAAGTGGATGGAGCTTCTCTTGTTAATAAGGACAATCCTCAGGTGATTGAAATTTGGAACCTTGTTTTCATGCAGTATGAACGTAAAGCTGATGGACATCTCGAGCCTCTCCCAGCAAAGGTTATCGACACTGGTATGGGTTTCGAACGTCTTTGCATGGCTCTTCAAGGTAAAAAATCGAACTATGATACAGATGTCTTCACTCCTTATATTGCCAAAATAAGCGAAATTTCCGGTAAGGAATATGGAAAAGACAAGATGGTTGATGTGGCTATGCGTGTATGCTCCGACCATTGTCGAACTATTGCTTTCTCAATTGCGGACTCCCAACTTCCAAGCAATGCAAAAGCCGGCTATGTGATACGCCGTATTCTTCGTCGCGCTGTGCGCTACGCGTATACATTCCTNGACCAAAAGAATCCGTTCATCTATCANCTTGTAGATGTAATGGTNGATCAGATGGGNGAGGCNTATCCNGAACTTGTAGCTCAGAAAGATCTTATCAAGAAAGTGATAAAAGAGGAAGAAGAATCATTCCTTCGTACACTCGACAAGGGTATTGGTCTTCTTGATAATCTTGTTGCAACAGCAAAAAAAGAAGGTAAGACTGAAATTAGCGGTAAGGATGCTTTTACACTCTATGATACCTATGGATTCCCTCTCGACCTTACTGAACTAATCTTGCGTGAACAAGGCATGACTCTTGATGAGAAAGGTTATCAGGAAGAGATGAACCGTCAGAAAGAGCGTGCTCGTAATGCTGCAGCAATTGAGACTGGCGACTGGGTTATCCTTAAGGATGGCGAACAGAAGTTTGTTGGCTATGATGTAACAGAAAAAGAATGCCGCATTCTCCGTTACCGAAAAGTAAAACAGAAAGGTAAAGAATTCTTTCAAATCATTCTTGACGAGACCCCATTCTATGGAGAAATGGGTGGACAAGTGGGCGACAAGGGAAAACTTATCGATTCTAATGGTGTGGAGATAGAAATCTTCGACACCAAGCGTGAGAATAATGTAAGCGTACATCTTACTTATAAATTGCCTGAAAANCCTGCGGATACTTTCAAGGCCATGATTGACNCTGACGCAAGAGCTGCCATCTCAGCCAACCACTCGGCCACACACCTCTTGCACGAGGCTCTTCGCGAAGTGCTCGGTACACATGTGGAACAGAAAGGTTCATACGTCTCTCCTGATTCACTGCGATTNNATCTTNNCACATTTNCAAANAGTGACACCCNANGNNNTTCGTAAGGTAGANCATATTGTCAATGCTCGTATCCGTAANGCAATGCCTTTGGATGAGCATCGTGAAATGCCGATAGCAGAAGCTAAAGCTCTCGGTGCAATGGCTCTTTTTGGCGAGAAATATGGTGACAAAGTACGTGTAGTGAAATTTGGCGATTCTGTCGAACTATGTGGTGGTACTCACGTTTCCAACACCGGTAATATCGGTATGGTGCGTATTATTTCGGAAAGCAGTATNGCTGCAGGTATCCGACGTATTGAGGCTGTCAGTGGAGCCGGGGTAGAAAATGTCATCGATGATTTCCAAGATCTTGTTGTAGGACTTTCTAACCTCCTCGGCACGAATGGTAATATCCGAGCTTCCGTAGAAAAAGCGCTGAAAGAGAATGGAGAACTTCGTAAGCAGGTAGAGGAAGCTATGGCAGAACGAATCAACAATTTGGCAAAAGAACTCATTGACAAGGCAAAAGATACCAATGGTGTCAAAGTCGTTGAATTAGTTGGAGTAAATGTTCCCGATGTTGTGAAAAATGTTGCCTTTACGATAAGAAAGAAGAGTCCGGAGCACACTGTTTTTGTCGGAGCAACAATGTCGCCTGATAAAAAACCACTTCTGACGGTTATGCTGTCTGATGATATGGTGAAAAATGGTGCAAATGCAGGCCAAATTGTGCGCGAAGCAGCCAAACTGATCAAAGGTGGCGGTGGTGGTCAGCCTTTCTTCGCTCAAGCTGGAGGCAAGGACGTAGACGGCCTATCTGCTGCACGCGACAAAATTATTGAGCTTCTCGCACTATAACAGTTCATGCAAAGAGGAGCAGAAGACATTGCAAGGGTGAAATATACTTCTGAAAGGGGAGGACTCTATATCCACATTGCCTATTGCCGCAAAAAATGTATCTACTGCGATTTTTTTAGCGCAGGAGATAGAATTGCTGATTGGCATATCTATGTAGATGCTTTATGCTCTGAGTTTAAAGAACGAATAAAAGAAATGGCGTGCCCACTCCGTACTGTGTACATAGGAGGGGGGACGCCTTCTCTTATGCCTGAGGAAGAATTTCACCGTTTGTGTGAATTTATAATGCCATATCTAAGGGACGTGGAGGAATTCACTATAGAAGTCAATCCTGACGATGTGAATGAACATATGCTTGGAGTATGGAACAAGGGGGGGATCAATCGCCTTAGTATGGGTATTCAGACATTTGATGATAATGCCTTGCTTGCCATAGGAAGGCGCCATACCAGTAGGGAGGCTCTGCAAGCTTATTATCTTGCAAGAAATGTATTCAGAAACGTCTCTATCGACCTTATGTTCGGACTTCCGGGACAGACACTTGAGTCGTGGACACATGATGTTCAGACCGCAATAAGCCTGCGTCCTGAACATATATCGGCTTATTCTCTGATGTTCGAGGAAGGAACGGCTCTTACTACATTACGCGATATCGGACGAGTGGCAGAAGCGCCTGAGGACGTTACAGAACAAATGTTTCTCCTACTCATTGAAGAGTTGAAAAGAGCTGGGTATGACCACTATGAGATCAGTAATTTCGCAATTCCAGGATATAGTAGTCAACATAATTCATCCTACTGGCTACAACTACCTTATCTTGGAATAGGACCATCAGCCCATAGCTACGACGGAAAGAAGACGAGAAAGGCTAATAGAGCAAATTTAAGAGGCTATTTGGACTTCTGGACATCCTCAAATCCCAAAAAAAAGGGTTCCACCCATTTTTTTGAGACGGAACACCTTTCATTTAGAGAACTAATTGAAGAATACGTGATGACCAGAATGCGAATGAAAGAAGGAATTCCTCTTGATGATTTTCGCTTAAGATTCGGAGAAACAGCTTATGCTTCGTTGATGGCAAATTGCAAGCCTTTATTTGAAAGGGGAGTGCTTGTTTCTACAGGAAATAATATCTTTATTCGNGAACAAGAAATACTTATTTCCGACTCAATCATTCTTGATATGTTGGTTGACAATTTCTCGCATATCTAACTCGTAGATCGAATTAGCCTGTGTTGCCACTATCCCGGCACCAGTGGAGACATTACTGAATTCAAAAACAGCATCACCCAAACCGACTCCTCCTAATGCCCCACTTATTCCTTCTGTATTGGCCCACAGCGACATCATATAATTATAGTATGCTTTTGAGATATGTCCAAATTCAACGTTAAGCAGGAGTTTTTTATCCATTCCAGGATGATCTGAATAGTCACAACTATAACTACCGCTCAAAGGAACCTCAAGGCTATATTGTTTGCCGGAAATCTGACGGTCAGAAAATACTGTGTATAACCCATATGCATCTGTTATGATGGTCTCAAGAGGAGAGATATGTTCTGAGAATAAGGGCTCAAATCCGTAATCGGGATTAATAGAAACAGACTCGACACTTGGATGATAATATTCATCTTCTGTATCCTTGTGGATTGAAGCCCTTGTTTGAATATCAAAGACATAAAAATTGCTTATAGAGGCTGGATCAGTAAACTTGACACTCAGCATCATATCAAAATGTGCACTGTAAGTGTCATTGTCCCGATTGTAATATGAATTCAATTTAATGATTTTTGTATCCACATTATCTATTTCAACAGGGTAAGGAATTATTACCTCAGAATACGCTTCTCCATAAGTTCTATCTATTGCTACGATCTTTATTTTGTCACCACTCTTAGGTATATAATTTGCAGCAAAATAGCAATCAACTCCATTATCGGGGCGAAACCATAATATTCCAGCGCCATCATCTGAATGGAAGCGTAAAACCAATTTCTCTTCCAGCTCATCATTTACATATAAGTAAACTTCGGCCTCTTTCAAACTTATATCAAGCCCTACAGTAGGGGTTCCTTCTGAATATCTCCACGTCCTTGTTACCTCTACCTTAATATCTTCTCCAGCTCTAAGAAGAGAATTAATGCATACCACGGGAGTGCTCTTAAGATCTGGTTCAAAATTAGTATAGCAGCTTGACAATAATAACATTGAAGCAGTCAAGAGCATATATGAGTTTTTTTTATTTATTGTTTTCATGATTAATTATTTCAATGATTTTAGAATAGCCAGGTATAAGAGACAGAAGGAATAATAGGAATGGCTCTGACATGTTGGAACACATCATTTGAATGATAGTTTCCTGACGGATCATAATATCCAATATCGCTATCTCGTCTTACAGCTATCACATTCATATAGCAATAGGCATTATAGACACTGAATGTCCAATATCCTCTTTTCGTCTTTCGCGTAGCTGATAAGTCAAGACGATGATAGAATGGCAATCGATAGTTATTTGTCTTTTCTTGATAATCCATATCAAAATGCCATGGTCCCAACAACGGATCGCTCCAGCATTGTAGGGGCAAAGTGATTCTATTACCACTCATTCCTGTCCAGGATGCTCCAACATCCCATTTGTCGTTGATCTTCCATGTTAGAGCCACGTTGATTTTATGACGGTTGTCAAATCTTGCAGGATACCATTCCCCTTTGTTCTTTTCTGGAAACCTCCTATCTGCCCACAAAAGAGAGTAAGCTACATGTCCGGTGATATTGCCAAATTCCTTTGTCACTTTAAAGTCTATTCCCTTTGATTTGCCTTCACCAATACCCAATTTCTCAGTCCAAGTGCTTGTTGGGGGTACCAGATAGTAATCATCGGTATAGTCAATTAGATTGTGCATCCATTTATAGTATCCTTCTATAGAGAAAGTATATTGCTTGTCAGGGCTCGCCCAATATAGGCCTAAAGCTATCTTATCTACTGTCTGAGGCTGTTGATCGCCTGTGACTGGAATCCATTGATCCGTAGGAAGAGAGAGGTTACTTTCGGCCAACTGATGTACATACTGTACAGACTTTGAGTATCCAGCCTTGAGGGCAAAGCTATGAAATGGAGTGACTCTAAAAGAAATACGGGGGGAGAGGTTGTTCTTGGTCTTGCCACCAATATTGAATAAGCTGAAATGAATCCCTGCATTTACCCTCAGCCAATTGCCCAAAGAATAATCATCTGATAGATAAAAGTTAACTTCATTTGCATGATAATGCGGCACATTATCATAAGCCTTTATCCAATCATTGTCTTTAGTCAATGTATGAACCCCACGCGAAGGGAGAAAAGAATGATGAGTATACGATGCTCCGAAATCTAATTTGTTTTCCGGTGTAAGAAGACAATTGAAGTCAGTGCGTAGTATGACATCGTTGATATTATTTTTATGGTTGTAAGTCGTTTTTGTAAAGCTATTAATATTATCACCTGTAATATCATAATCTTCTTTGTGGTTGCGTAAAGATGAGAAATAGCGTGTGAACGCACCTGTTATTTCTCCATATAGTTTTGGTGAGACTACATATTTCCATCCGGCTGAAGCCACAATGTTTCCCCAAATTAATTTTGCGCGAGTGTCAGTATATGAATTGTCTCTTTCCGATTCAGGCTTTAGTATTGGAGTTGCAACTCCACCAATAACTCCATCATTTTCTACTAATCCAAATTCATAATCATAGTTTTCTTTACCTTTGTCATCTTCACCTGCATACAAGAAATCTTCTCCATAATAAAACATTAGATATGCACTTGATCTATCAGAAAAATTATGGTTCAATTTTGCATTGATATCTGTAAAGGCATATCTGAAATGAGTGTTATAAGAATCATTGAGCTTGTTTGCTATTGCTATTGCAGGGATGGTGAGTAGATCATACCATGAACGTCGTATTGCTAACGAGTAAGAAGTTTTATCTTTTATTATAGGCCCATTTATGTCAAAAGCACCTGAGGTGAGTCCCAATCGGAAACTTCCATGATGTTCTCTCAGTGATCCATCTTTAGAATGCACATCCATAAATGAGGAGAGTCGACCATCATATTGAGCTGGGAACGTAGTTTTGTAGAAGTCTACATTGCGCAATGCTTCAGTGTTAAAGGCGGAAAAAAGTCCACCGAAATGATTGACTTGATATAGTGGAACATTGTCAAGCATATATAGGTTTTCATCTGAATCTCCTCCATGTACATACATTCCAGCCATACCTTCTATTCCAGCAGACACTCCGGGTTCGAGTTGAAGCGTCTTCACTACATCACTTTCTCCGAAAATTACTGGAGTTGCTTTAATGGCTGCATTTGTCAGATTTAAGCTTCCTATTTCTGTAGTCAACATTGTTTTTGTGTTATTGACAGTGGCGTTGACAGTCACTTCCTCCAATTCCTGCGATATTGCAAGAGTAATATTCAATTGCTTATTTTGTGTCAATGAAAACTTTCCAGATAGATATGGGTCAAAACCCACGTATTGTACTTTTAAATCAACCTCTCCTGCAGGAATAGTGAGTGAATAGAATCCATTGGCATTTGTGACAGCACCTTTTCCTGATCTAAGATCGAGAACTGTCGCTCCTACAAGAGCTTCATCATTGCCGGCTTCTTTGACAAATCCGCTTATAGTGTACTTTGCCGCGACTGTGGTTTTGTCTCGTCTGAGCATAACAATGTTTCCCTTTATCTTGTATGAAATTCCCGTCCCCTTGAAAATCTTGTCCAGTACTTCAGGGAGTGGAGAATCGTCAACTTTTACCGACACTTTTATTCCATTGAGTAGATCAGCAGGATATATGAAATTCTTTCCTGTCTGATGCATAATATCGGCAAAAACATTCTCNGCACTCTTATTAGTAGCCGAGAGAGTTATGTTCTGGGCTTGCATCGATATGGCAGTGACTGCCATGGTGATTGCAGCACTTACTAATTTACGTTTCATTCCTTATTGCTAATCTTATGTGAAACAATTAAATTAATATTTAGCAAATCATTGAGATTTTCCACAACATCTGAGGCTGTGCCTTCATAAGATATTGTCATTCTAATCTCTTCCTCAGGAACGTTTGAGATAGATACATCATACACTCTTTCAATCTCAGCAATTACCTCTTTCAATGTTGCATTATGGAATTCAATTTTTTCAATCTTATATTCTGCTGAAGGCATAGTATCTTCGATTGGAGTCAAATGCATGTCTTCCTTACTTGAACTATCCCNGGTGTTTGAGTAATAATATAGTGATGCAGTTGCTGCCAATATCACTGCGGAAACACTTGCGGCTGCAATATAGCGCTTAATAGAATTGATGTGATGAGTCAGTTTGAATCGATGCCAACCTTCGTTAGGAAGGAGCCTTCCCTCTTTGAAGTGACGGACTACAAACTTCTGATTTTTGTCTAATACTTTTTTTTCAGTCATATCTGTTTATCTCTTAGATTTTCCTATATGACTCGATTTTTTTGAAAATCCCCTAAAAGAATCTGAATTTTTTTTACAAAAAAGGAAGAAAAAATATCGTCCCTTTAAAAGATTTCAGATCGTTTCTTAATAGTTTGAAAGCTTTTGTTATTTGGTTTTCAACTGTCTTGGTTGAGATNTTAAGCTCTGCAGCAATATCAGCATGAGACAATCCATCTCGTTTCGACATAAGAAAAATTTGTCTGCAGCGTNNAGGCAACTTGCTGATTGCAATCCATAGGCGAGCATCTCTTTCCGAAGTGTCGATTGCTTCTTCTGAAACTTCCATTTCTCCTATTTCTTCCAAAGATATCCTTGATTCTTTGGAATTTCTGCAACGAAGATGGTCTATAGTTATATTATGAGCTACTTTGTAAAGATAAGATCTGAGATTTTCAGGATATTTTTCATTTGAAAACTTTTGCCATACAATAGAAAATGTTTCTTGCACAATATCTTCTGTCTCATCAACATTTTCACAATAGCGCATCACATACATGCCTATAGGCGTGTANTAACGTTTAAAGTATCGTTCAAATTCTTTTTCCCGGCTCATTCTATATNAGTATTTGCGGTTGTTGCCACTAATATGGTTGGTTTTTCTTGATATCTGAATGCAAATAAAAACTTTTCAAACCCAGGCTTCAATGAAAATTTCTTTGAGATTTGAGGAGCNGATAAAGGATAGTTTCTTGANACTATGTTTAAATAGGTTCCTTTAAGTGCTTTTANAGCCCTTTTATCAGGCTCAGAATGTATCTGCATTACTCTGCCTGGGAAATNGCTATAAAACACATCTGAAAGGAAAATATGAGTATTTGTATCGGCTTTTGATAACTCAGGAAAGTCTTCTAAAAGATCTTTCCATGCTCCAGTCTTCATGACACCNGCATTTGGTTCGTAGAGATATCTATAGTCGGAGGCTTTTGTTCTGCTGCATAATGACATTAAAGAGTCATGCCTTGTTGNCAAAAAATCGGAATGAAAACGNGACAATTCTCCATTNCTATCAAGGTCTACTACAGTTACGCCCTCAAAAGAGGATTCTTTCTGAATATCTATTAGGACTTCCTTACATTCCCCTTTGAAGCAAACTACGTATATATGATTGAGATCGGTGACAGTATTGCGAATCAATGTAAGGTCCAAGAGGGGAGAGCACTTAACAAGCAGCCGCGGGGCAACTCCGAGAATCTCCGGCATTGCAGAGAGAATGTCAGGCTGGCAGTCAGAGAGAGCATGAAGTTTTCCTCCAGACTCGTTTCTACGTGCTGGATCAGCGAAAATAACATCAAATTTTCCACAATGGTTACGAACAAAGTCAAGGGAATCTCCTAATACAATGGATATTTTATCTGAAACTTCCATAACTTTTGCATTATGTCGTAAAGCATCACATTTTATAGGATCAATTTCACAAGCAGTCACATCTATACCATTCATAGCAAATGTCATATCGTCAATGCCAAGCCCCGCCGTAAGATCCAAAAGTTTTGCAGATGATATAACCAAGGAAGCATGAAATCTTGCAACGGCATCGTTGGAAGCTTGCTCGGCAGATAGGAGAGTAGGAAAAACAAAATCAAGGTGTGACAAAAAATCTGGAAGTTTTTTCCTTGTTTTTCTTCTTGCTTCAATTTGAATAAGAGCTAATTCTATATCAAAATCCTGATCATTAATCATTTTACAGGCATATTTGAGGCGCAAAGCATTCACGTCGTCATTAGCGTGGCTATGCACGAATTGTATCATCTTTTCGATTGCTTCCATATATTAATAACACATATTGTGAAGTTTCAACAATAATGCTCTTAAATTTTTATCTTTCCAACTTAAGATTAACAATACATCAGCACACGCTAAGCATGAAATTCAAAATGTAAAGAAATAACTCTCCCACATTCTATTTAACATAATACGGATTATATGTAAATAAGGAAACCACATCTTTCGTTCATATGTATATTTAGTTCATATTTTTATAATTATTCATATTTATATATTATGATGATATTTTCTGCCGAAATTTGCTCTTAAAACTCTATTTTAATCTTTTTTTTCCCTATTATCGAATTTATTCAAAGCTCTGAAATATAATATCATTAACCATATTTTAAAGCTTATTTAAGGCTTTCAGAATCGCTTATTTGGAATTTCCTTTATAGATATAAAGCATTCTCAGATTCTCGAAAAAAAAANTTCAATACAATAGATGCTTGTATTGAAATTACCATAAGGATAGTTGATGAAGTCTTAAATCATC
>WFLX010199545.1_pt1 | contig 12549 bp, 9 predicted proteins | sample 4967041 | NCBI WGS metagenome assembly WFLX01 (sample SAMN12857096, study PRJNA449069) | gut metagenome | isolation source: stool from male and female vole | host: Microtus ochrogaster | place: USA:Florida | collected 2017 | reverse complement strand
CTGAATATCTTTACAGGTGAGACCGGCGCCGGAAAATCACTTCTGATTGGTTCCANAAATCTTGCTNNGGGGGGGNAATTCGATAAGGATATGCNCAGAAAGNGTGCTGNCAGCGCTTTGGTAGAGCTTGTCTTTTCCGGCGGAGATGACAAAGTATCGGAGAAGCTTAAGGAGCTTGATTTGGAGGCGGAGGAGGACACGGTCATCATCAGCCGAAAAATGCAGGCAGGTAAGAGCATCTGCAAAATTAACGGAGAGACAGTGACGGCAAAACAGGTGAAGGAGCTTGCGGAAGTGTTAATTGACATTCACGGTCAGCATGAACATCAATCTCTCCTTCACAAAAAAAAGCATATGGAAATATTGGATTCCTATTGCGGGGAAGCATATTTGAAGCCGGCAGCGGCAGTGACAGCAGCTTATAAGGAATGCAGACAGCTTAGGAAAAAATTAGAGGAGGATGTCATGGACGAGCAGGAGCTTGCCCGTGAAAAGTCTTTAGCCGAGTTTGAATGTCAGGAGATTGAGGAGGCTAAGCCTGTTCCCGGAGAGGATGAAGATCTGGAGCAGCGCTATAGGCGGATGGTAAACAGCAAACGTATTACGGAGAGTCTTTTGGAGAGCTATCGTTATACAGGGAATGAAGGACAGGAGGGAGCGGGCAGTTATTTAAGCAGGGCATTAAGAGCCTTACGCAGCGTTGCCATGTATGACGGTAGACTGGAGGAGTTAGAGCAGCAGCTGAGTGAGGTGGACAACCTCCTTGCGGATTATAACCGCGATGTAGCGGAGTATATAAGCGATTGTGAGTTTGATGAANAAATGTNCAGGCAGGTGGAGGACAGACNGAACACCTTAANCCATTTAAAGGGAAAATATGGAANTTCTTNGGAGGAGGTTGTAAAGTACGGAGAATCAAGACAACAGCTTTTGGAGAAGCTTCAGGATTATGATTTATACATGGAGGGCTTANAAAAGGAGCTTGACACAGCGGAGGAGNANCNTTTGANGGCTTNTGAAGCTCTTTNGATTATCAGAAGAAAGGATGCCGATATTCTTTCAAAGAAGCTAAAGGAAGCGCTGATTCATTTGAACTTTTTGACGGTAGAATTTGAAATTGCAGTTGTGCCCGAAAAGCAGATAACCGAAAAAGGCTATGACGAGGTAGAATTCTTAATTTCCACTAATCCCGGCGAGGGAATGAAGCCTTTAAGTCAGGTGGCGAGCGGCGGCGAATTGTCCCGCATTATGCTGGCGATAAAGACTGTGCTTGCCGGACGGGATTCTATTGACACGCTGATTTTTGATGAAATTGATGCAGGTATTAGCGGAAAAACGGCTTGGAAGGTGTCGGAACAGCTGGATACGGTTTCCAAGGCGCATCAGGTAATTTGTATTACCCATTTACCTCAGATTGCGGCAATGGCAGATACCCATTTTGTCATTGAAAAAAGCAGTATGGACAATAATACCATTACGGATATTCATTGTATGGACGAAGAGGAAAGTCTTGCNNAGCNTGCAAGNCTTTTGGGAAGTGACAGTCNCACGGAGGNGGCGCTTGGCAATGCAAAGGAAATGCGCAGTNAGGCGCTTGCATATAAGGAGAATTAAGCAGCACAAAGGAATTGATTGACAATTTTTTCATAAAAATTACAAATGTTTCATAAGTAAAATTTAAAAAGTCTCACATACTAAGTGATATCAAAGAAATACGCATCTTTCTTACTTTGAAGGGTGCGTATTTGCGTGGAAATATGCGGTCATTTGCATAAAAAGGCGATAAATACAGAGCCTTTTGATTTTTTTCTTTGATATAGACAGAGGAGTATGGGTGATATGAGAAGGTTTACGGATAATGTTGGAAGAAGGTTTTCAACTAAAAAATATGAATCTACAGAAGCGGATATGAGCAATCATGTTGAAGAGATTAATCTTTCGGCAAATGCTTCCGAATCTGTAAAAGCGAGTTTGGGAAGTAAAGCTGACGAAATGAAAAAGCAGGCAGGAGAGGATATGGCAGCTCTTATTAGGAGCTGGAATCGCAGAAGGAGAAGAAGGCGCGTTTATCGCGGCTGTCTGATTGTGGCGCTTTTTTTAAGCTGTGCGGCACTTGGAGGAACGGGTTACTATTATATAGACAGCAGCATTCCTTCCNCTATTTATGTCAGAGCGGGGGAGGAGCAGTCTTTNCATCTGGGAGTGCCTGCAANGGCGGAGATTATCAGTGTTGGAACACAGNGNACAAGTAATATTCCAAAGGATGCCATTACGATAGATTTGAATCAGCCGGTAAAAATGCGGACAGGCGGATTGGAACATTATGAAATGGAGGTNTGGNTTTTTGGATTTCTNNCATTTAAGCAAGTGGGCATTCAGGTGGTAGAAGATCAGGAGCTGATACCTGTTGGAGTTCCGGTGGGAATCTATGTCAAGACGGACGGCATACTTGTGATTGGCGAGGGAGAATTCCTAAACGAGGCGGGGGTAAAGTGCGCACCGTCAAAATACATTTTAAAATCCGGCGATTATATACAAAAATTAAACGGAGAAGCTGTTTCCGATAAGGATGTTTTTATTGAGAGCATTGAGAACTGCGGGGGAAAAGAAATCGTTTTAACGGTGGAGAGAAACGGTGAGAGTATGGATTTAAAAATCCAGCCGGTTCGTGACCAGAACGGGAAATATAAAATCGGTGCATGGGTCAGAGACAATGCCCAAGGTGTGGGTACTATGACATATATTGATGAAGAGGGAAATTTCGGGGCGTTGGGGCATGGTATCAATGATTTAGACACCAGTACACTGATGAATACAAACGATGGTACTCTTTATCAGACGGAAATTGTGGATATACGCAAGGGAAGCAGCGGGAATCCGGGAGAGATGACAGGGCTGATAGTTTATGCCAACGATAGGGTTTTAGGTGATATTACGGAAAATAGTGAACGGGGTATATTTGGAAGCTGTAACCAGAAAGCGCTTGGGCTTGCCACAAAAGAACCTATTCCCATTGCCTTTAAGCAGGAAATTAAGAAGGCTCCCGCACAAATTCTCTGTACGGTGAATGACACTGCGGAGTATTATGATGTGGAAATTACGGCACTGCACTTGGATCATGATAATGTAAACCGCGGCATAGAGCTGAAGATTACCGACCCTGAGCTTTTGGAGCTTACCGGAGGCATTGTACAGGGTATGAGCGGTGCGCCCATTATTCAGGACGGAAAGCTTATCGGAGCAGTGACCCATGTGCTGATACAGGACAGCACCAAGGGGTATGGAATCTTCATTGAGAATATGTTGGACCATTAATAAGGCAGTTTAAGAACATGCAGTCAGTATTGTATGTTCTTTTTCTGTATTTGCTATTTAAAATCATTTGTGTGGAAAGTCAATCAATAATATTATATAATATGACATACATCGTCATATTTATGGTGGTATGATTAGAATATCTTATTATTATGTTATTATGCATTTTGGGAGGAGAAGCTATGGGAAGACCACAGACAAAGCAGGATTTACTTATGGCAGCAGATACAAATTATAATAAGCTGCTTATATTGATTGATTCTATGACAGAGGAGGAGTTAAGCACGCCTTTTGATTTTTCGGGAGACGAAAAGAAAAAAGAAGCTCATTGGAAGAGAGACAAAAATCTCAGGGATATCATGGTACATCTGCATGAATGGCATAAGCTTCTGCTGCAATGGNTTGACAATAACCAATCAGGTAACAGANAACCGTTTTTGATANAAGGCTACAACTGGAAAACGTACGGTGATATGANTATGGTATTTTGGGAGAAGTGCCAAGGTNTTAGCTTAGAGGANGCAATNGAGCAGTTTAAGAATTCCTATAAAAAATGNATGGAGGCTATCAGAGCAAAGANGGATGAAGAATNGTTTGAAAAGAATGCATTCGACTGGGTTGGGGGGAGTACCTTAGGCTCATACTTTATCAGTGTGACGAGCAGTCACTATGACTGGGCTATGAAAAAAATAAAAGCGCATAGGAAAAAGGTAAAGGATAAGCAGATTATTTAGGATGGTATATACAAATCGGGGAATCTTCAAGCGTTGAAGGAGCTTGGGTTTGGAGGTGAAAAGACAGTCTTTGATAAGCTGTAAAGCTTTTTCGGGAGTGAGGCGCAGGATTGGTTTGGTTTATAGGTTATGTTTTCCTTCGGTGAATATATAGAGGTGACAGGACCATTGTCTGTGAGGGAGATTGTAAAGAAAAAGGCACGAAAGATAACAAAAATGTATATCAGACATCCCATACGGAGAAAGCAAAGAAGCAGGGCAATTTATCAAAATATTCTTTCCCCTTAAAAAAGTCAAGACATCCCGCGAACCATAGGGTATAATAGCCATACATCGCGATGTTGACAACTTGAGAGGAGTTCGATANGGNTTATCCAATGTATANCGTAGCAGNGATACATTATGTGGAAGCACATATAACGNAGGGAAAAATTGATTATAAAAGGCTGGAGAGGGAAATAGGGTTTTCACAGGCTCATATCAGGACTTTGTTTCGCCAGATTATGGGCTGCCCTCTTGTGCGGTACGTGAGAATGCGGAAGGTAAAGCGTTCTGCAATGGNNCTTNTACATACCNATGNACCCNTACTTCACATAGCGTATCATTACGGCTTTTCCAACCCTGAGACATATACCAGAGCTTTTCAAAGCATTACGGGAATGACTNCCANTGCGTTCCGCAGGAAAAGACCGATTGTANGGAAGGAAAAGCTGATTAATGGTATATACAGTATCGGAATCCTTGAGCGAAAAGAGCAAAGGAGCGATATGGTTATGGAAAAAAAGGTTTATAAGAATAACGACAGTACCATTTTGTATGGTGTATCAAAGGTGGCTTATGGGTGTTATGGCGGGATGACTCCCTTTCCTATGTGCCTAAAAGTATGTTTAGAGTATCTTGGTGAGGATTTGGAATATGCGGATGCCATGGTATTAAGTGCGGCGGCGTTTCGATTCGCATGGAATCGCAATAAGTGGGATTTATCCAATGTGGATATTTATCATACATTTGAAGAGTCCAATGAAATTTATCGTTTAGGCGCCTGGGCATTGGGGCGGGAATTTTCTTTTCTGGGGCGGAGGGAAAATACCACAAAGGAAGAATTTGTTTCTTTTATTAAGAAACATATAGGCGAGGGATATCCCTGTATTGCTCTGGGGATTGTGGGTCCTCCCGAGGCATGCATTATCACAGGCTATCGAAGGAACGGGGAAGAGCTTCTTGGGTGGAATTTTTTTCAGGACAATTCGGAGTTTGCAGCCAGTGTGGAGATTGATGAATGCGGTTATTTTGTCAGCAATAAATGGTGGGAGAATACCGATACGCAGGCAGTTATGTGTATCGGTTCCGTTATTGGGGAGGCATATTCAACGGAGCGGATTGCCGCAAATGCGGTGAAAGCGCTTACGGCAAGAGAGGACGGGGCGTACAGCAAAGGGGTAAAGGCATATGACGCATGGAAAAATGCTTTACAGGATGAAAAGAGCTTTCGTGCAGGAGACAATTATTCCGTCCTGTTTGAGAAGCTTTTATGTCAGATGGATGCAATTACCTGTCTGTCGGACGGACGTTCCGGAGCATCTTCATACTTTGAGAAAATGGCACGGAAGGATAAGCTTAACGGTGACTGCTATAAAGAAATTGCGGAGGCGTTTGCCAGAACGGCAAATGTTATTGCAAGGATGCGGGAGTTGTATGGAGGCTGGGAGAATTCTGATGTAATGCTGAAAAATCTGGCGGACGTAAAGGTCAGGGAGAAAACATGTACTCTTATTGAGGAGGCGCAGAAATCCGATTCGGAGGCATTGGAGCTTTTGAGAGGTCTTCTTAAGTAGTTGAAAATAATGTTGTCGGCAACGCCGGCAGCGTTATTTTTGGTTCGGGCAGCAAGATATTGACTGTAAGCAGCAAGATAATCTATGGACAGAGTACTCTTGGGAAAATATAATGGAATAAATTGAATATAAACGATTAACCATAAACGGAGAAAAGAACTATGATTATTCCAAATTATTATGAAAACCTGAATTTTCTGCATGAAAATACAATGCCTAGCAGAGCGTATTACATTCCCGCTTCCAAGAGAATGGGTGATTTGGTGGAAAACCGGCAGGATTCCGACAGGTTTCAGCTTTTGAACGATACGTGGAAATTCAGGTACTATGACAGCATTTATGATTTGCAGGAAAATTTTTATGAGACGGGTTATCAGGCGGAGGCTTATGATAATATTTCAGTGCCGGGAGTATGGCAGAATGCGGGATACGATAATCATCAATACACCAATGTGGCTTATCCCATACCGGTTGACCCTCCCTATGTGCCCTGTGAGAATCCCTGTGGGGCATATATCTGTGATTTCGAGTATAAGGAGGCGGAGGAGGCGCCCAGAGCTTTCCTGAATTTTGAGGGTGTGGATTCCTGTTTTTATGTATGGCTGAACGGGCAGTATGTGGGATACAGTCAGGTTTCCCACGCCACAAGTGAGTTTGAGGTGACGGATAAGCTTTTAAAGGGGAAGAACAGACTTGCCGTTTTGGTCCTGAAGTGGTGTGACGGAACCTATCTGGAGGATCAGGATAAATTCCGCATGAGCGGTATTTTCCGTGATGTTTACATACTGAAAAGACCGGTTCATATGCTGTTTGACTATTTTACTACAACGCAGACTGCAGGTGATTTGGCAGTTGTTAGCATTAAGGCTGACTTTTTGGGAGAGCCGGTGCCCGTAAAGATTGTTGTCTATGATGATGATGAGCATTTAGTGGCGCAGGGGCAGCTTGGGGCTTGCGGCGGAGAAAATCAATTGGCAGAAGCGGGTCAATCTGGGGCTTGCAGAGAAAACCGTTTGGTCAAGCAGAATGGAATCGGCGCCTGCGGTGAGGAAAACGGATATAGGTATAATGCGGAGCTGACAATCGCCGCTCCTCACTTATGGAATCCCGAAACCCCTTATCTTTATACATTAGTGTTGGAAACAGAGCATGAAACAATAACGGATAGATTAGGGGTGCGTGAAATACATATTAAGGATTCCGTGATTTATGTGAATGATGTTGCCGTTAAGTTTAAGGGTGTCAATAGGCATGACTCGGATCCTGTTACGGGGTTTGTCATTGGCTTGGAGCAGATGAAGAAGGATTTGTTCCTGATGAAGCAGCACAATTTTAATGCCGTCAGAACCAGCCATTATCCCAATGCGCCCTATTTTTACCAGCTCTGTGACAGGTACGGGTTCTTTGTCATTGATGAGGCGGATAACGAAAGCCATGGTATGATGATGCAGTATCTGGGTGACTGTGAATGGGGTGAGCGGGCAAAGCATTGGAATGAGCCCCTCGCAGACAATCCGGCGTTTATCCCTGCGATTGTTGACCGCACCATGCTCTGTGTCCACCGTGATAAAAACCGCCCCTGTGTGGTTATCTGGTCTATGGGAAACGAGGGGGCTTACGGATGTGGTTTTGAGGAGGCGCTTAAGTGGACGAAAGAATNTGACAAAANCCNTCTGACCCAGTACGAGAGTGCAATCTATATAAACGATAAGAGAGAATATGATTTCTCCAATCTGGATATCAACAGCANAATGTATNCNTCCNNGGAGGATATCGGNAATTATCTGGGAGGGAATCCNGATAANNCCTNTTTATTGNTANAATACTGTCATGCCATGGGCAACGGGCCGGGAGATTTTGAGGATTATTTTGAGGTTGTTAACGGAAGCGATATAGTCTGCGGCGGTTTTGTGTGGGAATGGTGCGACCATGCTGTCTATAAGGGGCAGACAGAGGATGGGAGAGCTATTTATTATTACGGCGGCGACCATGGTGAGGAACCTCATGACGGCAATTTCTGCATGGACGGCTTGGTATATCCTGACCGTAGACCCCACACGGGACTGCTGGAGTATAAGAATGTATGGAGACCGGCGCGGGTGGCGAATTTCAATCAGGATACGGGCGAGCTTTTGCTCCATAATTATATGGATTATGTGGATTTGAAGGATTATGTGTATCTTGCCTACGAAATTACCTGCGACGGTGAGGTGGTATCTTCGGGTAATGTGGGGAAATTAGGCTCCGTTTTGCCCCATAAGGAGGGAAGCTGCTTTATCGATTGTACCGTTCCCAAGGAAGGAAAGTGTTTTTTGGTGGTAAGGTATCATTTAAGGAAGGCTTTGGAGACTATGGAGGAGGGTTATTTGCTTGGCTTTGACGAGGTGCCTCTTAAGAATAGTGACGGCAGAAATCAGAGAGCGCTCGGGCTGCTTGGTGGTCAGGGAAACGGTGCTTTGTCGGATTGCCGGGAGATTGCCGGGAAACACAGCGGAGAAGAGGCAGACGACAGGATGCCTGACGGAAAATGTGTCGTGCCGCAGCTTCATGTGGACGAGTGCGACAGATATGTAACGATTACGGGAGAGAATTTTACATACACCTACAACAAGCTTACCGGATTATTTAAAGATATGACTTTTAACGGGCGCAGCCTTCTGACGAGACCTATGGAAATCAATATCTGGCGGGCGCCCACGGATAATGACAGAAATATAAAGCACAAATGGTTTGGCGCACATTATAACCGGAGCATGCCAAGGGCTTATTCTACCGGTTACCGGGCGGAAGGCGGACAGGTGGAAATCAAAAGTGTGATGTCGCTTGTCTCCCTATCCATTCAGAAATGTATGGATATTGAAGCAGTGTGGACAGTGGGCGCAGGCGGCGAGGTTACTGTAAAGCTTGCCGTGAAGCGGGATAAAAAATTCCCGGAGCTTCCCAGATTCGGTCTGCGCCTGTTTTTGCCGGAGGAAATGGATAAGGTAACATTTTACGGAATGGGTCCCGGCGAGAGCTATCGTGACAAATGTAGGGCAAGCAGACATGGTCTGTTTGTAAATCAGGTGGATGAGCTGCATGAGGATTATATCAGACCGCAGGAGAACGGAAGCCATTACGACTGTGATTATGTGAAAGTGGAGAGTGCTTCCTGTAGTCTGACGGCTGTGGGAGAAAACACCTTCAGCTTTAACGCTTCCCGGTTTACGCAGGAGGAGCTTACGGAAAAAATGCATAATTATGAGCTGAAGCCCTGCGGCAGCACTGTGCTGTGTCTGGATTATGCTCAAAACGGCATTGGCTCTAACAGCTGCGGACCGGGCGTGCTGAAAAAGTACAGACTGGACGAGGAGGAGTTTATTTTTTCGATAAAGCTGATTGTGCGATGACATATCATTCATTTACCTATTGATTTTGACGTAACGTCATAGGATAAGATGTACTTATGGATAAAGGCGTTCCACATGTTAATTCATGTCGGACGCCTGTTCTATGGAAAGGATTATCTAAGCCGGTTCAAGATGAGCGTACAGATGATTTGGTGTAAGTGGTGAAAGATAAGGAATTTCGGGAAAAGTTGTACAATGAATACGGTATCAAGGGAAATGGATAAGGATATTTTTCGTTATAAAAGTTAAATAGTTTAGCTGTGGTGAATGCAGGTTACCTATAAAAATTTTCATGTGACCCTCTGATTTTAACAAGTTACGGACTGACCTATTGAAATATTCCTTGAAAAGGCTATTGTATAGTTATCAAAGGATTGGAGGACAGCAGGCTTGGATAAAATAATCAGAGTAAGTCATCTCAATAAAAATTTCAAAGACGTAAGTGCGGTAAAGGACGTGAGCTTTTCTGTGGAAAAAGGGGAAATGTTCGGATTCCTCGGAGAGAATGGTGCAGGGAAGTCTACGACTATAAATATGCTGTGTACGCTCTATGCACCTACTTCGGGTGAAGTACAGATTTGTGGTTATAGGTTGGGGAAGGACAGTGAAGAAATCAAGAGAAGGATCGGGGTAGTTTACCAGAATAATTGTCTGGATGCACTTCTCACTGTAAAAGAAAATTTATTGCTGCGGGGAAGCCTGTATGAATCTGATAAGGTGATACTAAAGAAAAAATTGGAGCAGGTTTGTGAAATTTTACAGTTAAGTGATGTATTAAAAAGAACCTACAGAAAGCTTTCCGGCGGTCAGAAGAGACGCTGTGAGATTGCAGCGGCATTGATTCATACACCTGAAATCCTGTTTTTGGATGAACCGACCACCGGATTGGATCCTGCCACCAGAAAGAGTGTGTGGAAAACAGTTGAACAGCTGCAAAAGGAAATGAAGATGACGGTATTTCTCACAACACATTATATGGAGGAGGCTGCAAAGGCACGTCATATCGGGATTATGGATGAGGGCAGACTGATTCATTTTGGAACGCCCTTTGAATTAAAGGAGACATTTGCAAAGGATAAGCTCATTGTTATACCGAAGCAGGGAAAAAGGGAGAGAGTAATAGAAATACTCCATAAGGAAAATTATGAATTCAAAGTAAAGGAAGAAAGAATATCCGTTCCCTTGTCGTCAACCATGGCGGCTGTCCCCTTGATTGCAGAGCTGGAAAAGTTCTTGGAGGGCTTTGAGGTATTTCAGGGAACCATGGATGATGTATTTTTAAATGCGACAAGGGAGGAGCGGGAAAATGAATAAATTAGTGAGTCTTACAAAAAGGAATGTGTTAGTATATCTGAGAGATAGGAGCGCAGTATTTTTTTCCCTTTTGTCAATGATGATTACTTTAATNCTTATGGTANTTTTTTTGGGTNAAATGAATGTGGAAAGCATAACGGATTTGTTGGCGCAGTACGGAGGAGCGCGCGATGGGGCAGCGGACAGAGAGAATGCACTTCATTTGGTACAGTATTGGACGCTTGCTGGGATTTTAGTTGTAAATGCGGTAACAGTGACACTTACTGTTATCGGAACTATGGTTTCGGATGCTCATGAAAATCGGTTGGAGAGCTTTTATTCGGCGCCGGTAAGTAAGGCTGTTGTTGCCGTTTCCTACATCGTTTCAGCAATATTGATTGGCTTTTTGTTTTGTATGCTGACAGCGGTGGTAGGGCTTGCATTTGTTTATTTTAACGGCGGCGAAATACTTTCCGTAATTGCTATTTCTAAAATAATGCTTTATACCCTGATTAATGTCTGTATTTTTTCTATTATTATGTATCTGGCAGCGTTATGTGTTAAGAGCAGCAGTGCGTGGTCAGGAATTGCAACGCTTGTGGGAACGCTGGTAGGATTTCTGGGGGCAGTTTATGTTCCGATGGGTAATCTGCCTGAAGGTGTGGGAGCTGTTTTGAAATATCTGCCTATTCTGCACGGTGCATCTTTAATGAGAGGCATATGCTGTGAAGAGTCATTGAATCAGACTTTTTCAAATATGCCAAAGCAGCTGATAAGCTCTTATGAAGAGCATATGGGAATCAGTATTGTTATGAATGATACGGTAGTAGGTACCCGTTATTCAATTCTGTTCATGCTGCTTTGTGGAGTGGCTGCATTAGCGGCGGTCATTCTTATTGCGAGGAAAAAGAATATTAGCGATAGATGAAGGGAAGGGGTTAAGGTTATTGCATGAAAATAACAATTTTGGATTTAAAACCCGGAGAGGAAGAGGAACTTATTATAAAATGCAGTGAAATTTCCGATGATATTAAGATACTTTTGAATCGTTTTAAACACGGGAATAAAAAACTGAGTGTCTATAAGGACGGTTGTATTCATTTGATAGAACATCAGGAAATCTACTATTTTGAGACTGTTGAACAGAAGGTGTTTGCATATGGAGAAGAAGCGGTTTACGAGATAAAAAGCAAGCTTTATGAGTTGGAGAAGGATTTACCGGAGCGAGATTTTNTGAGAGTTANCAAGTCNATGATCNTNAATTTGAACAAGATTAAAAGTCTTTCTCCTNCACTGGGCGGCANATTTGAAGCTNGTTNAAAAAACGGAGAGAAAATTATTATTTCACGACAGTATGTAGCTTTATTGAAACGAAAACTCGGGTTATAGGTGAGAGGTAAGAAAAATTATGCAAGCAGGTATGGAAAAATTTATAGGTTATATAAAGATTGTATTAAGTTTTTATACAAAAATAACAACGGCAGTTTTTTTCTGTGCAATGATTTATATTATGATTTTCTGGTCTATAGACCATGAATTCGCAATAACTTGGGTAGGTCATATTTTGTTTGTGCCTGCTGTCTGTGCAGTGGGAATTTTTATTCATCCGCTTGACGGTGAAACAGTATACTCAAAAAGGGTGTTCTTTTTTCGGCAGCTGTTGTATTATTTGTATGTAAATGTGGTGGTGATGACTTGTGGGTTCTTTTTTGAATGGTATTATGTGGAGAACTGGAAAATGCTTTTGGGAATGGAGGCTGTGATTCTTGCGGTATTTATACTTGTAACTCTGGCCGCTTATCTGATAGATTACAAGGAAGCGCAGAAAATGAATAAAAAGCTTCAGGAGCGGAACGGCTTGGAGATATAATTATTATTTCATTTCATCGGTTTGATTCTTTTTGTCTTTATAGGTCAAATAGACATGCTTGAGTGTCTATTTGACCCTCAAATCAAGATGGAATATCTCTTAACTTTTCATTG
>WFLX010150605.1_pt1 | contig 12551 bp, 11 predicted proteins | sample 4967041 | NCBI WGS metagenome assembly WFLX01 (sample SAMN12857096, study PRJNA449069) | gut metagenome | isolation source: stool from male and female vole | host: Microtus ochrogaster | place: USA:Florida | collected 2017 | reverse complement strand
CCTATGACCTTCACACCGCGCTGCTTATAAAATGTGGCGTGACGCCGACCCAAATGACCTACCTGCTTAACCGCACGAAGAGCACCATCGCCTCGCGCAGGGAATCGCTCTGCGTCCGCGTGTTTGACGAAAAACTCGGCACCAAAGTCATCGACGCCATCATCCGCCTATTATAAACAGGCGGCGCTCATTCATATATATCAAATTTCGTCGGGCCAGGGGCAGGGAAGTGAGGTGGCGGCGAACGAGGGGCGCTGGGCGTCGACGCTGCGGAGATATTGGCCGAGGTCGCGGCTCAGCTGCTCGGTTATCTCGGGCAATTGGGCGCTGAGATCGTTGCTCTCCGACACATCTTCAGCAATGTTATAGAGCTCCTTTTTGCCTGTTTTATAGAAATATATGAGCTTGTAGTCGCCGCGACGAATGGCGCATGTCTGCCCGATGCCCTGATCGAGCAGGTCGCCGGCAATCCATGTGTTGGGGGTGTTCCAATAGAGAGTGCGGGGCTCCGCCTCGCTCTCCCCTTTGAGGAGGTTGACAAAGCTGCGGCCATCCACGGTCTGCACGGTGTTGTAATCCTCCACGCCACCCATTTCGAGAAGTGTGGGGTAGAAATCCTCGATAGCCACGCAATTGTCTATCACCCCTCCGCGGTCGGTAACGCCGGGCCAGTAGACAATCATCGGCTCTCTCACGCCCCCCTCATAGGCCGAGCCTTTGCCCGAGCGCAGAGGAGCGTTCTGACAGCCTAACGGCGGAGTGCGCCCCAGAGCCGCGAGGCCGCCGTTGTCGCTCATAAATATAATTATAGTGTTGTCGGCCTGACCGTTAGTCTCGAGATAGTCCATTATGTCGCCGAGGCTCTTATCCATACCCTCCACGAGGGTGGCATAGGCGGCTTCAAGGGGCGAGAGGCCCGCGTCGAGATATTTCTGCAGGAAACGTTTGTCTGCCTGGATAGGCACATGCACCGCATAATGCGACATATAGAGGAAGAAAGGCTTGCCGCTGTGGCGGTTGTCGTTGAGAGCCTTGAGCGCCTCGATGGTGAGCGCCTCGGTGGCAAAAGTATCGGTATCCCAATATTTTTCGAGTCCGGGAATCGAGAATTTGCTCAGAGCCTTACCCTCGGCGTCATGACCATAGCGCTGCTCGCCGAGATAGGAGGCGAGGCCGCCTCCGGCATGTCCGCAGATGTTGACGTCAAAACCCATTGTGAGCGGGTCGGCCGAGGGGGTGCCGATAGCGCCGAAATGAGCCTTGCCGCAATGAATGGTGTGATAGCCCCCTTCGCGCAGCAGCTCCACAAACGGTGTAGCCTCAGCCGAGTATTCNATTCCCCCCACNGGCTGGATGCCGTTGACATTCCATTTGGGGAGAATCATCGTGGTGTCGGTCTCGTCGGTCGACTTGTTATAGTCGAGGGTCCAGTTGGTGACGCGGTGACGCGCGGCATTCATGCCGGTGAGCAGCGAGCATCGCGATGGCGAGCTGATGCTGGCGGCATAGGCCGAGGTGAATTTCACTCCCATCTCGGCGAGGCGCTCCATGTTGGGGGTGTGAAACCTCTGATTGAGCGGCGTCACCTCGCTGTGGAAAGGCACCGAAGTGTCCTGCCAACCCATATCGTCAACAAGAAAAAGCACTATGTTGGGTTTCGTAGCCACCGAATCCTGAGCAGAGGCCGCGCCACAAAGCGCCATAGCCGCTCCGGCAAGAAGAAAAGCTCTTGACATATCTCTCAAACTTGATAAAATTTACAAATTTTGTCTCCCCCCGGAGGCTGCTGATCCCCGCGGGTATTATCCGCAAAGATAATAAATTTTTCGATACATTCTCCCTCCCGACGCCTGCGGGGGTTATCATTTCTCCGACCTGAAAGAAAAGTAGCAAAATGACAGGATAATAAAAGGCTTAAAAAAGCTAAAAAGGGGGCGGATGTCGCAATTTATTAGTAACTTTGCATGTTAATGACTATTATCACGAAACCATCATTCATAATTGATAAATCATATCATGACAAATAACTGCAAAAAGACGCTCCTCTCGATGCTGGCAGCAGCATCTATAACCGCCGCGTGGGCTATTCCTCCCCGCACCACACCTTATTTATTTACACAGCCCGACGGCACAAAGCTCGAGGTTATGATCTCGGGCGCTCCCCGTCAGCATCAATACACCCTCGCCGAGACCGATCTTCCTCTGGTGAGAGATGGGGAGACATTCTTCTTCGCCAAGCTCGACAACAAAGGCAATGTCATATCGTCGGGCATCGAGGCAGCTCCCGTGGCCAACCTCTCGGCCGAAGCCCGCAGCTATGTGGCTTCGCTCAACGTAGCCGAAATCCGCGAGGCCACCCGCCGCGCCTTCAGCGCCGAAAAGGAGCTTCAGATGGCCAACAAGGCCGCCCTCTCCCCCGTTCCCTCAAGAGCAGCCACCGTGTTCCCCTCGCAGGGCGAAGTGAGAGGCCTCGCCATACTTGTGGAATATACCGACGTTGAGTTTACCGTCGACGACCCCTATACCCACTTCTACAACATGCTCAACCAGGAAGGCTATTCCGCTTTCGGAGGCACCGGCTCGGCCAGAGACTACTTCATCAGCAACTCTGACGGCGCCTTCCAGCCCAAGTTTGACGTATATGGCCCCATCACCCTGCCCAACAACCGCGCCTATTATGGCGGCAATAACAGGTATGGCAGCGACCAGAGGCCCGAGCAGATGGCCATCCACGCCTGTCAGGCTCTCGACGACATCATCGACTTCTCGAAATATGACTATGACAAAGACGGCCTGATCGACAACGTGTTTATCTACTTCGCAGGCTATGGCGAGGCCGTTTCGGGCGCACCCTCCGAGTGTGTGTGGCCCCACAGCTGGGATCTCGACTATGCCGGCAACCAGTATCCCGCCAAAACCCGCACCTTTGACGGCAAGCGCCTCAACCACTATGCCTGCGGCAACGAGATAGAATATAACCCCTACGGCGAGTCAGGCCCCGACGGCATCGGCACTTTCGTGCATGAGTTCAGCCATGTGCTCGGCCTCCCCGACCTCTACCGCACCGACGGTGAGCTCAGCAACGAGACCCCCGGCCTCTGGTCGGTGCTCGACCAGGGTTGTTTCAACAACTCGTCGCGCACCCCGATAGGCTACAGCGCCTATGAGCGTTACTTCCTCGGCTGGCTCGAACCGATCGAAGTGACCGAGCCGATGACCCTCGACCTCTATCCCATCACCCAGTCAAATACCGCCCTCAAAATCACCTGCCCCACCAATCCCGACGAATATTTCCTCATCGAGACACGCGAGCAGGAGGGTTGGGACCAGTATATCTACGGTCGCGGACTGATGGTGTGGCACATCGACTATAACTATGGCTCCTGGATGCAAAACACTGTCAACAACAACGACAGCCATCTGGGCGTTGACCTTCTCCGCGCCGACCAGTCGAAAGACTACACCAGCTTCAGCTTGAAAAACGACCCCTTCCCCGGCAGCTCAAGCACCTACCGCGTACTCAACTCCGATAAATATTCCGCCTTTAAATACTTCAGCGGCAAATCATTCGGATTTGGCAAGGAGGTGGAATATCCCCTCACCAATATCACCCGCGCCCTCAAGAGCCGCGGCGGTTATGTGTCGATGGATATAGCCGGAGGTGCTGAGGTCAACGGTGTTGACGATATAATCGCCGACCCCGCCAACGCTCCCGCCGAGTTGTTTGACCTCAACGGCCGCCCCGTTGACAGCACCAAAGCCGCCCCCGGCATCTACCTGCGCCGCCAGGGTGAGAAAGTTGAAAAAATCAGCATCCGCTGACCTCACCCCCCTCTCAGGCAATGCTGCTCAACAAGCTGTCACTCTTCAACTTCAAGAACATATCCGAAGCCACCCTCGAATTTTCGCCCAAGGTTAACTGTCTGTTAGGCAACAACGGTATGGGCAAGAGCAACCTGCTCGACGCCATCTATACCCTGAGCCACTGCCGCAGCTTCTGCGGGGTGACCGACGCCATGCTGATAAAATCGGGCGCCGAATTTGCCACTCTGAGGGGCACCTACACCCGCCGCGACACCCCCGAGGAGCTCACCATGGCCATCAGGCCCGGGCGACGCAAGAGCCTCAAGCGCGGCGGCAAGGAATACAGCCGCCTCACCGAGCATATCGGCTCATTTCCGATAGTGATGATAGCGCCCCACGACATCGACCTCATTAGAGGCGCCGCCGAAGAGCGCCGCCGGTGGATGGATATGGTCATCTCTCAGAGTTCGCCGCGCTATCTCGACGCCCTGTTGCGCTATAGCTCGGCGTTGGAGCAGCGCAACCGCATGTTGCGCGACGGAATAGTCGACCACACCCTCTACGACGCCGTGGAGACGGTGATGGATATGGCCGCCGGATATATTGCCGACAGCCGCCGCAAGTTCACCGCCGAGCTCACCCCCATGTTTGCCTCCCGCTATCACGCCATCTCGGGCCACGCCCCCGGCGAGGGTGAGAGCGTGGGCCTTGACTATGAGGGTTGGCAGGGCGACAATCCCGACCTGTCGCTGCGCGACCTGCTCGACAGCGCCCGCCGCCACGACGAGATAGTGAAACACACCTCCGTAGGCCCTCACCGCGACGACATCGACATGACCCTCAACTCAATGAGCGCGCGACGCACCGCCTCCCAGGGGCAGTGCAAGACCTTCACCGTGGCTCTGAGACTGGCTCAGTATGAGTTTCTCCACAAAGCCACCGGCATGAAGCCGCTGCTGCTGCTCGACGACGTGTTCGACAAGCTCGACGCCTCGCGAGTGGAACACATCATGCAGCTCGCCACCTCGCGCTCATCGTTCGGCCAGATATTCATAACCGACACCAACCGCACCCACCTCGACGATATAATGAACATCACCGGAGGCGATTACCGGATGTGGGAGGTGAACAACGGCACCTTTACTCCCCACACTTCNAGCCCCTCGCTATGAAACGACGCGAAGCCATGAGCATTGGCNACATAATTGCAGACGCCATGAGCCGCGCCGGCCTCAGCGACGTGATGGCGCGCCAGCGGGCCTGCTATCTCTGGAGCGAGCTGGTGGGGCCGGGAGTGACGCGCTATGCCACTCGCCGCTATGTAACCGACGACGGGGTGCTCCATATCGAAATTTCCTCAGGCCCCCTGGCCCAGGAGCTCATGATGGCGCGCAGCTCGATGCGCGACGAGCTCAACCGCCGCGTGGGGTGTGACGCCATAACCGAAATACGCATCAACTGACCCCCTCCCTCCTTTTTCACTCTGAAAGACTCTCAAAATGCGCAAATCCAACCTACTCAGATCATCCAACCCGCGAGTGCCCGAAGCCGCAGCTCCTTTCCACCATTCGCTCGACATACAGGTGAGATTTACCGACGTCGACATGCTCGGCCACATCAACAACAACGCCCTGCTGAGCTACATGGACCTCGCCAAGTTTGACTATTTCGAGACCGTCAACGGCGACTTCATCCGCTCGAGCGACCTGGCCCTTGCGGTGGTCAACATCAACGCCGACTTCTACAGCCAGTCGTTTATCCACGAGCCGCTCCAGGTGTGGACCGCCGTCACAGCGATGGGTCCCAAATCGGTGCATGTCGAACAGCGTGTCATCAACTCCTCTACCGGCGACACCAAGGCCATAGGCCGCTTCGTGATGGCCTGTTTCCGCCACTCCACCGGCCGCTCCGACCTTCTCGACCCCGCCTGGGTGAGCGACACCGAAGCCTTTGAGGAGCGCTCTCTGACCGTCAAAAACTGACACCGCAGCTACTCCACAGGGGTTAAACTGCTATTTTACCCGCTAAAATAGTTATTGTTAGAAAAGAAATAGCTATATTTGCAGGCTGAAAAACCATAGCCAATTATTAATAACCCATAAATCATCATTAACACCACATGCAAAGCAAAGGAAAATTAGGAAGTGTGGTTGCCGGAATTATCGCGATATTTCTGGTGCTCATTTGCCTTTTCTACCTGTCGTTTACTCTGGTGACCAACCACCACGAGGCCAAGGCAGAGGCTTATGCCGCCGCTGTTGCCGGCGGANGCGACACANGGTCAGATACCNATCGTCTGGCNTACAAGNNCTATATCGACTCGATCGCCAAAGAGCCGGTTTATCTCGGATACACATTCAACGAAGTTCAGAAACTCGGCGTAGGGCTGGGTCTTGACCTCAAGGGCGGCATGAACGTTACCCTCCAGGTTTCGGTGCCCGACATTCTCCGCTCAATGGCCAATGCCGAGGGTAACCCATATTTCGAACAGGCTATCCACGCCACCGACTCTGTGGTTAAGGCTACCCACACCAACGACTATGTTGATGTGTTCTGCCGTGAATACTCCCGCATTGACCCGTCGGGCGACCTCACAGTGGTGTTTAAGGAGCAGACCAAGCGCGGCGACTCACCCGAAGCTGTCAAAAACGCTCTCCGTCAGGAAGTGAAAGACCGCGTGAGCAGCTCTACCAATGTGCTCCGCAACCGTATCGACCAGTTTGGCGTTGTGGCTCCCAACATTCAGGAGCTTGAAAAAGATGGCCAGATTCTTCTCGAGCTCCCCGGCGTGAAGGAACACGACCGTGTGCGCGAGCTCCTCAAATCATCGGCCAACCTCGAGTTCTATGAAACCTACCCCGTNGGTGAATATCAGAACGCCCTCGCCGAACTCGAGCGCACCCTCGCCTCNGACACTACCGGCACCCGCACNCTCATGGGTCTCTTCGTTCAGGGTCCGTACTCNAACGAAGCCATCGAGCTCGGTCTCGCCACCGCTGCCAACCGCGTGCTCATCGACTCGATTCTCGCTTCGCCCGCAGCCAAGGTGCTCCCCAACAATCTGAAATTTGCCTGGGAGGTTAAACCCCAGTCAATCGAATATACCGACTCGACCACCGGCCGTGTGCGCCACATGGACCTCTACACTCTCGTAGGTCTCCGCACCTCGGGCGGCAAACCCGCTCTCTCGGGCGACGTTGTNACCAACGCCACTCCCGAGTTCGACCAGATGCAGGGCGGCAACTATGTGAGAATGGTCATGAAGCCTGAAGCNGCCCGCCAGTGGGCCCGCGTCACCTCGGCCAACCTCCAGAAGAGAGTAGCCATCGTGCTCGACGACCAGGTTTATTCAGCTCCCACCGTTCAGAGCGCTATCGAAGGCGGTGTTTCGCAGATCACCGGCAACTTCACCACCGACGAGGCAAAAGACCTTTCAAACGTGCTCAAGAGCGGTAAGATGGCAGCCAAGGTCGACATCATCTCCGACACCGTTATCGGTCCGTCGCTCGGTCAGCAGGCCATCGAAGACGGTATCTGGTCATTTGTCGTGGCCCTCGTGCTGCTCATGATCTTCATGATCGCCTTCTACGGTGTTATCCCCGGCCTCATCGCCAACCTCGGCCTTGTGTTTAACATCTTCTTCACCTTCGGTATTCTCGCTTCGTTCCAGGCCGTGCTTACCCTCAGCGGTATCGCCGGTATCGTGCTCGCCCTCGGTATGGCTGTCGACGCCAACGTGCTTATCTTCGAGCGCGCCAAAGAGGAACTCCGCGCCGGCAAGAACACCGCCACCGCCATCGCCGACGGTTACAGCAACGCCTTCTCGGCTATCTTCGACTCCAACCTCACCTCNNTNATCACCGGCNTGATCCTGCTGCTCTNCGGCACCGGCCCCATCAAGGGCTTCGCCACCACNCTNATCATCGGTATCATCTGCTCGTTCTTCACNGCTGTNTANCTNACNCGTCTNGNNTNNATCNNCNNTGCNAAGNCNAAACCNTTCNAGAACCTNACNTTCANCACNGCGNTCTCACGCAAGATGTTNACCAACNCCCACTTCAACTTCCTCGGCGCCCGCAAGATTTCGTTTGGCATCGCTATCGCAATGATCGTGATTATCGTGATCAGCTTCTTCACCAACGGTCTGCGTCAGGGCATCGACTTCTCGGGCGGTAGAAACTATGTTGTGCAGTTTGATCATCCCGTCAAGACCCACGTGCTTCAGGAGCAGCTCGCTCCCCTCTTCGACGGTGCTCAGGTAAGCGTCATCACCATCGACGACGACACCAAGGTGAGAATCTCCACCAACTACAAGATCGACTCTGACGAAGAAAACATCGACGACGAAATCACCGACATTCTCTACAACGGTCTGCAGGGTGATCTCAACGGCCTNTCGAANGTTGACTTCTCGACCACCAACGAAAACGTGGGCATCATGTCATCTCAGAAGGTAGGTCCTACCGTGGCCAACGATATGCGCACCGACGCTGTCATNGCNGTGGTTCTCGCCCTCCTCGCCATGTTTGTCTACATCCTCATCCGATTCCACAACGTGGCCTTCTCGCTCGGCGCTCTCGCAGCGGTAGCCTTCACCGCCTTCACCATCGTGGGCTTCTACTCGCTGTTCTGCTCGGCATTCCCCTTCGCTATGGAAATCGACCAGTCGTTTATCGCGGCTATCCTTACCGTGATCGGTTATCAGATCAACGACACCGTGGTTGTGTTCGACCGTGTGCGTGAAAACGTAGGTCTCTATCCCAAACAGAACTTCTACGACACCATCAACCAGTCGATCAACTCAACCCTCGGCCGTACAGTGATGACCTCAGCTTCAACACTCCTCGTGCTGCTCTGTATCTTCATCCTCGGCGGCGACGCTATCCGCTCGTTTGTGTTCGCAATGATCTTCGGTGTTATCATCGGTACCCTNGCCACAATGTTTATCGCAGCTCCCGTGGCCTACCTCACCGACTCTCGCCGCAACANCCGCAACAACGGTAAGACCATCAGCGCCAAGCCCGCCAAAGCCGGCAAATAATCCCCCGACCTGACTCAGGCCCCGCCTGAACANCCCCCATACCCCGCAGGCCATGTTTCCCCCCGGAAACATGGCCTGCATGCTAAATCAACTGAAATCAAAAAATTGGCACGAAGTTACGGTAAATTTAAATATTTACCGTAACTTTGTGCCATGAACCAACAAGAATCTACGCCTAATTGGGTATTTCGTCCTCATAGCATAACTCGCACTCAGTATAGGAAAACCCTGACTGAAGTCGATAGGGGAGAAATAATAAGGCTTGGGAGAGGTCTATATGCTTCGCCCGAAGCACTTTTGTCGTCGGTGGTAGATATAGATGTAATAATCCCCGGTGGAATATTGTGTCTGTATTCCGCATGGGCAATTCATCAACTTACCACACAGATACCTGACGGATGGTATGTGGCTGTAGATAACAAACGCAAGANAGNGCTANNNTNTCAACCTAAAATCANCCTTANCTACATCTCCGGGAATNTTCTTGCTCTTGGTATTGAAACNATCGAAATTGATGGCATAAAAAACAAGGTATATAATGTTGAGAGGAGTGTATGCGATGCAATTAAGTATCGCAACAAGATTGGACTCGATGTGATGTCAGAAATTCTTACCAACTATCTGAAAAGAGAAAACCGTAATATCAAGAGGCTTCTCGAATATGCCGACAAACTTCGGGTAAGAAAAATTCTTAATAATTATCTGGACGTAAAACTATGATTAAAAANATTGCTCACTCCGTGCAGAATNGCNTGCTTAATCTATCTAAATCATCGGGAGTAGGTCATCAACAGATAGTGACCCGCTATTTTCAGGAACGATTGCTGAGTCGTCTTTCTCATAGTCGGTTTGTGGGAAACTTCATATTGAAAGGTGGTGCCCTGTTGTATGCGCATAACCGTGATAGTGCCCGTCCGACATTGGATCTGGACTTCATGGGCGAGCATATAAGCCGAGAGAAAGACACGATGATGAGTGCTTTCAAAGAAATATACAATATTGATGAAGTTGATGGCGTGACGTTTGTTAGTGATACATTGACAACCGACGACATAGCGGTTGAGAAAAGATACCCCGGCGTTCGTATTTCTATTCTTGCGACCCTTGGCTCAATAAGGCAGGTCGTATCTATGGATATAGGGTTCGGAGATGTGATTGTGCCCTCACCGGTTGATCTGGAATATCCTGTAATGCTTGAAGAAGATTCAAACATTCTGATAAAAGCATATTCAATTGAAACCGTCATAGCTGAAAAAATCCAGACAATGGTTGACCGATATGTCAGGAACAGCAGAATGAAGGATTTTTATGATGTGTGGTCCTTACTGAAAGGTAATAGAATAAATAAGGTGGTTTTAAAGGAAGCAATCCAAGCGACATTTACTAACAGGGCAACACCTATCGAATCATTATCTATAATATTCGATGAAGAGTTTGTCAATAATCGGGATATGGATTTACGCTGGAAAGCCTATCTGCGCAAAACAAAATTGGAACTTCCCTCATTTCCTGAGGTTATGACTTCAATAAAGAGCATCTTAACCAATGAATTAGAATAGGCAAAGGCTTTTAGCTTGGCGGAATGGGGAAAAAGTGATAATTTTGCATTATGAAACCTTCGGGTCATTAAATCGAACAAACAGAATCATTGTCATGAAAAAATTTGCTCTCATCTTTCTTGCATTAGCAGGACTCATATCTATCTCCCAGCCCGCTCAGGCTCAATTTAAAAAGCTCAACGTGGCCAAGGCTGTGCAGGCCGGTGCCAAAGCCGCCCAGGCCCTCACCATCGACGACAAGACGATGGCCGCCTATGTGAAGGAATCGGTTGACTGGATGGATAAAAACAATCCCGTGTCGGCCGACGATAGCCCCTATACCCGGCGTCTCAAAAAGCTCACCGAGGGAATCACCGAGGCCGACGGAATACCCTTGAACTTCAAGGTTTATGAAGTGATCGATGTCAACGCATTCGCCTGCCCCGACGGCAGCGTGAGAGTGTTCTCGTCACTGATGGATATAATGAACGACGACGAGCTGATGGGCATCATAGGTCACGAAATCGGCCACGTCATGAAGCGTCACTCCAAAAACGCTTTCCGCACCGAGCTGCTTTCCGACGCCATGAAAGACGCCATCGCCTCGACAAGCTCTACCGCCGCAGCCCTCACCGAGTCACAGCTCGGCACCCTTACCAGCTCGCTCATCAATGCCAAATACTCCCAGAAGCAGGAGAAAGAGGCCGACGACTGCGGCTATGACTTTCTCGTTGCCAATGGCCGCAATCCGTGGGGCATGGTGATGGCCTTTGAGAAATTTCTCGACATGGAGGGTGGCGAAAACGCAAAGAGCAGCTATNTGTCAAAGATGTTCTCGTCTCACCCCGAGACCAAAGACCGCATCAAGCGCATGACCGAGCGCGCCACTAAAGACGGCATCGCCCGCCCCGCCGCCGAGTGATTATCACATTAATAGAAGCAGTCATGACGGCCTTCGGGTCGTGAAGAAAGAAAAAACCGGGAGTGGAACGTTAGATTTCGCTCCCGGTTGCGTATATAGAGATGTGAAACCGACCGACCAATCATTAGCAGACTCACTCAAAGCGGGCAAGCGCTCCGCTTATAAGGCAGCCATGACCCGCTACGGGCCGCTGGTGGTCTCGATCGCCGCATCTGTGGTCAGCGACCGGCGCGACGTTGAGGAGATATTGCAAGATACGTTTGTCAATCTTTTCCGCTCAATCGACCGCTATAATCCCCGCGAGGCAAGTCTGGCAACCTGGGTCGGCAGAATAGCTTTCAACCGCGCCGTTGACTTTGTTCGCCGGCAACACCCCGAGGAGCTTACCGACGACTCCGAAGCCCTGGCCGACATGGCCGACATCAGCGACACCGACCCGGCCCTCGAATCAGACATCACCCTGCTCAAAGAAGCAATCCTCACCCTCCGCGCCCCCGAGCGCACGCTGCTCTCACTGGTCTATTTCGACAACATGCCTCTGAGCGACGCGGCCTTCATCCTCAAGTCAAACCCTGCGGCGCTGTCAGCCCGGCTCTACCGGCTGCGCCACAAACTCTCCTTGATAATCCATGAAAAAAGAAAACAACTCTGACCTCCGCGAAGCCCTGCGCTTGATTATCGACGAGCGCACGCCCCTCTCCGACAGCTGGCAGCAGTCGGTGCTCGCCTCGCTCCCCGAAGCCAAGCCGCAGGGAGCCAAACTGCGCAGAATAATGTGGTGGCGCGGAGTTGCCGCCGCTGCGGCGGCTGTCGCGGCTGTGATCCTCTCGGTGGCCCTGCTCCACAAAGCGCCTCAACCCGAGAGCGCCGTGACCTACTCGGAGGTCNTCGTCCCCNCCGAAAAGCCGCAACCTCAGCCTCAACCTCNGCCNCANCCCGAGCCTCNNCCCGCAGCCGAGNCGCCCGCTCCCTCNGAGCCGGCTCCAACCAAGCNCGCAAAACCNAAAGCCGAGCCCCGACCNGCGCCCGAGCCGATAGTGATAATCACCACCGACTATCTTGCCGACGGCGTGACGCCCGACCCCGACAGCGACCTCATGCCCGACGAGTGGATCGAAAGCCTCCTAACCGCCGAGCTCACCCAACGATATATCACCATGATTTCAATTCTCGATACCGAAGAAGAAGAAACCGCCAATACTCCCGAATTATGAAAAAGATAGCCGCACTGCTCTACGCCCTGTGC
>WFLX010254146.1_pt1 | contig 12552 bp, 10 predicted proteins | sample 4967041 | NCBI WGS metagenome assembly WFLX01 (sample SAMN12857096, study PRJNA449069) | gut metagenome | isolation source: stool from male and female vole | host: Microtus ochrogaster | place: USA:Florida | collected 2017 | reverse complement strand
GTTTGTGATCTCTACCGACAACTACGGCATCCTCTGGGACAGCTATTCACTCTGCCGATGGGGCAATCCCGACAACTACAGCCAGCTCGGCGACGTGTTCAAACTTTACGACAAAGAGGGCAAGGAAGGAGCCCTCACAGGCACTTATACCCCTGCCAACGCCGATGAGCCCACCCTCGTGCAGCGCGAGGACTCCATCTATTTCGAGCACCTTATCCGCGGCGATCTCGCCCATGTGGTGAATCTTCCGCAGAATTTCAACTTCCATGGCTCGCACGTGACGTATGAGGGAGAAATCGAGGCTTCCGAAACAGGCGAATACAAATTCATACTCTATTATTCGGGCTATCAGCGCGTCTTCCTCGACGGCAAGGAAATAGTGCCCGAGCGCTGGCGCACTGCATGGAATCCCAACAGCTTCAAGTTCTCGGCTACGCTCGAGGGGGGAAAGAAGACCCCGATTAAAATTGAATGGGAGCCTAACGGCGGAGTGGCCTACTGCGGCCTCCGCGTCTACTCGCCGCGCGATCCGGAAGAGCAGATGCAGANGNGNTGGTGGNGCGAGATGCAAGACGGCATTGACTACTATTNCGTGTATGGCGACAACATGGACGAGGTGATATCGGGCTACCGCACCCTCACCGGCAAAGCCCCGATCATGCCGAAATGGGCTATGGGCTACTGGCAGAGCCGCGAGAAATACAACACTCAGGAAGAAGTGCTCTCCACAATGGCCGAGTTCCGCCGCCGCGGTATTCCCATCGACAATATCGTGATCGACTGGCTCCACTGGAAACAGGACTCCTGGGGCTCGCACGAATTCGACCCCGAGCGCTTCCCTGACCCGAAAGCGATGGTAGACAGCGTTCACGACATGCACGGCCGCGTGATGATATCGGTATGGCCCAAATTCTACGTGACTACCGACCACTACAAGGAATTTGACAAGAACGGATGGATGTATAAGCTCCCCGTGCAAGACAGCATACGCGACTGGGTGGGCCCGGGCTATCTCAGCTCATTCTACGATGCCTACGATCCGGAGGCCCGGAAACTGTTCTGGAGCCAGATGAACGATCACTACATGCCTCTCGGCATAGACGCATGGTGGATGGACGCTTCTGAGCCCAACATCCGCGACTGCACCGACATTCAGTATAGAAAAGACCTCATCACCCCGACAGCGCTCGGCCCATCTACAAAATACTTCAACGCCTACGCGCTGATGAATGCCGAGGCCATCTACGACGGCCAGCGCGGTGTGGATCCCGACAAGCGCGTATTCCTGCTCACACGCTCGGGCTTTGCCGGACAGCAGCGTTATTCCACAGCAACCTGGAGTGGCGACATCGCCACACGCTGGGAAGACATGAAGGCGCAGATATCGGCCGGCCTCAACTTCTCGGCCAGCGGCATTCCATGGTGGACCATGGACATAGGCGGCTTCTGCGTGGAAGACCGCTACGTGAACGCCCAGAAGGAATTCTACGAAAAAGGCATCGAGAATCCCGACCTCAAGGAATGGCGTGAGCTCAACACTCGCTGGTATCAGTTCGGAGCCTTCTCTCCCCTCTTCCGCGCTCATGGCCAGTGGCCCTACCGCGAGATATTCAACATCGCACCCGAAGGGCATCCCGCCTACGCCTCGGTGGTGTACTACACCAATCTGCGCTACGATCTCATGCCTTACATCTACTCGATGGCCGGCATGACCCACTTCGACGACTACACAGTGATGCGTCCGCTGGTGATGGATTTCAGCTCTGACAAGAATGTGCGCAATATAGGCGACGAATATATGTTCGGCCCGGCCCTGCTTGTGGCTCCGGTGTATGAATACGGGGCACGCACCCGCAAGGTGTATTTCCCCGCCGGAACCGAGTGGTATGACTTCTATACGGGCCGCAAGGTTTCGGCCGGAGGAGAGACACTGACCGTAGATGCTCCCTACGACCGCATCCCCCTCTTCGTAAAGGCGGGCGCCATCCTTCCTTTCGGGCCTCAGATACAGTGGACCGACGAGAAGCCGGCCGACGAAATCACGCTCTACGTGTATGAGGGAGCCGACGGCAAGTTCACGCTCTACGAAGACGAGAACATAAACTACAACTACGAGAAGGGTGCCTTCGTGAAGATTCCCGTATCATACGACAACGCCACATCCATGCTGACGCTGGGCAAACAGCAGGGCTCATTCCCCGGCTCGCTCACAAAGCGCACCTTCAATGTGGTCAAGGTCTCACCCACATCGCCTGTGGGCTACTCACGCGATGCCAAGGGGCAGAGCGTAAGCTACTCGGGCAACGAGATCCGGGTCAAACTCTGAGCCGGACTCCGAAGAGCATGACCATCACCGCAACGCCTGACAGGCTCTTCACCTTGCCCGGATACAACTGACCGAATATGAACTTCAGACTACACATCATAAGTATTATTTCAGGATTGATGATTCTCCTGCCCTATGCCTCAAAAGCATGGGCAGGGGATTTTTCGCGTATTAGAAACTTCGACAAAGGCTGGCAATTCTCGCTCGGATCGCCCGATGCCGAGGCGCGCACCGTAGATCTTCCCCATGACTGGGCCATTGAGGGCGACTTCTCGAAAGACAACCCTTCCGGCACCGGCGGGGGCGCCCTCCCCGGAGGCATCGGATGGTATCGCAAGACCTTCACGCTCCCGGCTTCAGATGCCGGCAAGAAAGTGTATATTGATTTCGACGGAGCCTATATGAACTCCACCGTCAGCATCAACGGACACGAACNGGGCACACGCCCCTACGGATATGCCTCATTCAGTTATGACCTTACTCCGTGGCTCCGCAAGGGCGAGAATCAGATTGAGGTGAAGGTTGACAACTCCGAGCAGCCCAACTCGCGTTGGTATAGCGGCTGCGGCATCTACCGCCATGTCAGGCTGCGCGTGGTGGATCCCGTCCACATAGCGCAGTGGGGAGTCTTCGTGCGTCAGGACTCTGTCTCGCACGCAAAGGCCGCTCTCACGATNGAGACCANAGTGGAAAACACNGGCGACAGNANCANCGATNCCCGCATCCTGACCGAAGTGCTCGCCCCCGACGGCACGAAAGTGGCGGAGGCAGAGACTTCCGCCGCGCTCGCACCGGGCCGCGTCACTAAGGTATCCCTCCCGGTGGATATCGCCGCCCCCGAGCTATGGAGTATCAACCGTCCCCGGCTCTATACCGTGGTGACGAAGATATTCGATAAGAAAAAGCTGCTCGACGATGAGACCACGCGCACCGGCTTCCGCNATATGGAATTTGACGCGCAAAAAGGCTTCTCGCTCAACGGGATTCCCACAAAAATACGCGGCGTGTGCATGCACCATGACCTCGGTGCCCTCGGCGCAGCCATCAACACCACCGCCCTGCGGCGCCAGCTTCAGATAATGAAAGACATGGGAGCCAACGCAATACGCTGCTCTCACAATCCTCCGNCCCCGGAACTTCTCGACCNTTGCGACGNGATGGGCNTTANGGTGATGGACGAGGCCTTCGACATGTGGCGCAAGAAAAAGACATCGCACGACTATTCGAGATATTTCGACGAGTGGCACGAGCGCGACCTCACCGACCTCGTGACGCGCGACCGTAATCATCCCTCGGTGANAATATGGAGCATCGGCANCGAGGTGCTCGAGCAGTGGAGCGACGCCAAAGCCGACACCCTCTCGCTTGAGGAGGCCAACCTGATCCTGAATTTCGGACAATCGGCCGAAATGCTTGCAAAAGACGGCTCCGAGATGAGTGTCAATTCCCTTCTGACCAAGAAACTGGCCGACATGACACGCGCTCTCGACCCGACACGTCCGGTGACGGCTGGGTGCCAGGAACCGGATCCGGGCAATCACCTCTTCCGCTCGGGAGCTCTCGACATCATCGGATATAATTACCATGACGAATGGTTCAAGAAAGTGCCCGAGAATTTCCCCGGGATGCCTTTCATCGTAACCGAAAGCGTGTCGGCACTCCAGACCCGAGGCTATTACCGTATGCCTTCCGACAGCATGTATATCTGGCCCAAACGCTGGGACATAGCCTTTCACGATCCATCGTTATCCTGCTCTTCTTACGACAACTGCCACGCGCCCTGGGGCTCGACCCATGAGAAGTCAATGCGCGAGGTGGAGGAGAATGACTTCATAATGGGACAGTTCGTATGGACGGGTTTCGACTATATCGGCGAACCCACGCCCTACGGCTGGCCCGCAAGAAGTTCCTATTTCGGCATTGTAGACCTTGCCGGCAATCCAAAAGATTCATACTACATGTATCTGAGCCAATGGCGACCCGACCTCGACGTGCTGCANGTCTTCCCCCACNGNNACCATACGGNGGGCGNNGNTGTNGNCGTGTGGGCATACTTCNACANTGCCGATGAGGTGGAACNCTATCTCAACGNCCGCNCGCTCGGCACTCGCACTCCCCAAGATTCGACCTATCACGTGGCCTGGCGCGTACCTTTTGAGCCGGGCACCCTCGAAGCTGTCTCTCGCCTGAACGGGCAAGAAGTGAAGCGCACGCAGGTGAAGACCGCCGGGGAGCCTGCTGCTATCCGCCTCATACCCGACCGCACAGAGATTGCGGCCGACGGAAGCGACCTGTGCTTCGTGAAGGTGGAGATCACCGACAAAGAGGGCAATCTCTGCCCGAATGCCGACAACGACGTGACTTTCGCAGTGGAAGGCACAGGGTTCAATGCCGGTGTAGACAACGGCAGCCCGATATCGATGGAAAGGTTCAAAGCCGACCACCGGCGCGCTTTCTACGGCAAGGCACTCCTCATAGTGCAGAGCGACGGCACACCCGGCACCGTGACAGTGAGCGCCACCTCGCCCGGCCTGCAGCCGGCGAAGTGCCAGATAGAGACCAGATGAGAAGGCCTATTAAAGAAATTGACATTCACTTCCGACTATCACATCATACCTGACATGAAACACAGAACTTCAATTCTGACCATAGCGCTGACAGCGATGGCTGCATCCGCTTCCCAGGCCGAGACGCCGGCCTATCTTAACCCCAACGCTCCGCTCGAGACGAGGGTGGAGGACGCTCTTTCAAGAATGACTCTTGAAGAGAAGGTGGCACTCTGCCACGCACAAAGCAAATTTTCCTCGCCCGGTGTAGCCCGCCTCGGCATCCNCGNACTATGGATNNGCGNCNGCCCGCACGGAGTNCGCGCCGANATCAACTGGAACGNCTNGGGATATTCCAACTGGANAAACGACTCAATCACGGCCTTCCCGGCCCTGACAGCACNCGCAGCCACNTGGAATCCGGCGATGTCGGCCCTCTACGGCAAAAGNNTTNGCGAGGAGGCGCGCTACCGCGAGAAAGACATACTGCTCGGGCCGGGCGTGAACATCTACCGCACACCGCTCAACGGCAGAAACTTTGAATATATGGGCGAAGACCCGTATCTCGCCGGCGAGATGGTAGTGCCCTACATTCAGGAACTCCAGAAAAACGGCGTGGCAGCCTGCGTGAAGCATTTCGCCCTCAACAATCAGGAGAAATGGAGGGGATCGATCGACGTGGATCTCTCTGACCGCGCACTCTACGAAATATATCTCCCGGCATTCAAGAAAGCCGTGGAGGAAGGCGGTGCATGGAGCATCATGGGAGCCTACAACCAATTCGGAGGGCAGCACTGCTGCCACAACAGCCGCCTGCTCAACGATATACTGCGCGGAGAGTGGGGCTTCGACGGAGTTGTGGTGACTGACTGGGGCGGCGCCCACGACACTAAGGAAGCCGCACTCAACGGACTTGACATAGAAATGGGCAGCTACACCAACGGACTCACTTCGGAAAGCAATTTCGGCTATGATGACTATTATCTCGCGCGCCCTTATCTCGAGATGATAAAAAGCGGGGAAGTGCCCGAGTCTACAGTAGATGATAAGGCTCGCAACATACTGCGCCTCATCTTCCGCACTGCAATGAACACCGGGAAGCCTTTCGGCTCGAAATGCACCCCCGAACACTACGCGGCAGCCAAACTGATAGGCGACGAATCGGTGGTGCTTCTGAAAAACAGCGGAATACTCCCCGTAGACGGCAGTAAATATGGATCGATACTCGTGGTGGGCGACAACGCAGTGCGCCGGCTCACCGACGGAGGAGGCTCTTCGGAGCTGAAGGTGCAGGACTATGTCTCTCCCCTTGCGGCTCTTCAGGCTCTCTGGGGCGACAAAGTGAAGTTTGCTCAGGGCTACATGGCCGGCAGGCCGATGTATGAGCATGAGGAAATGATCTCAGAGGCCGTGCAGGATAGCCTGCGCGCCGAGGCTGTGGCGATGGCCAAGGATGCCGACCTGGTGATATTCTTCGGCGGCCTCAACAAGAACGCATGGCAGGATTGCGAGAGCACCGACCGGAGGGAATATGACCTCCCGTTTGGCCAGAACAGACTTATCGAAGCCCTTATCGCGGCCAATCCCAACATAGTGATAGCCAACATCACCGGCAACGCCTACGCCATGCCCTGGGCCGACAAGGTGCCGGCCATACTCCACGCCTCCTATCTCGGAACGATGGGCGGAGCTACTTTGGCCGATATCCTGTCGGGAGCGGTGAATCCGTCGGGCAAACTCCCATATTCCATCCCCTTCCGCCTTGAAGACAACGCCGCGCACTCTTTCGGCGAAGCCTCATATCCGGGCATTGAGACCGTGGATGCCGAGGGCCGCAGGCATCAGAAACAGACCTACAGCGAAGACATTCTCGTGGGCTATCGCTGGCACGACACCAAAAAGATTCCCGCAAGATATGCTTTCGGCCACGGCCTGAGCTACACCACCTTCGAACTCGGCAAACCTGAGGCTTCATCAAAAGAACTGGCTGCCGACGGAAGCCTGAGCGTGAGCATCCCCGTCACCAATACGGGAAACCGCGACGGAGCCGAAGTGGTGCAGCTTTACATCACCGAGCTGAAGCCCTCGCTCCAGCGCCCCGCAAAGGAACTGAAATCGTTTGAGAAAGTGTATCTCGCACCCGGCGAGACGAAGACTGTCACCTTCACCATCGACCCCTCGATGCTGGCCTATTTCGACCCCGACACACACGCATGGAAGACCCAACCGGGGCGTTTCCGCGCCACTGTAGCCAACTCATCGGCCGGGAAAAAATCTCCCACTGTCGATTTCACGCTGAAATGACCCCTGACAATCGGGCGGATTATCCGCTCCCGACACCATCATCGCAGCAATGAGCCGAACCAACATAGCAGATTATCTTGAGAAGGCCGATATAAAGGCCACTCCCAACCGAATCCTGACGCTTCGCGCCCTCTTCGAAGCGTCGGGGCCCCTATCTCTGCTTGAGATAGAGGGGCAGATCGGCTCGATGGAGCGCTCAAGCATTCTGCGGGTGCTCAATCTTCTCACCGAGAAGGGACTCGTGCATGTGATGGAAGACGGCCGCGGAGTGGCCAAATATGAAGTATGCCGCAGTCACGACCATAGCATCGACGACGACCATCACGTGCATTTCTACTGCGAGAAATGCTGCCGGGTTTATTGCCTCGCCGACACGCATATCCCTCACATAGACGTGCCACCGGGATTCGAGACGCGCAACGTAAACTTCATGCTGAAAGGTATCTGCGCCGGATGCAACCGGAAAGCATAGCCAATAATATATACTAAATATATAATTTATATATAAATAAATGAAGAAGCATATCCTGCCGACGGCACTTGCGCTGCTGGCCATGCCGGGCTTCGCGCAGCAGGCCCTCTGGGGATTCTCACCGATAACTTCGCCCGAGATTCATCCCGACAACACCGTAACGTTCAGAATCCAGGCTCCGGAAGCGGGGAAAGTACAGGTGACAGGCGACTTCCTGAAGCCTCTTACAGTGACTGCTCCCGACGGAAACTCATACGACGCCCCAGGAACGGCCGATCTCACAAAAAGCGACGGCGAACTTTGGGAATACACCAGCGCTCCGCTTCAGCCGGAACTATATTCCTATTCTTTCATCGTAGACGGAATGAAGATACCAGATCCCGCCAATGTGTTCAGAATCCGCGATACGGCTACGGTCACCGACGTGTTCCTGATAGGCGGAGACTATGCAGACTACTACAAGGTGAACGATGTGCCACACGGCACAGTGTCGAAGGTATGGTATGACAGCCCGGTGCTCGGCACAGACCGGCGAATGACAATCTACACGCCACCGGGCTATGAGAAAGGCGACAGGAGATATCCGGTGTTCTACCTCCTGCACGGAATGGGCGGCGACGAGAACGCATGGTCGGAACTCGGACGCGCCACCCAGATTCTCGACAATATGATTGCCCGCGGCGAGGCTGAGCCGATGATAGTGGTGATGACCAACGGCAACGTGGACATGGAGGGCGCTCCCGGAGAGACGAGCCTCGGCTTCACTCCTCCCACCACCCGCCTGCCCCACACGATGGACGGCCTCTTTGAGCAGCATTTCCCCGATGTGGTGAAATATGTGGATTCCAACTATCGCACATTAGCCGACAAGAAGCACCGCGCGATAGCCGGACTCTCGATGGGCGGCTTCCATTCGCTGCATATCTCAAAGGAATATCCGGATATGTTCGACTATGTGGGCCTCTTCTCGGCAGCCATACTCCCTCAGGACGGAAAGGTTTCGCCGGTGTATGACGATTCTGACAGGAAACTTGCCGCTCAATTCGCTGATGCCCCGCAACTTTACTGGATCGCTATAGGAGAGAAGGATTTCCTCTACGATGCCAACAAGGATTTCCGCGCCATGCTCGATAAGAAGGGTTATCCCTACACCTACAGGGAAAGCCCCGACGGGCATATCTGGAAAAACTGGCGCATCTACCTCACTGAGTTCCTACCTCAGTTATTTAAAAACTAACAGAAGTGTCAGCGCGGTGAAGATAAGGATAAAGAATATGGTCTGCCGCCATTGCGTGGCTAAAGTTGCGGAGGTCACATCACGCATTCCGTCGCTCAATCTGCTCGGGGTCGAGTTGGGTTCGGTGACGGTGGAAGGGAATCCCGGGGAAACGGTAATCGACCGTCTTGATGCCGAACTCCGCAAGGAGGGTTTTGAGGTGATACGTTCACGCGAGGAGGTTATCGTTGCTGAAATCAAGGCGCGTCTTATGGAGCTGTCGCGCGATAGTGAAGGGGCCCGCGCCAATCTCCGGGACATCCTGCAGGACGCACTCAACNTGTCTTACCNCAATNTGTCGCGCATATTCGCATCGACCGAGGNGCNCACCATCGAGANTTATTTCATGGCNCTCCGCATGGAGAGGATAAAGGAACTACTTCTCGACNGACAGATGTCGCTCAGCGAGATAGCATTCATCACCGGCTTCTCTTCAGTGCCTCACCTAAGCACACGCTTCAAGCAGGCCACCGGCATGACCCCCACTCAGTTTCGTGAGATAGGAATACGCACAGCACTGCCCGACGTGTAACGTTTTGGCATGAAAATGTAACGCTTTCAAAAGAAAACCATAGTATCTTTGCATCTGTAATTCAAACATCGCATTGATACTATGGATTTTTTCAATTCGCTTCTCTTCATGCTCAACGAGATGTCGCCCTACATACTTCTGGGGTTCCTGATAGCCGGACTTCTTCATGCTTTCGTGACCCGGGAGACATTCTCACGTCACCTCTCGGGCAACTCGATGAGCTCGGTGGTGAAGGCCGCTCTCATCGGCGTGCCGCTGCCGTTATGCTCCTGCGGAGTTCTCCCCACAGCCATCGCCATGAGGCGAAACGGCGCTTCGCGTGCGGCATCATCGGCATTTCTCATCTCCACACCTCAGACCGGAGTAGACTCCATCGCGGCCACATGGTCGCTGCTCGGGCCCGCGTTTGCGATATTGCGCCCGGTAGCGGCCCTTGTCACCGCAATATTCGGAGGCGTGGCAGTAGGCTCCACCGAGTCAGCTTCAGATGATCAGGCAAGCTGCAGCGCAGCATCAGAGGCCACTGAACCGCAGCCCGCGACTTTCGGGGGCAAGGTAATGGCAGCATTGCGCTATGGATTTGTAGACCTCGTGGGGAGCATCGGGCTCTGGCTCACCATCGGGCTGGTGATAGCGGCATTGATCACGGTCTACGTGCCGGCTGATTTCTTCGCTATCCTCGGCAACCGTCCCATTCTCTCGATGATCATCGCCCTTATAGTGGCAGTGCCCATGTATGTGTGTGCCACAGGCTCCATTCCCATTGCCCTCTCCCTCATCCTCAAGGGGCTCTCGCCGGGCACCGCATTCGTGCTCCTGATGGCGGGGCCGGCAGCAAATTTCGCTTCGTTCACACTTATATCAAAAGAGATGGGGCGACGCGCCGCCGGCGTCTATCTCGCATCCATCATCGCGGGAGCCATGGCAGTGGGCCTCGCCATCGACTATCTGATGCCGGCAAGCTGGTTTGCCATTGGCGACGATGCAGTCATGAACGGATCCTGCCATCATGAATGGAGCATATTCTCCACCATCTGCTCAGCCATTCTTGCCACGCTGCTCATCTGCTCACTCGTAAGAAGATTCAGTAATCACAAACCAACAACATTTACAGATATGACACAGGAATACATCATCACAGGCATGAACTGCCCGCACTGCCGTGACTCGGTAAAGAAAGCCATAGCCGCAGTTGCAGGCGTAGACACGGTAGAAGTAGACCTTCAGGCCGGAGTCGCCACCGTCGACGGCTCAGCCGACAGTGACAACGTTATTAAAGCGGTTCACGCAGCCGGCTTCGAGGCCAGCCTGAAGTAAATCAGGCGCAGCGCTTAGAGTATGAAAAAACACTCCCGTCTTCTTCGGAAGGCGGGAGCATTTTTTTCATAGTATTTTTGTTCGATTAAGGTCTTGTGCTTTTTGATTAAGGTTGTGTGTCTTTCATTAAGGTTTATGTGTTTTCATCAAGCGGAGAGCTTATCCTGAAGGCTTCTGCTCGTTTGGAATATGCGGCTCCTCACCTCGCTCACTGACAGGCTGAGTTCTTCGGCGATTTCGCTGTAGGTGTAGCCTGCGATATACATATTGAAAGGCATCTGCATCGAGGCGTCAAACGATTTGAGCACGGCTTTCACATCTTCCACATGGTGAGTTCCTTCGGGAGCCTTCTCCTCTGCCACCTGAGTCTTGCATAGCATGTATCGGAGATCGTCGGCGGTCATCTCTGAGCCGCTTACCACGTTGAAGCGGTAGTTGCCTGCGAAGAAGCCGCGGAGCCAGTTGATTACCTTACCCTTTACGCTTGTTGCTGCGGAACGACCGGAGACACTGTGCAGGTTTGAGTCGAGGTTGAGAAGAGATGAGTTGAATGAGTTGTGAGATGCCATATTTTGTTGTTTTTGTTCAAACCTGCTTTCGCAAATTCAAGGGTTGGTTAAAAATTTTTAAATTCGTTAAGAATTACTCTTTGTCTGTATAACGTTAGCATTTTTTTAAATGTTTCGACAAAATTTTGCAACAACTGCAATATCGGTTAAACAATTTTGTAACACACTAAGGCTAAACATGTTACACGTGATTAAATTAATATATCATTATTGGAACACGATGAAATATCCGTGCAACAATTCTGAAACAGAAAGGTTCATTACAATTTTTCACCACATCCCTAACAATTTGAAATATGCCCATATAGCCCTTTTACATTTTGTAAAAATCAAGGATTTTCATGGCGCTGTATCCGAAATCACGGAAAAGCAAAATGCAAGCGCACACCGAGATCAGGAAATTACAAAACACGTCCTTGACGCAACCGAAGACAAAGGGGCGACGGAATCCGATCTGGTATTCATCTGGATCAGCGTTTGTCTCCGGGTGTTATATCAAGGCAAAAACTGAATAGGGAGCCGAGAGGATGTAGCGGTGGCAGTGAGGGGAGGCATATCTTTCGAAATCGGCCGCATCGCGGTGGCGGCGGGCAAGAGTGGGCATGTCGTCGGCAAGCTCATAGTGCATGGGGAAGAAGTTACCGATCTCGAAGCGCTCAAGAAACATGCGGGCACCGGTGAAGTAATCTCTGCCAATCCTCGAATCTACGGGGAAGAAGCAGAAGTCAAAACCATGATAATGCTCGGCTATCATGCCAAGTATTGAATTATAACTCTTCAATGCCTGTGCAACTTCCGCTTCAGTTGATTCATCCTTCCAGATCCATGCGTTCAGGTCGCCGGCATGAAAGAGCGTATATCCTCCCACCGCGACCGCGTAGGAGTTGCCGATATCAGNTGNNGGGAACGATCNGACGCTTATAATATTATCGGAATAAGAATCCNTGTCGAATAGCGCTGTGACGCGCTCNGGGGCAACNTTGACACCNTTATACTGNGATTCAGGGCTCANGATATGCCTGATACGCNTCCTGACATCGNGGCTCACGATATAGCGGATATTACCTTTCACCTTCGTATATATGTATCACCTACCTTAAATTCGTAGTATTTTCCAAGATATTCATAAGATTCATTAGTTTTATAAAGAACCTCTCTTATAGAAATATTCTTTTTAGGATTTGTGTTCTTTCTCAAAATAGATTTCTAA
>WFLX010209466.1_pt1 | contig 12554 bp, 11 predicted proteins | sample 4967041 | NCBI WGS metagenome assembly WFLX01 (sample SAMN12857096, study PRJNA449069) | gut metagenome | isolation source: stool from male and female vole | host: Microtus ochrogaster | place: USA:Florida | collected 2017 | reverse complement strand
ATGCGGAGGGTGCGCTAGATGCCGTCGCCCCAGCCGTAGGCGGCGGAGGTGAACGAGAACGGCGTTTCTTGGTAGACGTAATAATTGAGCCAGTTGGAGAAGAACAGGTGCGCCGTGCTGCGCCAGGTGTTGCGGGGCGGCTGGGCGGGGTCGTCGTGCGGAAAGTAGTGCGCCGGCACGTCGATCGGCAGGTTTTTCGCCTTGTCGCGGAAGTATTCTTTGGCGAGCGTCTCCGTGTCGTATTCCAGGTGGCCTAGCATGTAGACGTCGTGCCCGTCGTTCGACTTGACGATGGTCGGCTCGTTGCAGTCGTTTTCGGCAAGGACGATGAGGTCGCGCACGCGGGAGACCGAGGCCTTTGAGGTGGTGGTGTGGCGGCTCGTCGGCACGGGGAAAAAATCGTCGAACCCGCGCAGCAGCGAGTCCGCCTGAATGAGGCGGTGGTTGGGGAACACGCCGAACAGTTTCTTTTCGAGCGGCAGTTTTTTGATGCCGTAGTTGTGGTACAGCCCCGCCTGCGCCCCCCAGCAGATGTACAGCGTGCTGAACACGTTTTCGCGGGCGTAGTCCATGATGTCGCACAGTTCGCCCCAGTAGTCCACGTCCTCGAACGGCATCTGCTCCACGGGCGCGCCGGTAATGATCATGCCGTCGAATTTGCGCGCGAACACCTCGCCGGACGGAATGTAGAACCGCTCAAGGTGCGCTTCGTTGGTGTGGCGCGACACATGCCCTTCCATTTGCACGAGCGAGATGTCGATCTGGAGCGGCGTGTTGCCGAGCAGGCGCAGAAGCTGCGTTTCGGTGGCCTCTTTGGTGGGCATCAGGTTGACGATGCCGATTTTGAGCGGGCGGATGTCCTGCGCTGACGCGCGTTTTTCGGTCATCACGAAAATGTTTTCTTTTTCGAGGATGGTGCGCGCGGGCAAATCGGACTGGATCTTGATGGGCATATCGACCGACAGTATAGTAAATATTCCGCATTTTTGCTATAGTACCGTATGAATTCTTCCAAAGACCGACAGAATGCGATAAAGAAGCTCAAGTGCCTGTGCCTTGCGCCAAAGATTGACTTGCAGGTGTTCCGCGAGCGGCTGGAGCGGACGTTCGCCGTGGCGATGCTTCCCAACCGCGTGGAGTGCGCGGAGCGCGAGTTTGGCGGCGTTCCGTGCGACGTGCTCGTGCCGGAAGTCTATTCGTCGCAGCGCATTATGCTGTACGTGCATGGCGGGTCTTTTGTGGCGGGGTCGCGCGCGGGCTGGCGGTCGTTCTGCGCGTCGCTGGCGCATGCCACGTCCTGCCGCCTGGTCGTCCCCGAATTCCGCCTGTCGCCGCCGCACCAGTACCCGGCTTCTTTGGAGGACGTGCAGGCGGTGTTCCGCTCGGTGTATACCGAAGAGCAGGTGTCCCGCTCGCTGGACGCGGGAACGTCCGATGCCGCTCCCGAAATCATCATTGCGGCGGACGGAAGCGGCGCGTCAATCGCGCTCGCGCTCGTGCTCAGCCTCAAGGGGAAATTCCGCTCGGTCATCAGCCGGCTGGTGCTGCTCAGCCCGTGGCTTGACGTGAGCGCGGATTCCAGGCACCTGAGCGCGAAGAAAGCCGCCGACGAAATCTATACGGCGGATGCCATCCGCCGCAGCGCCGAGTATTATACGTATTTTGAGAACCGTGCGCATCCGCTGGTCTCCGCGCTCAAGGCCGACCGCTCCATGCTGGCGGATTTTCCGCCGGTGTATATTCAGATGGGCGAAAAGGAACTGTTTCTGGACGACGCGGAGCGGTTTCAGCAGCTGCTGGTGGACGCGGGCAACGAATGCGAGCTGGACGCGTGGCGCGGCATGATGCCGTGCTTTCAGATGGCGGACGAGTATCTTGAAGAGGCGCACCTTGCCGTGGAAAAAATCGGGCGGCTCATCACGGGGCGCGACGATCGCGGCAACGAGAGCGACGCGACTATCCACATCGTCCTTGAAAAAAGCATGGGCGCTTACTAGGGGCTGCCGGTNATGGANCTGCTTTCTCCTGCGGGAAATGTCGAAAAACTTGCCTACGCGTATCAGTACGGGGCGGATGCCGCCTATATCGGGCTGAAAAAGTTTTCCCTGCGCGTCAAGGCGGACAATTTTTATGAGGACGAGTACAAGGCGGTCATCGCGCTCAAAAAGCAGTTTCCCGGCAGGTCGCTGCATTGCGCGCTGAACATCGCGTTCCACAACCGCGAGATCGACGCGTTCCTGGCGCAGATCGATTATTTTAAGCAGTACCCGATCGACGCGTTCATCGTGCAGGATTTGGGAATCGTGCCGATCCTGCAAAAGCATTTCCCGCAGGCGCACTTGCACGTGAGTACGCAGGCGAGCGTGATGAACCGCGAGGCGGTCAAGATGTACAAGAATCTTGGTTTTGACCGCGTGGTCTTGGGGCGCGAAGTTTCGCTGGCGGAAGTGCGCGAGATTAAGGATGCCGTTCCCGACATGGAAATCGAATGCTTTGCGCACGGCGCGATGTGCATTGCCTACAGCGGCCGCTGCCTGATGAGCGCGTACCTGACGGGGCGGAGCGCGCAGAGCGGCTTCTGCTCGCACACGTGCCGCTGGGACTATGACGTGCTTGCGGACGCAAAAAAACTTGCCGAAAGCGGCGCGTTGTACCTGCGCGAGCGCAAGCGTCCCGATGCGCTGTTTCCCGTGTACGAGGGCGACGATTTTACGGCGGTGCTGTCGTCAAAAGACTTGCGCATGATTGAGCATCTGGACGACATGCGGCGTGCGGGCGTGGATTCAATCAAAATCGAAGGGCGCATGAAAAGCGTCTATTACGTGGCGATGGTGACGCGGGCATACCGCAAGGCATTGGACGCGCTTGCGGGAACGATTACGGCGGAGGAAGCCGCGCCCTTTGTCGCCTCGCTTGATGAGGTCGCGCACCGCGAAAGCACGACGGGATTCTTTTACGGTCGTGCCGAAGCCGACAAGACGACGGTGGGCGCGAGCGACAGTCCCTATGAGCTTGCGGGGCGCGTCGGTGCGGAATATGACGCGGCGCAGACGGACGCGGTGTTTGCCGCCGGGGCAGCAATGCTTGCCACGCGCGCGCGTGAGCGCGATGCCATGCACCCCAAAGCCCGCGCCGCCGCCGAAAAAGACGCGGCCGCCCATCCCGAAAAATGCCCCGCCGCCCTGCAACGGCGCGACGGCTGGCATCTCTATCCGTATACGTCGTTCAACAAGACCGAGGCAGGCACGGAGCTGGAACTCATTACGCCGGACGTGCTCAAAATCGTGCTGGGTGCGGAACGATATGTCTTTGCAAATCCCAAAAATGGTGCTATAATTCCTTTCGTCAATCCCGACCACGACTGCGCCCTCTATACCGACTTGGTGATTCCGGCGGGCGCGTTGGTCAGGACGAAAGATGCCGGTTATGAGGACGGCGTTGTCAGAAAGACGCACAGATGAAAAGAATTGTTGCTGTTTTGCTTGCGTTGCTAGTCGCTCCGCTTGCGTTCGCGAAATTTCATGGTTTTCCCCGCAAAGATGACNCGGTGCGCCAGTGGGTGCAGCTGGCATACAGCCGTTCTGCCGACCTGGGCTTTGAGGGCGCGCAACATTTTTTCAGCGGCGGATATGCGGTTTCCGTCGCCCCGTTCAACGCGTTTGTCGGGATGCAGTTTACCGATGGCGTGACCGACCTGACGGTTGACGGCGACTGGTGGTCGCTGGAGTTTTTCAGGAAGCATGGCGTGTTGCGGTTCGGCTTGGGCTTGGATTATCATGTGGAATGGTACGACGGCATCAGCTGCGAGCACGATATTATCTTCACGCCGCAAATGGACTGGCAGTCAACGCGCCATTATCTGCTCACGCTCCGCGCGGGGCTGCTGAAAAAAATCAGCGATATTTATGCCCTGCCAAACGTGGTGGATAACTGGTCGCTGATGTTCATGCTTTCGCTCGGAAAGTCGTGGGACAACGGCATGGAAGTGCGCCTTGAGGCAGGAACGCGCTCGCTGTATCGGGTGCCCGTGTTCGGCACGGCGATTTTTACGCCCTCGGTCGCCTACACGTTCAAAAACGGGCTTCGCCTGGGGCTTGAGGCGGAAATCATGTTGCGCGACTGGATTGCCGCGACGTATTATCTGGATTCGGCGATTGTCCGCGTGACGGGGAGGGTGTATTTTTGAGACGGATAGCCTTCCTGCTGATTGCGTGTGCCGTTTTCGCCTCGTCCTGCTCGTATGGGCCGTATATGTTCAACGTGTCGGAGACTAAGGTCGATGAGCGCGCGACGAGCATAAAAAATGTCGATGCTCCCGACAAGGACAATGCTTTTGGCGAGACATACACGTTCCTCATCATTGCCGACCCGCATGTCGGTCCGCGTGTTTCCGGCTCGCTTGCCGATCGTTTCCTTGCAAAATATGATGCGTGGATGCGCGAGGCTGACGAGCGCGAAAAGCCGCGCTTTATCATCAATTTGGGCGACGTGCTGGATTCGGGCAAGCAAAGTCAGGCGGACGACTATCAAAAAATGGTCGGACGTATGGGGTCGTCCATCGATAGGGAAAAAGAGGACGGAGAAGTGCTTCCGCATTACAGCGTCATCGGCAACCACGATTTGTATGCGAGCGACGGCTGGGACGTATGGGAGCGCAATTTTTATCCGCACACGTCGTATTATCGGTTCACGATTGGCGGGTTTTCGTATTACTTTTTGGACACGGGCAATGGCACGCTGGGCAAGCCGCAGCTGGAAGATTTGGAAAAACGCCTTGCCGACGACAAGAATGCCAAAATCGTGCTGATGCATTACCCGGTCGTTTCGGACAGTTCGTTCTGCCTGCAAAACACGGTGGAACGCAACCGACTGTTGCGCGACTTTGCGAACGGCAACGTCAAGATGATTTTCAGCGGACATTACCACCGGGGCGATACGCATCGGTATGGCAGCATGACCGAAGTGACCGTCAAGTCGTTCGGCTTTAACGGCACGGCGTTGCTCGTCACCGTGGACGAATCTGCCCAGTCGATTACTTGGCGGGAAATCAATTTTTAGTGCTTTTTTCCCACGCAACCGCAATGGTGCGCCGTTCGATGTTGGGAATGCGATGGAACGTCAGGCAGTCCGCCCGGTGGATGATAATGCCGCGGCTGTTGGAGACGTAGCCCACAATCGGCTGGGGCGGCACGGGCGAGCAGCAGCCCGCAAAATTCACCAGAAAGTTCGTGGTGTCGCCGATTTGAATTTTGCCGCTGTATGCGCCGTCAGGCGTGTGCGCCGCGCTGCGGTTTTTGGCGTCGTCGCTTGCCGTGCGGCGGCGTTTGCGCTTTTTGTCCTGCACGGCGCGGGCATGTTCGTTGAGCGCGGCAATCTCTGCGGCGCGTTTTGCCTCCGCTTCTTTGTCCAGAAAATTCGGGTCGTTGGCGACCAGCCATGCGTGGATTTTTTGCCGCGCCTTTGACGTGCGCACGATTTTGAGCTGGTTTTCCGTGGGATGTGCCTGGGGGTTGGTGAGGATTTCGATAATCTGCGTGTTTTCGAGCGGCTTGGTGATGGGGATGATTTTGCCGTCCGCCTTTGCGCCCACGATTTTTTCGCCTACCGCGCTGTGCACATGATAGGCAAAGTCAATCGCCGTGCTGCCTGCCGGCAGCTGGATGACATCACCGCGCGGTGTGAAGACAAAAATCTCGTCGCCGAGCAAGTCGCTTTTCAGCTGCGCGAAGAATGTCTCGTCGTTCAGATCCTGCTCTTTCAGGTGCTGCAACTGGTTCACGATGCCCAGATTGCTGATGTCCACTTTGTCGTGGTTCGTGCCTTTTTTGTACAGCCAGTGCGATGCCACGCCGTGTTCCGCCTTGTCGTGCATTGCCGTCGTGCGGATTTGGATCTCAAGCGGCTTGCCTTCGCATATCACCGTGGTGTGCAGCGACTGGTAGCCGTTCGCCTTTGGCATGGCGATGTAATCTTTGAAGCGTCCGTCCAGCGGCTTCCACAGTCCNTGCACGATGCCGACAAGTTCGTAGCATTCGGCGTTCGTCTGGCAGATAATCCTGAGCGCGAACAAGTCATACAGCTCATCCGCGCTCTTGTTGCGCTTGCGCATTTTCTGATAAATCGAATAAAAGTGCTTGGCGCGGCTTGTAATCTGCACGGAAATGCCCTGTTTTTCCGCGCTTTTGTAGATGGCGTTCACGGCTTTTTCCAGATATGCCGCGCGCTCGTCTTTTTTCTGCGCGACGATTGCCTTTATCTGCTGGAATCCGTCAGGATTGCTGTATTTGAGGCTCAAATCTTCCAGCTCGCTTTTTGCGCTCTGCATGCCGAGCCGGTCCGCGAGCGGTGCCCAAATATCGATGACTTCGGCGGCGACCATGCGGCGGCTTTTTTCGTCGATGCTCGTGAGGTTGCGCATGCGGTCAAGGCGGTCTGCCAGNTTGACAAGGATGACGCGNACGTCGTCAATCATGGCGAACAGCATTTTGCGGATGGCATCCGCCTGCTGAATCGTCTTTGAATGGATTTTCCAGCTGGTGATTTTTGACGTGTCCGTCACGATGTTCGCGACCGGATCGCCGAACTGCGCCGCAATGTCCGCCGCCGTCACGCCTTCGACGTTTAAAATGCTGTGGAACAGGCCGGCAATCACGCAGTCCATGTCCAGTCTGCACTGCGCGAGGATTGCCGCGACGCGCAGGGGGTGCAGGTAGTAGGGCAAGCCGCAGTCGCGTTTGAGCGGCGCGGTTTTTTCACGCAGGAACTGCCACGCGCGGTCAAAACGCCCGCGCTCGTCCGTGCTGTAGTCGGGAAACGCCGCCCAGAATGCCGCAATCAGCACGTCGGGATTGGTTTCGGTGTTGTTTGTCGTGATGTCCATGCCTGCACCCTCCTTGCGTACACTATAGTGCATTTTATCGCCCGCGACAAGCCAGAGTTTCCGCTTGAAAGCGGGCGGAATGGTTTGGAATGACGCAGAAAACGGGGCGTGGCAGCGAGAATTGTATCATTTTGATACGATTGTGCTGTTTCAAAATGATACAGATGGTGCGGATTCGCCTGCGCAGGCGGGATTCGCGGGGTTTTAGGGGCGCGTAAGCCCCTAGGAGAGGGGGTAGCGACCAACGAAGTGGGCGCGGAGGGGGAGACTTCCCCCTTTTTGATGATTTTTAAAAGTTGGCACGGTTTTTGCNATATATTACGTGTGCGAAAAAAAGCACGAAACAGGAATCAAACCGATGGAGGTAACGATATGAACGAATTGGCACTTTTTAACCGGCTGTTTGACGGGGGCGACTTCTTTGCGCGGCCGTTTGAGGCGGCGGTTCCGAGCGTGGACGTGAAGGAAAAAAAGGACGCGTATGTGCTCGACATGGATTTGCCCGGCAAGACGGAGAACGACGTGGAGCTGAGCCTGAAAGACGACGTGCTCACGATTGCTTCCCGCACGGAAGAAATCAAAGAGGAAAAATCGGACGAGAAGAACGCGGACAAAGGCACCTGGCTTATCCGCGAACGACGGACGAGCGGATTCACGCGGCGGTTCTCCTTGCCGCAGGACGTGAATGCGGACGCGGTGAATGCGACGTTCAAGAACGGCGTGCTGACGGTTGTCATGCCGCGTAAGCCGGTCACTGAGCCGAAGAAGATTGCGATTACGGTTGCGTAAGCGGTCGTCATAAAACACTCCTTGTCCCGTGTTTCGTTGAAGCACGGGATTTTTTTTGCTATACTGGCGACATGGCAAAGTCTTCCCGGAACAAGACGATTGATTTTTCGGAGCGCGAGGGCGCGGCGTANCTTTCGCGCTGTATTTCCGTTGACGCGCCGGTTTCGTTGGGCGACATTGCCGACAAGACGATTTGCGGCGACACGTTCCGCGTGCTGCCGTTCTTGCCCCGTGCCTGTGCCGACCTTATCATTGCCGACCCGCCGTACAATCTGCCAAAACGCTACGGCGACACGCGTTTCTGCCGGCAGTCGCAGGAAGCGTACCGCACGTATACCGAACGTTGGCTTGCGCTGATGTTGCCGCTGCTCAAGCCGCGCGGGTCGCTGTATTTGTGCTGCGACTGGAAAACTTCGATTCCGATTGCCGCCGTGCTGAGCGCGTTTGAGGCTGACGGCGCGCTCGTGATTCGCAACCGCATTACCTGGGAGCGCGAAAAAGGGCGCGGCGCGCACGCGAACTGGAAAAACAGCATGGAGGACATCTGGTTCTGCACGGCGGGCAGCGAGTACACGTTCAATGTGGACGCGGTGAAAGTACGCCGCAAAGTGGTCGCGCCGTACCGGCAGGACGGCGTTCCCAAGGACTGGCAGATGACGGCGGCGGGAAAATTCCGCGACACGTGTCCGTCCAATTTCTGGGACGATATTTCTGTTCCGTTTTGGTCGATGGCAGAGAATACCGCGCACCCGACGCAGAAAAGCGAGAAACTGCTTGCCAAGCTGCTGCTCGCCTCCTCAAATGCAGGCGATATGGTGTTCGACCCGTTTTTGGGAAGCGGCAGCACGTCCGTCGTTGCCGCAAAGCTGGGGCGGCACTGGTGCGGCATTGAGCGCGAAAAACGCTATTGCGCCTGGGCAGAATACCGTCTGCAACGTGCCCGTACCGACAAGACGATACAGGGCTTTGCGGACGGCATTTTTTACGAGCGCAACGCTAAAAATTGACGCGGCACGTGATGGGCAAATGGTCGCTGTATCCTTTGCCGTTGTACACGCGATAGGCAGCCGGAATGCCGTCATCCGTTATCCACGCGCCGTCCGTGCGGGCAGCAAATGCCGAAAGTTCCGCGTCCCCGGCAAGAAAGAAATGGTCAATGCGTTCCCATGCGTCTTTATAATAGTAGCTTCCGGGGTTTTGCAGATAATACTGTGCGTCGTACCAGGGCGAATACACGGGCAGATTGCGTTCGCCACGCAGCAGTATGTTTGCCGGGTATGACAGCAATTCGCCGTCGTAGCGGGCAAATTCGCTGATGTCCTGGTTGAAGTCGCCGCACGCGAGTACCGCGCAGCCTTGTGATTGGGCTTTCTGCATACATTGTGCCAGCACCCGTTCCTGATACGCGCGCCAGGTTGCCGTCTTGCCATTGGTGTCGCCCGATTTGCTTTTCCAGTGATTGACAAAGACGACCAGTTTTTTGTCACCGCAGAAAACGGACAGTTGCAAGAGGGGGCGCATACGCGGCTGTTTGTCCGATTCGGTACGGATGTCGAGCGCATGCACGGTGATTTCGCCGAGCGGAAACCGCGACAGCACGGCGCATCCGATGGACGATCCNTCGTCGGTCGCAAAACACGCNTAGCCGTACCGCTTGGCAGCATTGAACGAGCCGGAAAGCCGGTTCGTAATGTCGTACAGCTGCGCTTCTTTTTCCAGTTCCTCAAAGACGAGTACGTCCGCGTCCACTGCCTTGATGACTTCTGCCAGCCGGTCCAGCCGCGTGTCGTATTTTTGGCGCGACCAGCCCGATTTTTCGTTTTTGAACGCGCTATATTCGTTGCCGTCGAATGTCGCGTCAAAGAACGTCTGCAAATTCCAGTTCATCACGGTAAGCGACGCTTCGTGGGTCGCATTGCCAGGCGAGACTTCCGCCGCACATGACGAAAGCGCGACCGCGCAGACGCATACCATGATAATAGATCCGATTGATTTCATAAAAACCTCCACATACTTATATGCACAGATTTTTCAAAATCACCAAAAAATACGAAAAAAAAATGTTATTTTGTCACATTAAATTTGAAAAAGATGCAGTCGCCGTCCTGCACGACGTATTCTTTGCCTTCCTGCCGGTATTTTCCCGCCGCCTTGATGTCTGCCTCGCTGCCGTATGTGCGCAGGTCTTCCACGGAATAGACTTCCGCCTTGATAAACCCTTTCTCAAAATCCGTGTGGATGACGCCCGCCGCCTGCGGCGCTTTGTCCCCGGCATGAATCGTCCAGGCGCGGCATTCGTCAGGGCCGCCCGTAAAGAACGTGCGCAGCCCCATCAGCCGGTACGCCGCCCGCGCGAGCACCGCAAGCCCGCTTTCTTTCAGTCCGACGCTTTCCATAAAATCCGTGCGCTCGGCTTCGTCGGTGATTTCCACGAGGTCGCTTTCAAATTTGCCGCAGATGACGATGACTTCGCTCTTTTCTTCCGCGGCGATTTTCTTGACTGTCTCCACATAGGCGTTCGTGCCCGCCGCAATCGTGTCCTCGTCGATATTGCAGACGAACAGCTGCGGTTTTATCGTGAGCAAGTGCAGGTCGTAGATGCCTTCGCGCTCGTCGTCGGTCAGTTCCGCCATGCGCGCGCATTTGCCGTCCTGCAACAGCGGCAGGATTTTTTCGACCGCGCTCTTGTAGCCGGCGAATTTCTTCTCTTCTTCTTTGCCCATCGCCCGAATCTGCTTGGTCACTTTTTCCTGCCGTTTGGCGATCGTGTCCAAATCCGCCTGGCACAGCTCGTAGTTTATCGTGAGGATGTCGTTTTCCGGGTCGATCGGGGCTTCGCTCTTTGCGTNGTCGCGCACGTGCTGAATGTCCGGGTTGTCAAAGCAGCGCACGACGTGNGCGATGACGGANGTTTCGCGGATGTTCGCGAGGAACTGNTTNCCCAGNCCTTCGCCCTTGCTCGCGCCCTTGATCAGCCCCGCGATGTCCACGAAATCTACCGTGGCGGGAATTTTTTTCTTGGGCTGGAACACGCCTGCCATAAAATCGAGCCGTTCGTCCGGCAGCTCAACCACGCCAACGTTCGGGTCAATCGTGCAGAACGGATAGTTTTCTGCCTGCGCCGGTGCTTTGGTCAGTGCGGAGAAGAGCGTTGATTTTCCGACGTTGGGAAGTCCGACGATGCCACAGGTCAATTTCATAGCGGTGTCCTTTTTTCAGTGCGAATGATACTGGCGNTATTATACCATTTCGGCGGAAAATGTGCTATAGTGGCGGTATGTTTCCGCCGTTTGCCGAAGAAGCCGCGCACGCCGTCTGCCTCGCCATGATTCGCCAGCTGGAAACCGGCGCGGTCACGCTGGAGCAGGTAACGCCGGTGAGCGAAGAGCGCGCGGGAAACGGCATTATGCTCGGCGCGCTCGTGGCGACGGACGCGGCAGGGAATGAGGTCGTGCTCAAGGCGGCTTCGGGATTCAGCCGTGCGCTCGTGCCGCAGATTGACGACCAAGCAATCTATGTGCCGCCGCTCGTCTCTCCTGCGCAGATTGCCGACGCGGTTGCCGCCAATGACGATGCGATCCATGCGCTCACCGCACGGATTGACGCGCTTTCGGACGCGGGCGATATGGCGGAAAAAAATGCGCTCATCGCGGAACGGCTCGCGCTCACGCAGGAATCGGTGGCAAAAGTGTACGCGCTCTATGCGTTCCATTGCGCGGACGGNTCGGTGCGTTCGCTGCGCGACATCTGCGCCGAACGCTTTGGCGGGAAATTTCCGCCGACGGGAACAGGCGACTGCTGTGCGCCCAAACTGCTGGACTATGCTTTTTCTCACGGCCTGACCCCGCGTTCGATGTGCGAGGTTTTTTATGGAAGAAACACGCCGCACAAGACGAACGGATCGCGCTATGCGCCCTGCGACGACCGTTGCGGCATCATCCTGCCTGCCATGCTCAGGCTGGAAATCCTCTACCGCGACCAAGACATCATCGTGGTGAACAAGCANAGCGGCGTGCTGAGCGTTCCGGGCAAAGTCGAGACAGACTGCATCGCAAGCCGTGTGCGNCGCCTGTTTCCCGACTGCATTGCGCAGCCTGCCGTGCATCGTTTGGACATGGAGACGAGCGGGCTGATGGTGCTTGCCTTTACCAAAGAAGCGCACCGTCATTTGAGCCGACAGTTTGAGGAGGGCGCAGTGCAGAAATCGTATGTCGCGCTCCTTGACGGCATTCTGCCCGCAAAAGGCATTGCGGCGCACGGCACGATGGAACTGTATTTNCGCGTGGACTTGGACAACCGCCCGCACCAGATGTGGGATGCCGTGTACGGAAAGAAAGCCGTGACCGAGTGGCGCATACAGGACGTGGAGACCTACTACGCCCGCGATGGCAGCCGCCGCAAGGTGACGCGCGTGTTGTTCTTGCCGCACACGGGACGCACGCACCAACTGCGCCTTGCCGCCGCCGACAGCCACGGATTCGGCGTGCCGATTGTGGGCGACACGCTCTACGGGCAGTGCGCGGACGGCGAGCGGCTCATGCTGCACGCGCAGTACCTGCATTTTTCCCACCCCAGGACGGGCGAGCCGATGACGTTCAAGTGTCCGGCGGAGTTTTAGGCGGNCGGCACGTCAAAAACGGGGTATGACACGGGTGGGGCGATTCCAAAANACAAGCGGCAAAAAATAACGACAAACGATACGAATTTTTTAAAAAGCACTTGACAAAATGAAATGGGGGGGGGTATAATGCAGCACTTTTCTTCTTTACGGAGTATAATATGAAAAAACTGATTGCTTTTGCCNTGGNGGCGGTCGCTGCGGTGTCGTTGGCGACTGCGGAAATCACGCTCGGTGCTCGCGGTATCTTTGGGATTGGGCGGGGTA
>WFLX010022890.1_pt1 | contig 12559 bp, 8 predicted proteins | sample 4967041 | NCBI WGS metagenome assembly WFLX01 (sample SAMN12857096, study PRJNA449069) | gut metagenome | isolation source: stool from male and female vole | host: Microtus ochrogaster | place: USA:Florida | collected 2017 | reverse complement strand
AAATTTGTAATCCCAATAGTTGAAGAGGTGCGTAAGTTGGTAGGATGCAAGTATATTTTTCTATTTGCCGCCGATAGTACCGAGGATTTGAGTTTAGTGAATTACTATTCGGTTGACTTGCACTTTGAGCGGCCCAGCCATATAGGGACAAGTAAACCCCGTTATGATTTTAACTGCGTGTTCATGTGCAGAGAAATTGATGTGATGGTGTCACATAGACATGCTTTCTTCGATAATTTCAATCCGGATATTGACGAGGATATAGTGTGAGGATAAAAAAGGAGCAAATGGATTTTATTCCAGATGCTCCTTTTTTTATGATATGCAAGTTGGTAGTTGAAAACCTGCTTAGAGGACTTTGGTGTAGAGGGTTACGATGTNCTCGATGGTTACATCGCGGGGATTGCCGGGGGTGCAGACGTCGGCNATAGCCTGTTCTGACAGGGCCTTGATGTCGCCCTCGCTGATGCCGAGCTCGGTGAGATGCTGGGGGATACCTACCTTTATGGCAAGTGCCTTGACAGCGTCGCAGGCAGCCTGGGCAGCCTCTTCGCGGGTCATGCCGTTGATGTCGACGCCCATCGCCTCGGCGATAGCGGGATATTTGTCAAGACATGCGGGCATATTCCATTCCATGATGGTGGGCAGGAGCAGCGCGTTGGCTACACCGTGAGGTATGTCAAAGAGTGAACCCATCGGGTGGGCCATGCCGTGAACCAGACCGAGGCCTACATTGGAGAATGCCATACCGGCCACGTACTGTGCTACTGCCATGGCATCGCGTGCAACCGCATTTGACGGCTCGGCAACCGCAACGGGAAGATTGCGGCTTATCATGCGGATGGCTTCAATCTCAAACATGTCGCTGAGCGCCCATGCACCCTTGGTGATGTAGCCCTCGATAGCGTGAGTAAGGGCATCCATACCGGTGGCGGCGGTAAGTGATGCAGGAAGTGAATACATCAGCTCGGCGTCAATAATGGCTACAGCGGGGATGTCGTTGGGGTCGACGCATACCATCTTCTTGTGGTTTTCCTCGTCGATGATCACATAGTTGATGGTAGTCTCGGCAGCGGTACCGGCGGTAGTGGGGAGTGCGACGATGGGCACGCTCTTGTTGGTTGTGGGAGCGCAGCCTTCGAGCGATACTATGTCGGCAAATTCAGGATTGTTGATCACGATGCCTACAGCCTTGGCTGTGTCGATCGATGAACCTCCACCGACGGCGATGATGAAATCAGCACCAGCGTTCTTGTAAGCCTCGATACCGGCTTTTACGTTGCTTACGGTAGGATTGGGCTTAACGTCGCTGAATATCTCGTAAGGTATACCGGCGCCATCGAGAACGTCGGTCACCATCTTGGCGACCCCAAACTTCACAAGCCCTGCATCGGTCACGAGAAGAGCCTTGCTCTTGCCGAGACGCTTGATTACTTCGGGAAGTTCCTTGCGGGCACCCGGGCCGAAGTAAGACACTTCATTTAGAATAAAACGATGAATCATTTTTTCTGTCAGTTAATTGAAATATTAGATTATATATTGACTGTAATCGTTGAATAATCGGCGCTTGACGGCCCTACCATAAGTTCATATTCGCCCGGCAGGACACGCATTGTGCCTGTGGCGCTATCCCACACTTCAAAGCGTTCGCGGGGCATGTCGATCTCCACCTGACGGCTTTCACCGGCCTTGAGGTCGACGCGCTTGTAGCCGCGCAGTGTCTTGATGGGACCGGCGGCNTCAGCCGGACGNCGCAGATATACCTGNACGATTTCCGTACCGTCGGTCGAACCGGTGTTTTTGACCTCTACGGTCACTTTGCCGTTGTTATAGGCGGGCTTGCCATAGCTGTAGGTAGTGTAGCTGAGGCCGTGGCCGAAGGGATAGAGGGGCTCGTCATGGAAGTAGCGGTAGGTGCGTCCGGCCATGCGGTACTCATCAAATGGAGGAAGCTGGGCATCATCCTTATAGAAAGTGACTGCGAGCTTGCCCGACGGGTTGTAGTCGCCAAACAGCACGTCGGCTACAGCGTGACCGCCCTGCTCACCGGGATACCAGGCCTGAAGGATTGCGTCGCAAATCTCATTTTCAGGAGTAAGTGCTACGGCGCTGCCGCTGCAGTTGACAAATACGATCTTCTTGCCGGCGTCATGGAGGGCCTGAAGTATCTCGCGCTGTACGGCGGGCAATTCTATGCTTGTACGGTCGCCGTTGTCAAATCCGGGTTCGTTTACGCGGGCTTCCTCACGCTCCAGATTGGGCGAAATTCCACCTACAAACACAACCACGTCGACATCCTTTGCCCTTTCCACCATCATGGCTGGGGTGGTAGGCGCATTACGTACGATGTCAAAGCTGAAAGTGGCGTCACCGGCATTCTGGCGGTAATCNACCTCTACGTCATATTTCTTGCCTTTCTCTACCGGGAGCTTAAAGACGCGGTATTCGAGGGGATCCTGTCTCCAGCGCTCATGTATTGCCTTGCCGTTGACGATGATACGGGCGCCGTCATCGTTATAGAGGTTAAAGTCGAGGGTTTCATCAGCCTCGGCGACAAATGAGCCGCGCAGCTTCATGGTGAAGTCGGTGAGATTGACTCCGGGAGCAAATACTGTGTTGCCGCCGTTGTCAAGATGTACGGGCGCTGTGTATTGAGCGGTGGTTACCGGTGTACCCTCCATCTCTACGTTGTTCCAGAATTCAGCCGACATGCCCTGTTTTCCTGACGGATCGGTCATCTGGTTAAATATACTCTGTGTCTCGGTCGGGGCAGTGATCTCACAGCCCTTGCTGTAGGCGACGGGGCCTATCTTGTCGGTGATGCCTTCGAGTATCGTCACACTGTGAGAGGGCTGGCCGTAATAGATACCCCACAGCATAGTGGAGTCAGCTGCATTGGGGCCCATTACCATGATGCGTGAGGGATCCTTTGCAAGAGGCAGCAGACCGTTGTTTTTCAGAAGCACCATCTGCTCACGGGCCATTTTGCGGGCGAGGGCCTTGTGCTCGGGCGAGGCTATTACGCTTTCAGGTATTGAGGTCCACTCTACAAGTGAATCCGGGTCAAAGTTGCCTACATCGAAGCGTCCNTTAAGCAAACGGCGCACACTTACGTCGACATCTTCTTCGGAAATGTCGCCGCGGCGTACGGCTGCGGGCAGACTTTTATAGGTTGATCCGCACTCCATGTCNGTACCGCTCAGTATGGCANGTGCAGTGGCTGCTTCAGCGTCGGGTGACACTTCATGACGGTTCTTGACCCAGAAGTCATTGATGGCGCCGCAGTCGCTCACTACGAGGCCGCCGAATTTCCAGTCATCACGGAGGATACGGTGCAGCAGACGGTCGCTACCGCAGCAGGGAGCACCCTCAAAACGCTGGTAGGCACACATGACCTCCTGGACATCAGCATCCTGCACGAGTGTCTTGAATGCGGGCAGATATGTTTCCCAAAGGTCGCGTTCGGGAAGGTCGGCGATATCGAAGCTGTGACGGGTCTTTTCAGGACCGCTGTGAACGGCGTAATGCTTTGCGCAAGCAAGCAGCTTGTAGTACTTGTGCCCCTCGCCGCCCTGAAGTCCGCGCACTACGCGGCTACCCATCATGGCGTTCATGAAGGGATCCTCGCCGTAGGTCTCCTGGCCGCGTCCCCAACGCGGGTCACGGAATATGTTGATATTTGGAGTCCAGAACGACAGACAACGGTATTTGCCGACATTGCCGTTGCGGTTGGCGATATTATACTTTGCACGGGCCTCGTCGCTCACGGCTGTGAATACTTCCTCGATCAGATCATCGTCGTAGGAACAGGCCATGCCGATACAGGAGGGAAACACGGTGCTGAGACCGTTGCGGCCCACTCCGTGCAGGGCCTCGCTCCACCAGTCCCACTGGGGAATACCGAGACGCTCGATAGCCGGCGATGAGTTCATCATAAGCTTGGTCTTCTCTTCAAGAGTAAGCCGTTTGCATAGGTCGGCAGCACGCTCCTCTGAGGACAGGTTCGGATCCTGATAGGGGTACTTCTGGGCGACAGCGCTGCCGCACGAAAGAATTGCCACAGCTGCCGCGATTGCGAATTGTTTAATAATCATTGCAGTTTTAAGGTTAAAATTGTTTGCTCAACAAATGTACGCAATTTCCTGATAACCTCCAAGATTCTTAGTGTAATAATTACATTTAGGTTGATGCATCAGTCATAATCGTATATTACCTCGTCCCAGGCCACGCTGCCACCGGTCTNGCCGGTNGTGTAGGTNTAGATGCCGACATGAGGGCCTTTCCAATGGCCCTGCACCATTTCAAATTCATCGCCGATCGGCAGGAACCTCTCGCCGTCGGTGGAATANAGCAGCCGGTGATTGTTGCTTACGGCATCGAGTTCAGCGCGCAGCCACAGCATACCGGCCGGGACGGTAATATCGCTTATCGTGATTTCAGGGCCNTTTTCGGTGTAAAGATGAGGCTTGCCGTTGACATTGGCGACTCCGGCTCCGCGAAGTTCCTTAGCCATGCATGTCACTCCGGCCCGTTGTCCGGGTTTCATGTTTTTTATNTCGACACGAGCAGTAAAAGTTCCGCGATATCCCATCATTTTCTGTACAAGAGTGTTGGGCGAGTTACGCAGCGAGTCACCGTGCAGGGCAGTCATAGTNAGCCANCCTTTCCGGGAGTCAAGGTCAAGACAGTCCCGGTAAAAGCGGTGATTGGCCTGCCACTGCAATCCGAGTTCAGNCGAGGAAAAGTCGTCGCTTGTNGCCGGAAATGACGGCTTGCTTCCGGCNGCCATCACCGGTGCTGTCCATACCCTCACAGGCTCGCCGATGCCGTTNCGGTCGATGTCGACACCGGGCATGGGCCAGCCTTCATGCCATGTCACCGGCTGCAGATGCAGCACGCGGCCCCGTTCCGGAGTGCTCTGGAAGTGCAGAAACCACCACTGGCTTCCGTCGGGCGAGTCGACCAGTGCGCCCTGATGAGGGCCGTTGATGTCGGTTGAGCCGCGTTCCAGGACCACTTTGCGCTCATACGGGCCATAGATGCTGTCGGAACGCAACACTGTCTGCCATCCGCGGCTTACTCCGCCTTCGGGAATAAGGATATAGTATTTTCCGTCAAATTTATGGACTTTCGGCCCCTCGGCCACCGAACCCTTGTACACGGTGACACCCTCATCAAGCAACTCGCGTCCGTCAGGCGACATGCGGTGTACNATGATGGGGCCCGCGCGGTGACGGCTGCGCATCAGGTAGGCCTGTCCNTCCTCATCCCAGAAAGGACACGGATCCTCCCACTTCTCCACGGCTTTCACGAGGTGAAGCGGTTCCCACGGGCCTGCGGGATCGGTGGCCGTGGTCATGAACAATCCTTCATCGGGAGTGCAGAAATACACATAGAAACGTCCGTCATGATAGCGCAGCGCGGGAGCCCACGAGCCACCTGCGTAGTGGCTGAATGTGTCCCATCCGGGATAGTCGAAACGGTCGTATATGTGGCTTATGATGCGCCAGTTTAGCAGGTCGGTCGATTCCAGAACCGGCATACCCATGAAATGGAAGTCGGAACATACCATATAGTAGCGGTCGCCGACACGTATTATGTCGGGATCGGAGTAGTCGGCGTTGAGTACCGGATTGATATACGTGCCGTTGCCCTGATCGCCCCACGACTTTACTTCGGCGCGGGTCAGCGTGGCGGTTAAGACGAGTATGAGTAGTGTCAGGTGTCTGATCATGGTCGTAATATGGTATTGAAAGGTTAACATCCCAAAATTAGCCAAAATCCTGCATTTTACAAAATAGGTTAATTAAAACTAATCGNAGCGACCTATACACGGNTAAGGTTGTTATANTGATGAGAATTAAATATTGACAGTTATGAATGATCGACTGACTTACGAAGAGAAAAAAGAGTTGCCCGACTCGGTTTTCGGGCTTCCCGAACGCAGGGAATATCCNATGCCTGATGCGGCTCATGTACGCGCAGCCGAGGCTTATTTCCGTTATTGTCCCGAGGATCTGAAGCCTAAGCTGGCCCGTGCTATTCTGGCCCGAGCCAAAGAGTATGGGGTAGACGTGCAGAGTCCTACCGTATTGGAGTATGCGCAGCAATAGTGTGGCATAATTGTTCAAGCAATTGGCATGATAATAATAGGAGCGGTGGGTGGTTTATGGCTAACTTTGTCATAAACCACTCATTGTTTTATGAACTATCGTATACTGACCTTATTGTGCCTGACAGGAGCCTTCTTTTCATGCGGTAACCGTGGTAACGGTGTCACCGAATCCCTTCAGCAGCCGGTGCTGTTTGTATCATTGCCCGACGGGTGCCCTACGCCCGACGGTATGGCTGAGGATGCCGATGGAAATCTTGTCCTGGCATGTCCCAATTATGCCCGTCCTGAACTGCCGGGATGCCTGATGAAGATCACCCGCGACGGAAACGTCACGAAGTGGTTTGATGTGCCGGTTCATCCTGCCACCGGTGTGGCCCGGCCTATGGGTATAGCCTTTGATGATACCGGCGCCTTATATATCTGCGACAATCAGGGATGGAGCGGTGCTCCCGACCTTCAAGGTCACGGCCGTGTGCTCAAACTTACTTTTGACTCCGAGGGCAACATCGCCGATACCATCACCGTGGCCGATGGCATGGAGCATCCCAACGGAGTGCGTGTGCGCGACGGCAAGCTCTATGTTACCCAAAGTTCACTCAGCTCGATCCCTTCCGAAAAACTTGTGAGCGGAATCTACCGCTTCGATTGCAATGACCGTGACATCATGGTCACCAATACGCTTGCCGATTCCAACCTTATAACCACTGTCGTTACTCAAAATCCCGAAGTCCAGTATGGGCTTGACGGGCTTGTGTTTGACAACGAGGGTAATCTGTATGCCGGTAATTTCGGNGATGCCNCTATCCACCGCATTACTTTTGCCCCTGACGGNAGCGTGGCCGACAATTCGGTGTGGGCCTGTGATACGACAGTGCTTAAATCAACCGACGGTCTGTGTNTCGANGGTCAGGGAAATATCTATGTGGCCGACTTCTCGTCAAATGCGATAGCCGTGGTCACTCCCGACCGGAAGATAAGTCTGCTTGCTAAAAGCGGCGACTGTGACGGAGCCGACGGTGGTCTTGACCAGCCCGGNGAACCCTTTGTGTGGGGTGACAGCCTGATTGTNTCATGCTTTGACCTCGTTACCGGCCCCGACAAGGTAAACACCGGCCATGACCGTCCCTACACACTTACACGTCTAAATCTGTACAAAAATGGCAATAAGTAGAATTTCAGCACTATTGCTTGCTGCCGTAATGACTTCTGCGGCTGCAGCACAGATAAAGGGAGGTGACGAGCAGGGAATGGAGATCCCGGAAGTGACTCAGCTTCCTGAAGACCGCGAGGCTATCGTCAGCGCCGTCAACGGCTGGTGGACCGAGGCTCATGCCGATATCGACAAGCGCATGTCGTGGTATAATGACGCTAAGTTTGGCTGTTTCATCCATTGGGGCCCGTACTCCGAACAGGCGGGTGTATGGAAAGGAAANCCNATTGGCGGTTATACCGAGNATCTGATGCGTAAGNNNACNATNCCTGTCGAGCAATNCAAGCGNGAGGTGGTGGNTNCGTTCAATCCGGCCGAGTTTGATGCCGATGAATGGATGGATCATGTGGCNGAGGCCGGGATGAAATATTTCATCATCACGGCCAAGCACCACGACGGGTTTGCCATGTTCCCTTCCGANGCCTATCCCTATGACATNCGCATGACCTCGTATAAAGGAGGCGATCCGATGATGCAGCTGCGTGATGCTGCCCGTCGGCGCGGTATAAAGTTTGGCTTCTATTATTCACATGCCTTTGACTGGGAGCATCCCGATGCCCCCGGCAATGACTGGGATTATGACAATCCCGGCGGTGATAAGCTGCTTGGCACCGCCAACTGGTGGACTACCGACTATAAGCACTTCCTCCCGCAGGCCGAGCGATATGTGGCCGAGAAGTCAATACCGCAGATAAAGGAACTTATCAAGCGGTATGATCCTGATATCTTGTGGTTTGANACCCCGGCCAAGNTNCCGCTNTATCTCAANATCCGTATTCTCGAGGCAATACGCAGCGTCGATCCGCAACATAAGATTGTCGTAAACGGACGTCTCGTGCGCTTCGGCTCACAGAACATGGGCGATTACCGCAACACCGGCGACCGTGCCGCATATTTCCCCGTTACCGAGGGTCCCTGGGAGTCAATTCCCACAACCAACGACTCCTACGGCTACAGTGTGGTTGACACCATACGTAAGCCNGCCTCCCACTTCATTCAGCTCCTTGCCAGCGCGGCCTCCAAGGGCGGTAATATCCTAATGAATGTAGGCCCGATGGGCAATGGCCGCTGGGATGAGCGCGATGTGGAGATATTCCGAGGGGTTGGAAAATGGCTGGCNGTCAACGGCGANAGCCTGTATGGCGCCGTGCGCACCGACCTGCCGCAGCAGCCGTGGGGAGTGACCACATGGCGGGGCGACACGCTGTATGCCCATGTGTTTGACCGTCCCGCTGACGGACGTCTGCGCATAGCCGGCCTNAAAGGCGACGTTATCGCTGCGCGCTATCTTGCCGATNAGTCCCTGAAACCCGCTTATGGCCGTATATCAGACGATGACTATGAGATAATATTACCCGAGCAGTTGCCTGATCCGGTCAATACGGTAATAGCCCTTACCGTGGCCAACCGAAAGCCTGTGACCGCACCCCGGCTGCTTGATCCTGCACTACCCAATGTGCTCTATACGTTTGATGCCACCCTTCATGGCCGCGGACTCGGCTATGGTGACGGTAAGCGCAACCGCAATCATGTGAAAAACTGGACTGACAATTCCCAGAGTATGTCATGGCAGGCCCGCGCAGCCGCTCCGGGCAAATATACGGTGACTCTTGACTATAATACGGTTGGTGCCGATGATAACGGAATTGTCGTGGTTGAAGTTGGTGATCAGCGTTGGGAGGTGCCCTATACCGGTCATCCGGAACGAAAAGGGGTGAATACCCTTCAGGTTGGCACGGTTACGCTGCCTGCCGGACCGGTGGATTGTCACCTTAAGGGCCACAGTCATTCNGGAGAGCAGTATATGACTCCTATTGCCGTGACCCTTATCCCTGTTTGATCCGATAATATGCGTTAGCAACAGTATATTAAATAATTGAGTTATAAATTGCACCCCGAAGGTCTGATACCGGACTTTCGGGGTGTCGTCTCTAAATATAAAAGTATTAGGTATCTCGGATATTTTGCTTAAATTTGTACTGAAATTATCAGGATGTCAATGACAAACAAACATATTCTAACCGCGGCTCTACTAATGGGTGCCACTATTGTTCCTGCCGGAGCCGCTACTTTTGATGATGATTCACTTTCCACCGATCTTGATGAGGTTGTAATCACCACACGTGTAAGCTCTACGCGCAAACTGCGTGGATCGGTCACCAATACCGATCTCATATCAGGTGCCGAACTGTGTCGTGCCGCATGTTGTAATCTCGGTGAGAGCTTCACGACCAACCCGTCGGTCGATGTAAGTTATTCCGATGCGGCTTCAGGTTCCAAGCAGATCAAGCTCCTCGGACTTTCAGGCACATACGTGCAGATGCTTACGGAGAACTTTCCTAATATGCGTGGAGCTTCGGCTCCGTTTGCGCTTAATTATGTGCCCGGCAACTGGATGCAGTCAATTCAGGTGTCGAAAGGTGCAAGTTCCGTGAAAAACGGTTATGAGTCAGTGACCGGGCAGATCAATGTGGAGATGCTCAAGCCGCAGAGTGACGAAAACCTGCTTGCAAATTTCTTTGTCAACCATCAGGGGAAGCTCGAAGGTAACTTTGCCGGCAACCTGCATCTGCCGCACCGTTGGTCCACAGGCCTGTTGCTGCATGCCGAGAACACNTTTGAAACTCANGATACCAANCATGACGGNTTTGCCGACATGCCCGATGTATACCAGTTGAGTGGAATGAACCGGTGGGCTCACATGGGCGAGAAATACGTATTTCAGGCCGGTGTGAAATTTCTTGAGGAGCGTCGNCGCAGCGGNCAGATCACCCATCATGGCGGAGANCGCCCGAAAGACCCGTATCTGATCAATATCCGCACTCACCGCTGGGAGGGCTTTGCTAAAAATGCCTACATATTTGACAAGGAAAACAACGGTAACGTGGCCCTGATACTCTCAGGCTCCAATCATGACCAGCGNTCGGACTACGGAGTGCGTATGTATGACGTGCTCCAGCGTGAGTTATANGCGTCACTTATGTTTGAGCGCAATTTCGGCAGCTACCATTCNCTGTCTACCGGCTTGAGCATGAACCACGACTACTACAAGGAGCAATACCGCCTTGAACGTGATGCGGCGATGCTCCCGGTGCACTCACGCGACAAGGAGACTGTGTCAGGTGTATATGCGCAGTACACGTTCAACTACGATTCGCGCCTGCTTGCGATGGCCGGCGTGCGTTACGATTACAGNTCTCTCTATGGAAGCATGTTTACTCCGCGTCTNCATCTCAAATGGCATGTTTCCGACTATCTGACGATTCACGGNTCNGCNGGAAAGGGCTACCGCACTCCGCATCCGATGGCTGACANCAGCTATCTTCTCGCNTCATCACGGCAGATAATCATTGACGATAATCTGCTGCAGGAGGAGGCATGGAATTACGGTGGCGGACTGTCAGGAAAGCTCTCACTGTTTGACCAGCCGCTGAGTTGGAGTACGGAGTATTACTATACCAATTTCCGTCACCAGACGGTGATCGATCTCGATATGGACCCTCATGCCGTGTTTATCCGTAATCTTACCGGTAAGTCCTACTCTCATGCCGCACAGGCCGAGGTGACTTACGATCCTATCTCCGAACTGTCATTTACCGTGGCTTACCGCTATACCGACGCCCGTGCCGATTATGGCGGCCGGCTGCAGGCCAAGCCTCTCGCATCCAAGTCCAAGGGGCTTCTGACGGTCAATTATTCGCCAATGATGGGCCTGTGGCAGATTGACGCCACACTGGTGATCAATGGCGGAGGCCGTATGCCTACTCCTGCCACGCTCGACGGCCAGATGCTGTGGCAGCCTACCTACAAGGCTTATCCTACGCTTAACCTGCAGGTCACCCGCAATTTCCGCCATTGGGCTGTATATGTGGGAGGTGAGAATCTTACCGGCTACCGTCAGAAAAATCCTATTATCGGCGCCAATGACCCGTGGAGCGATCATTTTGACGCCACAATGGTCTACGGCCCTATTGATGGGGCGATGTTCTACGCCGGCTTCCGTTACACCCTTTCCCGTGATTGATAATTCTNNTTAATTCAATACTTTATACTTTATGAAATCNATCTTATCAAAACTGGCATTTATCCTCGTGATGNTTGTGGCNTCATGCTCGTTCTCGGCAANGGCCGCACCCAAGGATNAGAAAAAAGTTGAAACTATCGTATATCACCTNAATCCCGGCATGTCATGCCAGAAGTGTGCCGACAAGATCAAGTCAAACCTTCGCTTCGAGAANGGCGTCAAGGCTATCGACCCCGTAGTNGCCGATCAGACCGTGACAGTGAAGTTTGATCCCCGCAAGACCACCTCTCAGGCTATCGTAGACGCACTTGCAAAACTCGGCTACGGAACCACAGCCACAGGCGAAGCCCCTGCCGGTGANCANTCGACAGTAAACTGCGAAAANTAATCACCGNATATCATAAAGTAAGCAGGAGAACCGCCCCCATCGGTATCCCTGCAACACTATAAAGGAAGCAGGTGTACCGATCCTCTCGGTACACCTGCTTTTTCTATTTAATACGCTTCGCCCGCTGATACATGGGCTCAGTAGCAAAACGTGGTTGAAGTGTTAAAAACTACCGAGTGAAAAGTAATACATCAGGAGTATATGCGCCGCGTTAGCGGCAAAGATTGGCGCATAGCGCCATCACAAGGGTAGCCTCGGGTAAGCGCTGCAGAGCTGCGCGCAACCCGAGGTTACGACGCCTATCCCTTTCAATGCGCGCCGTAGGTGCGCGACTACTTTTTACTTTGCCCCGATATATGACCGGAAAAGCGGCGGAGCCGCGTTGCAATTATAGCCACCACATCGAGCNGCNTNGCNGCGATGGTGTGGGGTATGGNTTAAAAATAATGTCGCGTGTAGGCCACCGCAGCTATTCGGATCCATGCAGTTTGTTATAGAGTTGCGCACCGCTGGCAAAGAGTGTCATGTGGAGGATTTGTGGCGGTAGATCGAGATCATGATATTCTATGACCAAAGAGTATGGCTTGTCTTCAAGAGGCTGTTTGCAAGTTAAGTAGAGAAATCCGATCATATTTGGGACCATAACACCGACTGTTGACCATTCAGCTTTGAAGTAATCATCAGGCAGACTGAAGGATTTGATGCTGACTGGTTTATCGCTCCGGTTCAGTATACTGATAGTATAACGGTATAAATTGCCTTCTTTGTAAGCCCCGACATTCAGATGGTCAGTTTTAGTTGCTCCATGCGTATTGGCGTCTA
>WFLX010175989.1_pt1 | contig 12563 bp, 14 predicted proteins | sample 4967041 | NCBI WGS metagenome assembly WFLX01 (sample SAMN12857096, study PRJNA449069) | gut metagenome | isolation source: stool from male and female vole | host: Microtus ochrogaster | place: USA:Florida | collected 2017 | reverse complement strand
TGAATTTCTATCCCGATTTTCTGTGGGACGATTCCTCTCGGATCCATAAAAAAATCCATCGCTTCCTGTTTCAACATGACGCGAAGCGCTATCCGCAATGCATTTTTTCTGACATCATCCGGAACCTGTTCCCTGAACTCCATTATAGCCAGATTACAAAATTTCATATAGAAATTCAGACTTTCATTCAGACTGATGAAACGCCCCCATTGTTTATCTTTCCATGCATAACCATTTACATCATTCGAAAACATATCCCCATANGTAATGTCTTTACATTCTAATCTGTCTCCTTCTGTTAATCTATCCATANCGCNTTTATAGTGACGCACNANAAAAGACTGCTCNAATGACCAGTTCTCGCTTAGCCTCGCTTTATTCATGTATACCCTTTGATAACGCATATGATCTGCAACAATGTCCGCCCTTTCACGCAGTAGGAAATCAATTGGAGATTGCGGGTTTATGATTCTGTCCGTCTCATCTTTCGTGCAAAAACTCATAAACCAAACCGGTTCCCATCTATTATCTAAACTCTCATCCATGCGTTTTCCTCCAAATGGACAATTTGAGTCTCATAATCTGCACATCCTTAAGAATCAAATCTCATTATTTCTTGCACTAAAATTACCCTATGAGTATACCACAGCTTTTTTTTATTGTCTACACATTTGTCGAACATTTGTTCCTTTTTTGTTGGTCGAGACGTTCCATATTCTGTTTGACAGAAAATTGGCCGACATGATATGCTGTGCTCGTAAATAAAAATTAAGAAATTGCTTGAAGAAAAGAGGACATTATGGCAGTTATTGTTTATGGAACCCACGTTTTTACAAAGCTTACAGGCTATTACGGGCAGAGAGAGGAATGTCCTGTATGCCGCAGAATATATCAAAAAGGATATGTCAGAAATACTGTTTGGGCGCATTTGGAATACATACCGCTTTTTCCTGTAAAGAAAGTTTATTTCAAAATGTGTCCCGTATGCGGAAGAGGCATGGAGTTAAAGAACAAGGAAGCGAAGGCGGAAATGTCAGTCGGTGATTACGGATACCATCAGGCTTTCGAGCCTTATGCAAAGCATGTTTTAGCGAAAAAACCGACGGGATTTATGTCCACGGATAACAGCTATGAATTTTGGATAAGAGATTTGATGACGGGAGAAGAAATTCTTGTCGCTTCCGATATCACCAAAGATCAGGTGAAACAAATCAAAAAGAGCAGAGGATATAAAAAAGTTCCGATTGTGAATGCATAGGTATGATCCCCCTTAAATAGACAAGGAAAAAGCAAGTAATCAACAAACAGAACACGACCGCAAGCTGAACAGTTCAGGCAATACGGTCGTATTCCGGCAATAAATGCTTTTCTTTTTATCTTCTTTTACACTTCAAACATCAGCTCGCCGTAGGTCGGGAACGGCCACATGGATTTGTCCACGATCATCTCCAGTTTATCCGCCGGAGTCCGAAGCTGCTGCATGATCTTCATAACGGTATCTTTATAGAAGAACGCCTGCTCTTTTACGTCCGTCATCGCCGAAGCATCCGCCTCCGCCTTCTTCAGACCGGAAAGCGCTTCCTTCATANCGCCGAGCNGNGCAGATGTNTCTTTNAAGAGCTCCGNCTGCACGGATGCATCGCAGTCCGCCGCTTTTNCGGCATTGATCGTATCTGCAAGGCTCTTNGTATATTTCACGNCCGCGGGAATGATCTGCTTACCCGCCATGTCNANCATCGTCAGCGCNTCAATGTTAATGGTCTTTGCATACGTTTCATAGATGATCTCTTCGCGCGACTCCAGCTCCGTCTTCGTAAAGATGCCGAACTTTTCAAACAGCTTTACCGCTTTCTCCGTCGTCAGGGAGCCCGCCGCCTCGATCATGGACTTGATATTCGGCAGCCCACGCTTCTCCGCTTCTGCAACCCACTCATCAGAATAGCCGTCTCCGTTAAATACAATCCTCTGGTACTTCGTCATGTATTCTTTGATCAGATCGTGTACCGCCGCCTCGAAATCCTCTGCGCCCTCCAGGTAGTCCGCAGCCTCGCAGAATGCCTCCGCGACGATCGCGTTTAAGATGGTATTCGGGCTTGCGATGGAATCTGCAGAACCGACCATACGAAACTCAAATTTATTTCCTGTGAACGCAAACGGGGACGTTCTGTTTCTGTCCGTTGCATCCTTCTCTAAGTCGGGCAGCGTCTTTACGCCCGTCATCAGCTTGCCGCCCTCTTTTATTGTCTTAGCCATTCCCGTCTCAACAAGCTGGGTCACAACATCATCGAGCTGCTCGCCGAGGAACATCGAAATGATAGCGGGCGGCGCTTCGTTCGCGCCGAGTCTGTGATCATTTCCTACGTCGGATGCGCTCTGTCTGAGCAGATCCGCATGGGTATCGACCGCTTTCATGATGCAGGCAAGCACTAACAGGAACTGAACATTTTCATTCGGGGTATCGCCCGGATCTAAGAGATTCACGCCATTATCCGTCGTGATCGACCAGTTGTTGTGCTTACCCGATCCATTCACGCCGGCATACGGCTTCTCATGAAGCAGACATCTCATGTCATGCTTATAGCAACCCGCTTCATCGCTTCCATGACAAGCTGGTTGTGATCGACCGCAATGTTTGCCGTCGCATAAACAGGCGCTAACTCGTGCTGCGCGGGCGCAACCTCATTATGCTGCGTCTTTGCCGTCACGCCGAGCTTCCACAGCTCGATATTTAAATCCTTCATATAAGCGCCGACACGCTCCTTGATAACGCCGAAATAATGATCCTCCATCTCCTGACCTTTCGGAGCCGGCGCGCCGAACAGTGTTCTTCCCGCAAACATAAGGTCGGGACGCTGCATATACAAATCTTTATCCACTAGGAAATATTCCTGCTCCGGTCCTACGGATGCCGTCACTTTTGTCGCACCCTGATTGCCGAACAGCCTTACAATACGGAGCGCCTGCTCGGAAAGCGCCTCCATGGAGCGCAAAAGCGGTGTCTTTTTATCAAGCGCCTCGCCCGTGTAGGAGCAGAACGCCGTCGGGATACAGAGGATCGTACCGCAGCCCGATTCCTTTAAGAATGCCGGGGATGTGATGTCCCACGCCGTATAGCCTCTCGCCTCAAAGGTTGCGCGCAGACCGCCCGACGGGAAGGAAGAAGCATCCGGTTCTCCCTTGATCAACTCTTTTCCCGAAAACTCCGTCAGCATTTTACCGCTGTCATCCGGATGGCTGACAAATGCGTCATGCTTCTCCGCCGTGATACCGGTCAAAGGCTGGAACCAATGCGTAAAATGCGTCGCGCCGTTCTCGACCGCCCAATCCTTCATTGCCTTGGCAACCACGTTCGCCGCCGACATGGAAAGCTCGCCGCCCTCATCCATGACCTTTTTTACTTCCTTATAGACGTCTTTCGGCAGCACCTCTTTCATCTTTCCAAGTGTAAAGACATCCGATGCAAAAATCTCCTCAACATTCATTACTTCGCTCATAATACTCCTCCCTTTCTCCTCAAAACAAAAAATGCCCCAAAATTGCTTTTGGAACATCATTGTTCAGGTTACCATATATACGAAATCTCTTTCGTTTTTATTACCATAACCTAAAATCATAAAAAATGCAAGCCCAAAGAACAAAATTTTTTCGTTCTTGATTGTACTATGACTCCGCGCCGGCGGTCAACCGTTTTTTCTGACCCGTATGAGATCATACTGTGATGCCGCCTCGGACAACGTAAGAAACAACACCTGCTGCGGGTGCGGGCAGCTCCTGACGCTTTCCCCGTCCTCGGTTCTCATGTCAAGCACCTGCACCGGAACATTTCTTCCGTCGGGACACATCAGCTCCACCTCATCGCCGACCGCAAACTTATTGCGCTGCGTGATGCGGCAGCTTCCATCCGGCTGCACCTCCTCGATCATGCCGAGGTACACGTACTCATTGATATAGGTATTATCATCATATACCTGCGCGTCCCGCTCCGGCTTGCCATAAAAAAATCCGGTCGTAAATTTCCGATATGTACATTTGACGATCTCCTCCCTGTACTTTGGCAGATTCGCACGATAGGTATCGGGCGAANCAAAATAGNCGTCGATTGCCATCCGGTAGGTTCGCGCCACCGTCGCCACATAGNNCGCCGTTTTCATGCGTCCTTCCACCTTAAAGCTGTCAATCCCTGCCGCGACAANATCGGGAATATGCTCCACCATGCACAGGTNCTTNNAATTAAACAAAAACGTACCGCGCTCATTCTCGTAAACCGGCAGATACTCGCCCGGTCTCGTCTCCTCTACCACCGCATATTTCCAACGGCACGGATGCGTGCACGCGCCTTGATTCGCATCCCTTCCCGTAAAATAATTACTTAACAGACATCTGCCCGAATAGGAAATGCACATCGCACCGTGAATAAAGGTCTCTATTTCCATCTCCTGCGGGATGCGGTCTCTGATCTCCCTGATCTCCGCAAGCGAAAGCTCTCTGGCGGATACGACCCTGCGCGCGCCTAAGTCCCACCAGAACCGGTACGTTCCGTAATTGGTATTATTTGCCTGCGTGGAAATATGAAGCTCTGTCTCCGGACAGATTTCCTTTGCCAGCATGAGCATTCCCGGATCGGATATGATCAGCGCATCCGGCTTCAGCTCTTTTAATTCGCGAAAATACTCCGCCGCCGCATCAAGGTCGTCATTATGCGCCAAAATATTGGCAGTCACATACACCCGCACGCCGTGCGCATGCGCAAACGCGATTCCCTGCGCCATCTCCTGCATCGAAAAATTCTTTGCCTTTGCGCGCAGACCAAACACCTCTCCGCCGATATACACCGCATCCGCACCGAATACCACGGCGGTTTTTAATACCTCAAGGCTGCCCGCCGGTATCAAAAGCTCCGGTCTGCCCGCCCGCTTCTCATTTCTCATAATCAACTCCATTTCCCGACATTTCCAAACACGCCGCCTTAGCGACACAAATATTCCTCGCACATCTTCATTTTTTGACACTTAATGCCACGCCGTCACCGACCGGCAGAATCGTCGTTTCCAGTTCCTCATNATNAGTCNGCACATACAGGTATTCCCGCATTCTCGCATGGATCGTCCGATTCCGTCTCGTGACCGCATAGCGGGATTCGATGACATCCCCGTCCTGAAGCACATTGTCCGACACAAGCAGCCCGCCCGGCGCAAGCAGCCGGAGCACATCCGGGAAAAAATGAGAATACTGCCCCTTTGCCGCGTCCATAAAAATAAAATCATAGCTTCCGTTCAGTTCCTTCAAAATATCCGCCGCATCGCCCTCTAAAAGCGTGATCTGTTTTTCCCTTCCGGCCCTGAGGAAATTCTCCTTTGCAAGCGGGATTCTTTTTTCATATTTCTCGATCGTCGTGATCTTCGCCTGCGGCGCCGCATCGCTCATGAGCAGCGCCGAGAACCCGATTGCCGTACCGACCTCAAGAATCTTAAGCGGCTTTGTCAGCGCTAACAGGAAACGCAAAAGCGCCTGCGTCTGTGTCCGCACGATCGGCACCGCAGTCTCATGCGCCGTCTTTTCCAATTCGTATAAAAACGCCGAATTGCCTTTATCAAGAGAATTGATAAAGGCAATCATTCTTTCATCCACAACCACTGTTAATTCCTTTCCGGCATTCCCTCGGAAATCTTCTCCAGCATCTCCTCGACCGTCATGCTTGTATTCAGCTCGTATACCCCAGGCTGCTCAATCCCGTGATAATTGGATANCAGCTCCTGAAAATANAACAGTCTGGTGCTGNGGATCAGCCCCTTATCATACAGCTTCTGTCCGAGCNATCTGACATCATCCTCTTCCGTCACTGCCACGGACACGGTAACACCCTCGCCCTGGGTCATCGGTTCCTCCGCAAAAATGCGATAGCCGAACGTATACGCCGATAAAGCAAGGCGGTAGATAAGGAATACCACGAGCACCATCACCGCCACTTTGATCACAAGCGCCGCGATTCCTCTGATGATCTGTTTTACGTCCATTTTGAATAACCTATTCCTTTCCAAGCGTCATGTCAAACTCCAGATCCGCCGTGATCCGGGTATAAACATCCTGCATCATCCTGCAAAAAGAAAGCTCCGCCGCAAGAAAATCGTTGACAAGCTGATTATCCCGCAAGCTGGCGCCCTCCGCTTCCAGCTGCTCCACTTCGTCAAACAGCCTATCGCCGTCCTCGGTATTTTGCAGTATAAACATTTTTCTTCGATATTCATCGATCCGCCGCTTCAGATCCGGATAAAGCTCAATCTGCTTCCTCTCCTGCATATATTTCCGATACGTGTCCGATTCTTTTAGACTGCCAACAAATGCATTCAACGCCTGCTCCAAGTTCTTCATAGCCTCTTTCGTCCTTTGCACGCATTCCTATCTCATTCCCAGAAGAATTCGTCTTTGGCGGATTCTTCAAAAGATATGCGCCTTGGCGCATTTCTTTTTTATTCCACATCCATAATGATCGGCAGGATCATCGGCCTGCGCTTCGTCTTTTTCCAGACAAAATCACTTAAACAGTCCTTGATCGTCGCTTTGATCTTTCCCCAATCCGTCACATTGCGGTCCAGACAACGCAATACCTGAGACAACACAAGCTCCCTTGCCTCCGCCATCAGCTCGTCGGATTCGCGCACATATACAAACCCGCGCGAAACAATTTCCGGTCCCGAAGCAAGCTGTCCGGAATAGGAATCCAGCGCCATCACGACAATGATGATGCCGTCTTCCGCCAAATGCTGCCTGTCGCGCAGCACGACGTTGCCGACATCCCCCACGCCAAGTCCGTCCACAAGCACCTCGCCGACCGCCACTTTTCCGGTCACGGCCGCCTTTTCTTCAGAAAGCTCAAGCACATCGCCCGAAGAAATAATAAAAATATTTTCTTTGGGAATGCCCAGCTCCGTTGCAAGCTTCGCCTGCGCTTTTAAGTGCTTATATTCGCCATGCACGGGAATCGCGTATTTCGGTCTTGTCAGTGTGTAGATCAGCTTGATCTCTTCCTGACACGCGTGTCCTGACACATGCACATCCTGAAAGATCACGTCCGCACCTTTCATCAACAGCTCATTGATCACGTTCGTGACCGCTTTCTCGTTACCCGGAATCGGATTGGACGAAAAAATGATCGTATCATTCGGTTTGATAGATATTTTCCTGTGCGTACCGTTTGCCATACGGCTCAAGGCCGCCATGCTCTCACCCTGGGAGCCTGTCGTGATGATAACAGTCTGCTCGTCGGGATAATTTTTGAGCTGCTCAATATCAATCAGCGTATTTTCCGGTATATTGAGACATTCCAGCGCAGATGCCGTCTCAATGATATTCACCATGCTGCGCCCCTCCACAACAACCTTGCGGCCGAAGCGGTAAGCGGAATTGATGATCTGCTGCACGCGGTCCACATTCGACGCAAACGTCGCAATGATAATGCGCGTGTCCTTATGCTCCTGAAAGATGGTGTCGATCGTCTTTCCNNCGGTTTTCTCAGACAGTGTAAAGCCCGGCCGCTCCGCGTTCGTGGAATCACACATTAACGCAAGCACGCCCTTTTTCCCGATCTCCGCAAACCGTCCCAAGTCGANCGCATCGCCGAATACCGGCGTGTANTCCACCTTAAAATCTCCCGTATGGATGATCGTTCCCGCGGGCGAATAAATCGCCAGCGCCGCCGCATCCACGATACTATGGTTTGTTTTGATATATTCTACGCGGAACTGTCCTAAGTTAATGGACTGTCCGAATTTCACGACTTTGCGCTTCGTCACCTTCATCAGCTCATGCTCGCGCAGCTTGTTTTCAATGATCCCCATGGTCAGGCGCGTCGCATACACCGGCACGTTGATCNCTTTTAATACATAAGGCANCGCGCCGATATGATCCTCATNCCCGTGCGTGATCACAAAGCCCTTCACCTTATCCATATGTTCCCTTAAGTACGTCACNTCNGGAATNACNANATCNATTCCNAGCATATCATCNGCNGGNAAANNCAGNCCNCAGTCCACCACAATNATACTGTCCTCATACTCGAAGGCAGTAATGTTCATGCCAATCTGCTCCAGCCCTCCGANCGGAATGATCCGCAGGCTTGCAGCATGGCTTCCTTCTTTTTCCTNTCTTTTCAAAAAAATTTNCTCCACATTTCTGTTCATCCGTTCCGACCACAATCCTTTTTTGNTTATAACNNGAAAACAACGTCTTTACTCATTCAGCATTCCTTCAAAAACGCCCGCGATTGCCTCAAACTCCGCATCATCCTCCACGAACACATACACGCTCTCTAAGTCCGTATCCTTGGAATCATCGCGCAGAATGACCGCCGTCGCCTCCTCGTCCTTGCTGTCTGTCACAAGCAGATAGCTCCTGCCCGCTATCCGCGTCTGCTCTAACACATAAAATACCAGTTTTTCGCCGTTCTCGCCTTCTAATACAATCTGATCCTGTTCCATCGCTACTCCGTCGCGTCTCCGTTCCTATTTTCCTGCATCGCGCGGCGGTCAAGATATCCCTGTAAGATCAGGACTGCCGCGATCATATCTACATAGTCGCGGCGATGCTCCCTTCGTATCCCCGCTTCCATCATTGCCTTATCAGCCGCCACCGTCGTGAGGCGCTCATCCCAATATGCCACGGGAAGCCCCGTACGCCTTTCAAGCATTTCACCGAACTCCCTCGTCTTCTCCGCACGGACTCCCTGCGTATCGTTCATATTCTTCGGCAGTCCGAGTACGATCTGTCCGACGCCATACTCCTCTATCAGTTCCTCGATCCGCGCACATGTCCTGCGCAGCTTATTCTCCTGCTCCCTGCGAATGATCTCCTTACCCTGCGCCGTGATGAGCAGCTCATCGCTCAAAGCCACGCCCACCGTCTTAGAGCCGAAATCCAGTCCCATGATCCGCATATCATGCCCCTCTTATTTACCATTCCACCCGTTGAAGTGGATATACTGCGCCAGCATTTCCTCCACCAGCTCATCGCGCTCCACCTTCATGATCATTGTCCGGGCGTTCTTATGGCTGGTANTATAGGTCGGATCNCCCGACATAATATACCCCACGATCTGATTGANCGNATTATAGCCTTTCTCCGTCAGCGCCTCATACACTGCNCGAAGAACCTCCTGTACCTGNATCTCCGGNTCTGTCTCTACCCTGAAAAATTGTGTATTTCCCAAATCTGCCATTTCGCCACTTCCTTTATCTGAGACGATCAGTGCCTGTCCCTATATTGACACCTCCACGCGTACCATACTGTTTCTATTCTACTCTACTTCCCAAAATTTTGCAATGAGACTTATCTACCTTAGTAAAATAACCTGTANTCCACTGTCCTGAAGCAGTCTTTCCCCGANCCCNCGCACGATCCTGTTCGGCTNAATTTTCCCATCCGGCATTGNCGCCAGCACATAATCCTCCNTATGCCCGATCAGATAGCGCACGCCCCCGATCTCCTTATACTCCTCCGTAAGAATCTCCATCGGCTGCCCGATATACTGCATGCGGTATGCCTCGGAAAGCCGTTCCGATACTGCGATCAATTCATCGCTCCTGCGCGCTTTCACGCTGTCCGGAACCTGCCCGTCCATCACCGCAGCCGGCGTTCCCTCCCGCTTGGAGTATTTGAATACGTGCATCTCATAAAATCCGATGCGCTCGGCATACGCTTTTGTCGCGGCAAACTCTTCCTCTGTTTCTCCCGGAAAACCGACGATCACATCCGTCGTGACTGCGACGCACTGAAACGCTTCCCGCAAAATCTTTACACTCTGCGCAAAGTACTCCGTGTCATAATGACGGTTCATCCGCTTTAAGACCGCATCGCATCCGCTTTGCAGGGATAAATGAAAATGCGGGCAGAGCTTCTTACATTTCGCAAGGCGTTCGGCAAGTTCCCGTGTCACGATCCTCGGCTCTAAAGAACCAAGCCGGATACGGCATATTCCCGGAATTTCGGCAATCTGCTCCACTAATTCCGCAAGAAAACCCGCCTTGGCGGCATCCCGGTAATCCGCCGATCGGATTCCGAGAAAATCCAGCCCGTACGAACTCAAATGAATCCCCGTGAGCACAAGCTCCTTACATCCGGCATCCGCCAGCGCACGCGCCTCCGCGAGAACACCCTCCGGTCTTCTGCTTCTGACGCGTCCGCGCGCAAGCGGGATCGCACAGTAGGTACAAAACTGGTTACATCCGTCCTGAATCTTTAGGAATGCACGCACATGCTCCTGCGGTTTTGTCAAAGCAAGCTCCTCATATTCATCCGTGTGCACAATATCCACTACCGTATCATGCGCCGCGTGGGACGCAAAGTACTCCTCCAGAATACGAACGATCTGCCCTTTCCGGTTGTTCCCTATGATAATATCGGCGCCTAAATCCTCCGCATGAAGAGCTGTCTGCACATAACAGCCTACCGCAACAACCACAGCCTGCGGATTTTGCTTTCTGGCGCGGTGCAGCATCTGTCTGCTTTTTCTATCCGCAATATTCGTCACAGTACAGGTATTAATGATATAAATGTCCGCTTTTTGAACAAATGGCACAATTTCATAGCCGTTTTCTTGTAACATTTGCCGCATAACGTCCAGTTCATAGGTATTCACCTTACAGCCAAGATTATGTAATGCTACACTTTTCATAGGAAACCTCGTTTTTTTTGTATTGTTTTATGTATTGACTTTTCCTTTTTAAGCAATTAAGATGATGATGTGGTTCAAATGACCGCGCAACCAAAAATATAAGGAGGTAATGATCAATGAAGACAGTTAAGATTTCTTTGAATTCCATTGACAAAGTAAAATCGTTCGTAAACGATATTACAAAATTCGATTATGACTTTGATTTAGTTTCCGGCAGATATGTTATCGATGCAAAATCTATCATGGGTATTTTCAGCTTAGACTTATCCAAGCCGATCGAATTAAATATCCATGCAGAAGACAACATCGACGATGTTCTTGACATCATTAAGCCGTACATGATCTAATCAATGGAACACATACACAGGTACATGTGGTAAAAAAGCAAGGTGAACGCCTTGCTTTTTTTGCACCCTTATCACGCCTCTATCGGAATCACTTCATCCGTCTCAAGTGCCGTCTGCACCAGCTCGTCGATCTTCTCCTTCAGGTTTGTCTCATGGTCGCGAATGACCTTGAGATTGGGCTTTGTCACGGGATGCTTCGCGACAAAGATCGTGCAGCAGTCCTCAAACGGCAGGATGGACGTCTCGTAGGTATTGATCTTTTCGGCAATATCAACAATATCATTTTTATCAAAGCCGATGAGCGGACGGTATACCGGCATAGTGCACGCGTCATCTGTACAGGCAAGGCTCGCCATCGTCTGGGATGCAACCTGACCGATACTCTCCCCCGTCACCAGTCCTAAGCAATTATTTTTGCCCGCAAGCGTCTCCGCAATACGCATCATGTAACGGCGCATAATGATCGTCAGCTCNTCATGCGGANACTTTTCNTAAATATAGAGCTGAATATCAGTAAAATTGATGACATGCAGATTGATCGGTCCCGTGTAGCGTGAGATCAGCTTTGCCAAATCCACCANCTTCTGCTTGGCGCGCTCCGACGTATAGGGCGGCGCATGAAAATAAACAGCGTCGATATGCACGCCGCGCTTCGCGATCATATAGCCCGCGACCGGAGAATCAATCCCGCCTGAAAGCAGGAGCATCGCCTTTCCGTTTGTCCCGAGCGGAAGACCGCCCGGTCCCGGTATTACCTCGGAATATAAATAAATCTTCTCGCGCACCTCCACATTGAGCTGGATGTCAGGATGATGCACATCCACACGGAAGTCCGGGAACGCCTCTAAAATCGCCNCACCNAGCTCCTCNTTCATCNGCGGCGACTGCATCGGATAATTTTTTCTTGCNCGTCTGGCAAACACCTTAAATGTTTTATGCTTGTCCGNATATACGGTATCCATGTAGGAAAGCACATCCTTCGTCAGTTGTTCAAATCCTAAATCCTCCACATGAACAACCGGGCAGATACCCGAAACGCCGAACACGGTCTTTAGGTTGTCCACCGTCTCGTCATAATCAAATTCCGACAGCGCATCAACGTAGATGCGCCCGTCCGCCTTATGCACGCGGAAGCTGCCGTCACAACGGCGCAGCGCATATTTGATGTCACTTACCAGCGCATCCTCAAAAAGATAACGGTTCTTTCCTTTGATACCGATCTCTGCATATTTGATCAAAAAAGCTGAAAACATTATTTTATCTCCTTTGAAAACGAGTGTGGAGAATGCAAGGTGAATTTATTCGCCTTGCATTCTCTCGTGTGAGAAAGGTTCCGCTTAAGCGGAGCCGTAGAAAATCTTCGCGAAACGGCCCTTGCCGTGAGCGTTAGATTTTCTTCTCACACTATTTCCTTGTATAGCGCCGCAGCTTCGGAATCTGCTCGTGCAGCACCGCAAGCGCATACTCAAGCTCTTCTTGCGTTGTGTCTAAGGAAAAGCTGAACCGCACTGTCGATTCCAAAAGCTCCCGGCTGATACCGATCGCCTGAA
>WFLX010006075.1_pt1 | contig 12563 bp, 8 predicted proteins | sample 4967041 | NCBI WGS metagenome assembly WFLX01 (sample SAMN12857096, study PRJNA449069) | gut metagenome | isolation source: stool from male and female vole | host: Microtus ochrogaster | place: USA:Florida | collected 2017 | reverse complement strand
TACTATGGGAAAATTGGCAGAATTATCACAACAATACTTCTCAACTACTCCCCCCGAAAAGTTAAGAGAGGACTGGGAAAGGTTGAAACAGTATAATGACCGCGGCCCTGATATGTTGGCTGTGCTGAATAACTATGGTCGTGGCTGTGCTATTGATTTTAGTTATTCATATCTTCCGGAAGAAATATTGGCTCCCATTCAGCCCAAAGATTTTTCACAAACATATTCTGATTCTAAATTATGTCTCGCAGCTTAAAAGCAATTCCAACTGAGGCTTCAAAAAAAGCGGCATTCTCTTTTGAGGATTATAAATTTTCACGGTTCTCAATTAATTTTGGAGATTTAAATGAGAACGAATCTTTGGGCATAGATTTTAGCCCTTCTGGAGAATACGACAGTAATACAGGACTTTTTAAGTTAACGTTAAACTTTATCGCAGTTGCGGAGAAATCCACCAAGCCTGTGATTAATGTTGAATGTTTGGCTTTGTTCAGGTTTGGAGAGGCTTTACCTATAGAAGAACTCCCTGATTATTTTTTTACAAATTCTACGGCTATTCTATATCCTTATATAAGAGCATTTGTAAGCACCCTTTCTTTGCAGGCAAATTATAATGCTTTTATGCTCCCCACCTTAAACGTTGCCTCTTTAGGAGAAAGACTTAAGGCTAATACTTTAGAAAATTCGATTTCTGAGTATATAGGATAAACTGCTTTTTATTTATTGTGGAAACAACAATTTTTCAAACAGTAGAATCCACGTTTGACAAAAATAGACTAATCCGCGAAGCACCATTCACATGTGAAGATGATCCTGAAGAACTGAAAGAATGGTTAGGGTCAGGATACTATTTTTGGGATACTTTTATAGAGTTAGCACATTGGTGGGGACGTGTTCACTATAAAATTAAGAAACATAAGCCATATGCGATTTGTGAAACCACTTTAAATTGCGACGACAATGAAATCCTTGATCTTGTAGGCAACTTGGGACAAGTTAAGGATGTCAGAGACATCTATGGGCAGATGTTGAATTGTCCTCAATATCAGGGAAAATCATTTAGGGCTCAAACAGTAATAGATTATATTCGTAATACTCTGAAAGCTCCATATAAGGCAGTCAGAGTTTATGGTGAAAATAGTTCTCAAGATAAACAAATAAAAAAGCATAGATTAAAATTTTCTTCAAATGCATTTTTAAATTTATGTCCAGAAGTTCAAATCTGTGTTTTTGATAAATCCATATTAAATCTCCCTATGCAGTTAATTTATTGTAGCGAAAGAGAATCTTACAATAGTTTAACTGTATAATTAAAAGATAACTGTAACAATCGCGCCTCTCGGTCAGTTGATCGAGAGGCGTTTTTTTGTATCCTTACTTCTTCACCACCGGCGAAAGCGGTGCGCGCTTTTTGCGGAAGCCCATATTTTGGAAGCAAGTTATTGCTTTTTCATACGAAAAATTCGGCTTTATAAAGAATAGTTACAGAGAGAGGCGAGCCGGACGAGCCAATAGTGGCGCAATTCCGAGACCGGAATTATTTTTCTTCCATCCCCTACAGGTGAGATATTTTTCCCATTTAACCTCATTGCTGAATATAAAATATCTTTTTCGCTCCGGCAGAAGATGATTTCAAGATTTGCAGCCAATGGAGTCAGAATTGCATCATTCCATTCATCTTGTAGATTGGAATAATCGAGAGGGAGTGCGACAGTCCCCTCAATACCCAATAATGAAAAAACAGGCAATAGGGTTTCAGCGTGACCGAAAATACAATAAAGCGAAGCCGGCTGAGGAGCGGCTTTTTCTCTATAACCTTCCATTAGTGTCATCTGATTTAGCAGAGCCAACAATACATCCGATGCACCCCTCGCGGGTATTGCCGATAATGACGAAAGAGAATATTGAAAATATTTTTCGATATTGGTGGCTTGCCAGCAAAGACGATATTCATCTTCTGTCATCCATTTTGTTGAAGGTGCCGGAAGATTCATTGCCCGGAGACCTTGAAGAACCTTGTAAAGGTCATAAGCGAGTTGCTTCTGTTCTTTTTGTGTCAATACGCTCCTCGTGCCCGTCAAACGCTGCGCCGGACCTAAAGGGATGGAATCGTTTACAAATTTATCATACACCTCGCGCCACTCTCCCGAATGCCTCCACTCATTATAAGCCGGATTTACGGCAAAGAATCGGGTCAGGTAATCATATACTCTNCCTGAAGATGCGGAGACGAATAATCCCGTGTTTTTTTCAATCACAGGCACAATGAAATTATCCATCGTCTCCACAACCCGGGGCACGTAAGAACTCACAGCCTCAATCCTTGAGTTTTCAGAAGAAAACAATCCGGGATACATCTGAGCCATCTGCTGACCGAGTCTCCGTTCCTGCTCTATACCGATTTCCGTCAGCATGCCCCAGCGTCCGGATGTGGAGCGCCTGACCTCACCCATTAATTGCAGGCACTCTTCTCCAAGGCGTGTAAGCGAGCCGGCGCTCTTAGCTTTATTGAGAATTTTCTCCACTGCCGATATTTTATTTTCAGAAGTCAGATATCTGGCTCCGTGGCGGGCGATATAACAAACTTGAACCGGGGTCAGGGAATCCGGAATGACGGAAGGCTCCACGGCAGAGAAATCATAGAGATGCATTGAGCCGTCAAGGATTGCAGGAAGTTCCTGATAACCTGCAGCGTTGATATTGTGGAGGGAAAGAAAAGCAATTATAAATACAAAAATTTTTCCGTGTGGCAGACAAAAATGTTTTTCCATAAATATTTTATTAATCAGATTGGGGTGGAAGATTCCATATTTTGGAGAATGGAGAGTGCTTCAGTGATGCTTTTTACATTTTTAATCACCATCGAGCGCTTACCTTTGGTTTCACGAAGATTAGCTGAATGGAAATTCTGTTGAAGATATGCCAATACTTTTCCAAAAGCGGGTGACTGATAGTAGGCTTTATTATCATCGTCTACGAAGTAGAGATACATATCGTCTTTATTGAGTCTCAGACGTTCAATTCCAAGACGTTTGGCTGCCATCCTCATCGGCACAACTTTAATGAGTTCAGCAGTTGTGTGAGGAATAGGACCGAAGCGGTCTGTGAGTTGTTCGGAAAATCTTTCCACATCTTCGGGGCGCTCCATATTATCCAATTGCTGATACAGCAGGATTCTCTCGCTTTCCTGCGGCACATAATCGGGGGGCAGACGCAATTCCAAATCACACTCAACCGCACAATCAGCCACAAACTCCTGTTCTTCACGTCGGGTCATATCGTCAAATGAGTCAGAGAATTCTTCAGTGCGTAATTCCGTTACGGCTTCTTTGAGAATTTTCTGATATGTTTCGTAGCCTAAATCAGCTATAAAGCCACTCTGTTCGGCACCAAGCAGATTGCCTGCTCCGCGAATATCCAGATCTTGCATCGCTATGCGGATGCCTGCGCCGAGGTCGGAAAAGGATTCTATAGCCTGCAATCTCCGGCGGGCAACAGCACTCAGAGGCTTTCCCGGAGGTACGAGCAAATAGCAGAATGCTTTCCTGCTGCTCCTGCCCACACGTCCGCGCAGCTGATGCAATTCACTGAGACCGAAGTTTTGAGCATTATCAATGATGATGGTGTTGACATTGGGCATATCAACACCGTTTTCAATGATGGTGGTGGATAACAAAACGTCATAATCTCCGGCGGCAAAATCCAGAATTGCCTTCTCGAGTTGCTCGGGAGGCATCTGACCGTGGGCAGTTACTATCTTTACGTTGGGCACGAGTCGGCGCAACCTGTTTTCAATCTCCGCAAGATTATCAATCCGATTGGAAATGAAGAATACCTGTCCGTTTCGACTTAATTCAAAATTAATGGCTTCGCTGACAATATCATCGTCAAACCCCGAGACTGACGTCATAACCGGCTGACGGTTGGCGGGTGGTGTATTTAATGAGGATAGGTCGCGCGCTCCCATAAGAGAGAACTGGAGTGTCCGTGGAATCGGGGTGGCACTCATTGTCAGAGTGTCGACATTAACTTTCANNTGNTTNAGTTTNTCCTTGACGGCGACACCGAATTTCTGCTCTTCGTCTATCACCAGAAGCCCCAGATCCTTAAATTTCACTTCCTTACCAATCAGTTTATGAGTTCCGATAAGTATATCGATTTTGCCCTCTTCCAGGTCTTTCAGAATTTGTTTGACATCCTTGGGCTTGCGGGCGCGCGAAAGGAAGTCCACCCTCACCGGGAGGTCTTTCAAACGCTCCCTGAAGGTGCGGTGATGTTGCATTGCGAGCACTGTTGTCGGCACCAGCACGGCAGTCTGCTTGGAGTCACATGCCGCCTTGAAGGCGGCACGAATGGCGATCTCCGTTTTGCCGAACCCTACATCGCCGCATACGAGCCTGTCCATCGGACGCGGAGACTCCATATCTGCCTTAATATCGGAGGTCGCCTTCAGTTGGTCGGGAGTATCTTCATAAATAAAAGATGCCTCCAATTCGTGTTGAAGATAGGAATCGGGGGAGAAGCTGAACCCTTTCTCCTGTCGACGCGCGGCATACAGATTGATAAGGTCGCGGGCGATATCCTTCATCTTCTGTTTCGTGCGGTCTTTGATGCGCTGCCATGCACCGGTGCCCAATTTGCTTATCTTCGGTGGAATTCCCTCCTTGCCGCGATATTTCGAGAGTTTATGCAGGGAGTGAATGCTCACCAGGATAATGTCGTCATTCTGATATATCAGTTTGATGAGTTCTTGCGGTCGCCCGTTAATCTCACTCTTAATCAATCCGCCGAACCTGCCGATTCCGTGATCGACGTGCACTATGTAATCGCCGAATTCAATCTGATTGAGTTCTTTGAGCGAAAGAGCCATCTTTCCACTTCTGGCCTTGTCTGAACGCAGCGTATATGTATGAAACCGGTCGAAAATCAGATGGTCGGTGAAATAGCATATTTTTTCTTTATTGTCTGAAAATCCTTCATGAATTGTAGGACTCACCGGAGTGAAGACTATGTCATCTCCTCTCTCGGCAAAAATCTCTTTCAGACGCTGATGCTGATAATCGGAATCGGAAAGTATATAGATTCTGTATCCCTCTTTCAGAAGTCCGGTGAAGGAATCTGAAATAAGGTTGAAATTTTTATGATATAGCGTTTGAAGGGTGCAATCAAAAGATATGGTATTCTCAGGGTCAACCGTATTTTGCTCAGACTCCGGAGCGAGACCTGCCCCATAGTCGATAATTTTAGACTTCAGGAAAGTCTCCCGGAAAGAATTGAATTCCACAATCTTTTCCATCGCTTCAGCATCCCCCTCATCAGCAATAAGAGCGGACTCGGAGAAATTCTCCTCAGAGATTGATTTTATTCTGCTTAAAGTGTAGGCGGAAGATTGACAGATAATAATCAACTCCTCATTTCCGGGAGCAGCAGCTCCCTTTTTATGCATCAGATGCATAAATTCCGGAAGGGAGACCCCTTCCGGGGAATCGGCTGCCCGAGAGGGGATAATGGATATTTCGGGCAATCTCTCGATTGATAATTGCGTCTCCACATTGAACGTGCGCAATGAATCTATTTCATCATCGAAGAAATCTGCCCGATATGGATATTCGTTTGAAAAAGAAAATATATCCAATATTGAACCCCTGCGGGCGAACTGACCCGGCTCGTAGACGTAATCCACCTCTTTAAAACCCGTTTCGCGGAGTCGCTTCACAATTTCTCCCATATTATATGGCTTTCCGCTCTGCAACTTAATGGTGGCATCTTTCAGGTCTTCAGGCATCGGCACTTTTTCAGCCAAAGCCTCCGGATAAGCCACAACCCAAGTCAATTCACGGGATGTCCGGATGGCATCAAGGGTCTCCGTGCGCAAAATCTGCTGGGGAGCATCAGGCTGACCATACTTTATATTTCGTTTATAGCCGCTTGGAAAGACCGCAACCCTCCTTTCATCTCCCGATATGGCTGACAAATCATGATATAGATAACCGGCGGCATCTGCATCATCCGCTATTATCAGGTAGGGGAGTTTCCTTTTCGGCAGCCCGGCAAAAATCATGGCAGGCGCGCTCCCGGGTAACCCCTTCAATCTCACCCGCCTTACTCTTTTGGAGTCTAACAGGTTCTTGATTTCCGCAATTCTGGCGGGAGTGGCAAATAATTTATCTAATGAGGATAACTCCATAGTGCCTGAAAAGATTAAAAAATCAAGAGGAGATTCTAATTGTTTAGAATCTTATTGTAAAGTCCGGGAGTAGAGAAAATAAGTCGTGCCGCTTCGAGTGCTTTATCACCAACCAATTCACGTTGTGTCCTGCCGGTTCCCGGCCAATATCGGGCGGCAATCTCTTCGGTGAGATATTCTTCAATTGGCTGACGCTTGGTGTAAATATCACTCTTCAGGTCGTGGTCGAGCTTCTTCTGCAAAGTCTCGATAATCTCCTTGATTTCATCATTCATATACCCTTCAGATTCAGCAGTCTGCTTCAGATTGTCAATGATTTGTGAGCAAATCTTGTCATACTTGAAAGTTTCGGCATCANTACCTGATGCAAATTCCTCAAAGTCTTCATCCGATAGGGTGAAGGTTGCCACATTTTCCGGTTTTGGATGAGTAGCCACATATTTATTCGCGTAATTGAAAATGTGATTGCCCACTACCAATCCGTAGATTAACGCTGATTTATTACCCCAATCCACAATGCTGTCGGGGGTCAGACCTCCGCCGTCCCTCACTTCACGCCCGCGAGATGTGTGGAAAATATTGGTGAGGCTGTCGGGAACGCGTGCGACTTTGCCATCTTCCGTGCGATTCGAATAGTCAAGCGCCTGAATTAATCTGCCTGAGGGGATGTAATATTTGGCTTGCGTCACTTTGAGCATCGCGTTATAAGGAAGCGTAACCATACCCTGCACCAATCCTTTGCCGAAACTGCGCGACCCTATCAATACTGCCCTGTCGAGGTCCTGGAGTGCTCCGGCTGTGATTTCGGATGCCGAGGCTGAGCCCCCGTCAATGAATACCGCCAACGGTATATCCGGAAATATGGGGTTGCGTTGGGTCTTATATACTTTCTCTGAAGCGGCGTTTTTACCCTTTGTGCGTAAAACCTCAGTCCCTTTAGGCAGGAAATTACCCAGAATGTCGATAGCGCTTTCAACCAATCCTCCTCCATTGCCACGCAAATCAAGCACAATATACTTCACGTCAGGATTGACCTTAAAGGAATCTAAAGCGAGTTTCACGCCGGGCGCCGAACTCTCGATAAATTGATTTAATTTGATATATCCGATATTGCCGTCAACAACGCCCCACCATGGGATGGATGGCTCCACCACTTTTTCTCGCAGCAATGAAAACTGCATTATACTGTCGGAACCTATATAAGGCCGCCCAATCCTGACATCAACACGTGTGCCTTGCTGACCTCTCAATAATTTCGATACCTCATCGGAACTCTTTTTACTGACATCTACCGTGTCCACCATCAATATATGGTCGCCGGGCTTCAAACCCTCCCGGAATGCAGGAGAGCCGGGAATAGGCTCGGAAATGAATGTTTTGCCGTTTGAAGTCGTGATGAACGCACCGATTCCTCCGTAGGAGCCTGTGGTCAGCCGCATAAGGGCATCCCGGTCATCGTATGAATAATATTCAGTATAAGGGTCAACGGTTGCCAGCATGCCGTCAATAGCCCCTTTAAATGCTGCATCGGGACGTATGGAGTCTACATAATGCTCCTCCAATTGCCTNGTCAAGGCGTTGAATATGGAAAGATTGCGACGGTATGCTTCATCATGACTCAAAGTCACTTTATNATTTTNGGCAAAAATTATCAATGNCCCTATTGCNAAAAAAGCTGCGGAAAGAAAATATTTGCGTGTGTTTCTTCTATTCATTGGATGATGATGTCTTTGGATAATCGATTGAATAATGGAGTCCCCTGCTCTCCTTGCGTTCCATCGCCTGCCGCATAATCAGATATGCCACGTTTATGAGATTTCTCAATTCGCATAGTTCGCGTGTCGGCTTGGACACCTTGAAAAGCTTTTCAGTCTCTTCATATAGGATATCCAGCCTGTTCCAGGCTCTGTGAAGGCGTAAATCAGACCTCACGATTCCAACGTAATAACCCATTATTTGGTTTACTTCCTTAGCCGACTGAGTAATCAAAACCATCTCTTCGGGGTGGGCGGTGCCCTCATCATTCCATTCCGGCACATCCCTTCTCAAGTCATATCCCTTGATTGCCTCCGAAGAATGACGGGCAGCCGCATCGGCATACACCACGGCTTCAATCAATGAGTTGGATGCCAACCGGTTGCCCCCGTGAAGCCCCGTTGAAGAACATTCTCCAATGGCATAAAGTCGTTTAATGGATGATTCTCCGTTGCCATCAACTTTTATGCCACCACACAGATAATGGGCGGCAGGAGCCACCGGAATCATATCCTTGGTGATGTCTATGCCGAGGGAAAGGCATTTTTCATAGATATTCGGGAAATGGTGTTTTGTCTCTTCCGGGTCTTTATGAGTGACATCAAGATATACATGGTCTGTGCCGAGAAGTTTCATTTCCGAGTCAATCGCGCGTGCCACTATGTCGCGGGGCGCAAGCGAGAGCCGCGGGTCATATTTTTGCATGAATTCAGAGCCATCGAGATTGCGCAATACAGCTCCGTAGCCGCGCATGGCTTCGGTGATTAAAAATGATGGGCGGTCTCCGGGATGATAGAGTGCCGTAGGGTGGAATTGAATAAACTCCATNCCTTCCACCGTGCCTTTGGCGCGATATGTCATGGCTATGCCGTCGCCCGTGGCAATCAGCGGATTTGTCGTTGTGGTGTAGACAGCTCCGACCCCACCGGTTGCCATAACCGTCACACGCGATAGGAATGTATCAACTTTGCCTGAATTTTCATCAAGAATGTAAGCTCCATAGCAGGTGATGTCAGGAGTGCGGCGCGTCACAATCTTGCCCAGATGATGTTGGGTGATAATCTCAACCGCGAAATGATGTTCAAATATATGAATGTTCGGATTGTTTCTGACTTCCTCTATAAGACTGCTCTGAATTTCCGCTCCGGTGTTGTCGGCATGATGGAGAATCCTGAATTCCGAATGACCTCCCTCACGATGCAAATCATATTTTCCATCGGCGGTTTTGTCGAAATCAACTCCATGTTCTACAAGGAATTCTATTCCCGCAGGAGCATTCTTCACAACTTTTTCCACAGCTTCCGGATTAGAAAGCCAATCGCCGGCAACCATCGTGTCATGGATGTGCTTGTCAAAATCATCAACCTCCCGATTCGTTACACTTGCCACTCCTCCCTGTGCTAAATTTGTGTTCGCTTCCTCAAGGGTAGTTTTGCATATTAAGGCTACTTTTCCATATTGAGCCACTTTCAAGGCGAAACTCATTCCGGCTATTCCGGAACCGATTACCAGATAATCAAATTCATGGACCATGGTTTCCTTTCTTATGAGATTAGGTCTTTTTGTTCTTTTCGTCACCTATCGAATCTCTAAAAATAATTTTATTTACAAAAATAATTATAATAATCCTATATGAAAATTGTTTTTACTAAAAATTAAACCATATTAATATTCAAATCTCTATTATTTATACTCTNTTCTCCAAAAGAAAAAATACGGATATGAAGACACCTCCACTCCAATCAATGCTCATGAGCAAATTTTTCTCGGTTATCTGCGTAATTTNCCTGTCGCTTTCCATTTTCAAACCTATTGCCGCCGATGGCGCAAACTTTCCGGATGAAACTCTCAATTATTCAATTGAATATAAATGGGGGTTAATTCAAAAAGAGACAGCGACAGCCACACTTTCCCTGCGCTCTTCGGGAAATAATTATATTCTGCGTCTGACGGCAAAAACATTGCCGTGGGCAGACCGCTTTTTCCCTATCCGCGACACTCTACAAAGCGTTGTGACTAAAATGGATTTATCGCCGAAATCTTATACCAAAATTTCGCATGAAGACCATTATTACATGAAAGATGTCTTGAATTTCACCAATTTGACCAACAGTAGACAAGCGAAAGTGCATCGCATTATAGTGGATAAAAAAGGAAAAAGGGAGGAAAAATCCTTAACTCTCTCAGCCATAGGCACCGGATATGATATGCTCAGTGTTTTCTATTATCTGAGAATTTTGGATTTTGAAAAATTAATTTCAGGAAAAGTTACAAAAGTGAATATATTTTCTGGTGAGGAGGTGGAGACACTTAAAATCAAAGGATTGGGGAAAGAGACTATCACCCTCCCGAATAAAACAAAACGCCAGGCTTATAAAATTTCATTTTCATTCACCACGGGAGGAGGTCGGAAATCAAGCGAGGATATCGTGGCATGGATTTCCGCCGACAGCCGGCATATCCCTCTGCGTCTAATCGGCAAACTCCCCGTCGGAGAGGTGAGGGTCAATTTGAAATAGAATATTGAAATTTAAAATTGCACCACAAAAAAAGGTTATAATTTATGTTAATCGGATATGCGAAAGTAGAAAATCCTGACTGAGGATTTACTTGTATTCTTATGATTGCAAAACTTTATGGTTGATTGAGAGACAGGTTATTTATAGTTTTGGAATGTGGAATTTTTTAGTTAAATTCGCATAACGTTACAAAAACAGTAACGATTTGGACATCAACTTAACTTTATAAATTCTCACATCATGAAAAAATTTCTCTGTACGTTAGCCGTTTTCGGAGCATTTTTCGCATCTGATATGCAGGCTGACACCACAATCTATTATGACAATTCCTCTTCAAAATGGGAACAGGTCAACATACACTATTGGAGCAATCCTCAGACTGATTGGCCCGGAGTAAATCTGACTAAAGTGGAAGGGGATGTATGGAAATATACATTCACCGATGATGTTTCAGGCCTTTCCGGATTCTTATTCTGCAACGGCTCGGGCAGCGACCAAACCGCCGATTACAAAAAAGTGCCGGTTGCCAACCACTTGTATAAAGGTGCCGGAGGAAAAGGTGCGGTTACAGACCAGGGGCTATATGACGTAAATCCCAATACTCCCACCGTTACGGCAAATCCCGCTTCGGGAACAAAATTCACGGATGAAATCAGCGTTGTCTTGAGCGTTGCACCGGCAGGAACCATATATTATACTCTCGACGGCACTCCTGCATCAACGGCTTCCAAAGTCTACACTTCTCCCATTAAATTGACCGAAACCACCACCATCAACACACTGGCAGTGAACGTTGACGCAACTTCCAAAGCCTCCTTCACATATACAAAGAGAAATCCTGTGCCGGTTCAGACAACCAACAATCTTATCACTGATTATTATAAAGTTAATCCAGACGGACAAGTAGGCACTTACAAGACCGTCAACATGCAATTTAACGGTCAGAATTCCACCACCGCCTTGTCAAACTGGGGTCCTGAAGATTTGATTGCCCAAGGGGTGGCGCGTGACGTCTGCATGGCTTTCAGAGGCAAACATGAGCGCCCCATAATTGACTCATACGCAATTTATGCAGCCTACGACGACAACAACCTTTATCTCGGACTCCAAACCGTCTACATGGTTTGGGACCAATATGGTGAAGGCAAGCAACCTGGCGAGTCAAAACCATATAACATGGACGGATGTCTAATGTGGGCGTTTGATTTGGACCCGGAAGAATCTTTCGACGGCAGAATCAACGGCAACGGTCCTATATGGAACGACCAGGATAAAGGAGCAAAATTTGAAAATGGCGTCGATGCCGTCTGGGTGGGGAGTACAAAGCCCGGCGTCGGCGTTCCCGGATTCTTTACTCCCACTCCCGATGGACATGCAAGTTATGATGCTAAATATTGCAAGAGCATCCCCGGAAGTTATTATGGATATGCCGATGGCCTTCTCCCCTCAATCAAGCAAATCTGGGGGCAGAGCAAATTTGAATATGACCCCGAAGAATTGAAAGGTAATGACGGATTTGTAGACCTTTATTCTCAAATCTCACCGTCTGCCCATACTTTCTATGAANNGAAATTCNCACTCTCAACTTTGGGCGTTACCTCTCAATATATTCGTGAAAATGGCATANGTGTCATGTTCCTTGACAAGTATGGCACAAGTCCCGTCGGCGGCACTCCCTACGACCCTTCTTATTTTGACAATGTGAAACTCCCGTATTCTAAGGATAAATCTACTTCTAACGAGAAGGAAGATGATGATGTCATCACTTACTCTCCCGCACGCGTCGGCAAATTACTCGCAAACAATCCTTCAAAAGTTGNAACATTACNCTNTGAGGTTGCTGAAGATTCTCCGGTGGTTTATTACACTCTNGANGGAATCAAAGTTGCCAACCCNGGAAAAGGCATGTANATCAAAGTTCAAGGAAATAAGTCAACAAAAGTGATTTTCTGAGATAAAATAACTGTTTGAAGAATACTTAAGCCCCCTTTCAGAAAAGTTGTTGACGCGTCCTAAATAAGCGTTACAAAAAATGCTTATTGAGGACCCGTCATTTTGCTTTACAAAACGTTAAAAAAGACTCTCTTTTTATGGAAATAAGA
>WFLX010067435.1_pt1 | contig 12566 bp, 6 predicted proteins | sample 4967041 | NCBI WGS metagenome assembly WFLX01 (sample SAMN12857096, study PRJNA449069) | gut metagenome | isolation source: stool from male and female vole | host: Microtus ochrogaster | place: USA:Florida | collected 2017 | reverse complement strand
GAGTATGATGGAATGGAGCTGATATTCTTTCCTTCATTCCTTTCTTTAAGGTGCTTTTCGATATTTTCGGATACTTGGTAGCTGATTTGTTCCCATCCGAGTTTAGGGAGATGTGGGAAGGGAGAAGCAGAGCCTTACCGTCTCTTGACAATGACATGTGCAGACCCTCCAAGTCGTCAAGATGGATCGAAAGCCGACCCGAGGGCGACTCCGCCTGAACGCTCTTCGCCGAAACTTCAAGAGACGTCATCATCAGCATGGCAGAAGCAGAAATCAGTATTGTTCNCAACTTTTTCATGGGATAGAATTTATGTGTATNNNTTAGTCAAATTATCACCACGCAAAGTTACAACAAAGACATGAAATCTCAATATAAATTCCGTACAAACTTATGAGAATATCTTCCAAGACCCCATCATAAGGTGGATTCCGCAAATTTTTATACTAACCACTCAGATTTTTCACGCTTGAAACAATGTGGTTTCAAAAACATTCCCATTATTAAATTTTTGTTTAATGTGACTTAATTTACCGTAAGAATTAGGCTGGTTAATTAAAAATTACTAATTTCGCGAAAAAATAATTCCATAATTAATAAAAAAAATTAATTAATCTACATGAACAAAGTATTTCTCAAGACTCCGACTGCCCTGATCGCGGGTATGGCACTCTTGTCAACTACAGCATGTACTGACACGAACGACCCTGCTTCATCCGGAGGCATTGGAATGGACGGCACTGTCCGGTTCGCCTTCAAGGGAGTCCCTTATAAGGACTCGTCGGAGGAAGACGCTGAAATGCTATCGCAAGTCAACGTCTATCACTTCAAAGGAGAAGAATTCTTCCTTCGAACCGATATTGACGACCCCTATGCAGAAGGCATAGGACTCCCTACCGACGGGACGACAAGAGTCTACTGCGTGTCTGAAATCAATCTCAATCCCGAAATAGGGATCAAGGAAGAGGCTTTCTTGAATTCTACAGTGACCTGTAAAAGTGATGACGGAAAGGCTCCTATGTTCTATTCCGGCTTCATTGACTTCAGCGAGGAAAACCTGAGCAATGGTCGCCTCGATATCGAAATGAAGCGAGGAGTGGCNAGNATCGACTTCTCNAACACCATCGACCCGGACATCATCATCAACAAAGTCATCGTGGAGAACGCGCCAGCCTCTACATTCGTCTTCCCTTGCGACAGCATGCCAGACGATGCNACCGTGACTTTCTCCCGTGAATTTAACGAACCGTTCCAAGGAGTCGAGACAGGAATGTTCCGGATTTTCGAATCGACTCGTCCGGTCAATGTACGCGTACTTGGCGAATACGGTGACTCTCCCGTCAATATCCTGACCACTCTCCCATCAGTAGACCGCAACAAGGTCTATACGCTTCAGATCACCAACGTCAACTCCAATGTAGGAGGTACTTTCACATATAAGGACTGGGAGGAAGGAAGCACAACCGGTGCGATCCCATCGACAGGGAAAGGCCTCTTCATCGACAAACTCAACTCGGTCGTGCCCGCAGGGGTGGAAGTCAACTACGGCAAAAACACTGTAACTGTTCCTTGCGATGGGGCAAAGGATCTCAAACTGGCTTTCCTTGCCAAGACAAAAGTCAGCATTACATCAATCGAAGGAGAAATCTCTACCGCAAAAGTTTCTTCCAACGAGGCGGTAAAGGTCGAGGAAGGTTACATCTCTTCATTCAACGTCACAATCGAACCTAACAAGCGACTTGCCTACACTGTGATAGTAAATATCAAGGACGAGGAAGGACGCCACAATTTCGTGGAAATAAACGTGGAATACAATCCTGTGCGGGAGATAGAGACAGTAAATATCGCAGGTGCCACATGGATGGCGTTCAACTGCACAGGGCCCGACCTAAGCAAACAAGTGTATCCGGTCGACGGCCTTTCAGTTGAAGACACTTATATCAACAACATGCTCGGAGCAATAGGCAATCTGTTCCAATTCGGCCGTCAGTATGCCTACATTCCCTATATGGGCTATAACCCCAGCAATAATCTCGGTGGCCAGGCCCAGGATATGCCGTGGGTCAACTACTCACACATGCCATGTCCCGAAGGATATCATGTTGCAACCCTCGAGGAGTTCAGAAGACTCTGTCCTCAGGGAACAGAAATCCCCGGCACATACACAGCAGGCAATGGAGAAAGCATAACCGTGACCGTACACGCAGCCGAGGGTACTATCCAGACTCCAACCAAAGTGGGAGGCACAATACGCTACATGAAGTTTACTTCCAACGACACCGGCAATGTCCTTATTCTTCCTATCGGAGGCTATAAGAGCGATAAGAGCACTGCTTCAAATCCGGCTTTCGGCAAGGATGCCGTATATTGGACCAACTCCAACGCATCATGCAAGGGTGGCCATGCAAGGGCATTCCGCTTCATGTTTAACTGGGGCGAAACCAGCAAGATGGATGAATTCCAGTGGCCGATGGAAGCTTTCGCTTATGTAAGGGCAATTAAAAACGTTGAACCAAACGAGTAACGAAGATGAAATTCACTAAAAATACATTTCTGGCTATCTCTCTCCTTACTCTTGCAGGATGTGCCGAAGATGAACTTTCCCGCGACCTACTGAATCAGGGAGATAAAACCGGTGATGGGAAAGCCATATTCAACATAACTACGGAAGCCTCACCGCTCGGTATCATCACCCGCGCCGATGGCGAAGAAGCGAAGGCCCCTATAGCTGAGCTTAATTGGCTGGTGGCAGACAAAAATGGCAAGATTGTGCCTCATTACTACGGCAGAGTCAACGATCAGAACACTCAGATCTCCATTGAGGGACTCCCATACGGCGACTACAGCCTCCTCTGTCTCGCCACTATCAATGAAGCGGAAGGCATCAGCCTCAGTGCTCCGGAATACGTGGAAGACCCGTGGTTGATCAATGAAAAAGGCAACCAGCCTGTCGACGGAATCTACTGCTACAAGAAGGTCCCCTTCTCTCTGACTGCCGACGGCTTCAGCTCTGAAGTAATCCTCGAGCACATAGCCGCTATGGTCAGCGTTGACATTGATATGCCGAATATCTCACAGTGGCGCCATATCAAGAAAGTGTCGGTGACATTCAATGAAGGTATTCCCGCGTCAATTGATGCCGGAGGCTCTTATCAAGGCTCAAACACCGTGGAATCATATGACATCTATGATCCGAGCGGCTCGTTCACTTTCACCACTTTACCCTCAGAGCAACCTGTGAGCGGCTATGTTGAGATCACCTCAAGCCGTGACAAAGGCGATGACATCGTCCAGACCTACGACTTCTCCGATCTACTGCTGGAAGCCGGCAAAATAGCTCACATCAACCTCGACTATCGCCATCCGGAGCAGGAGTCAGGCCTCCTTTATGTTGCTACCGCCGAACAATGGCGTTTCGATCTCAAAACAATGTTTCTCGCCGACGAACCACGGTCAACTTTCTACAACAACCAGGAACGCGGATTCTATACCACTGCCCCGCTTCAGGTATGGGTGCGTGATGACGGCAAACTCGGTGTGAGATATTTTTCTCCATACACTCTGAAAGACGTAAAGGTGAAAGCCTGCTTCAATAAGGTTTCGCCTGAATGGGTGGAATTGGCCTATTTTGAAGAAGTCAATCCATTTATGGAGGCATTCCTGACTCTCCCCATCACTGAGCATGACTGTGTCTTTGACGGTGAAAGCGGACGTAAAGTGAAGATTCCTGCAATCCCGGACCTTACACCCAACGACATTACAATCGAATTCGAATGGGATAAGGACGATGTCTTCATGAAAAAGATCGCCGAGATCAAACTTAACTGGTTTATACGCTTCAGCGGATATGGTGCCGACAGCGGACATGCTTACTGGCGACATATGACTCCCAAACTCTGCCGCCTCGGTGTAGGACTGGCCTACGACATGACCTATATGTTCTCAAGCGAGGAATTCCCGGAAGAATTCAAGAATTGGGAGGGAAAACTTATCGACAGCGGCCGTCTTATTTATCTTGATGAAATTCAGAAAAGGCTCAACAACCAGGGCGGCCTGATGATGGGCACGGTAGTAGGCGTTCTCGGTCTCGGTGGCGGACAGACTTTCGGTATGTCGCAAGATAGATACACAAACTTCTATCCCGACATGACACCGGTAGGAGGCAACACCTTCAACGGAGCACGACAGACAATCTTCCACGAGTTTGCTCACTGTCTCGGATACGGACACGACGGCAACATGACCTACGGCGAAGCATGGACAGTGTGCTGTGCAAAAGTACTTGTAGAATTGGGATGGGCAGAGAGATTGCCGGTAAGCAAGATTGCCGATATCAACCGTCTCCCGATGGAATAAGCTCCAATGCCATCTGAAAAATAACCATATAACATCAGATACAAATGATCAACAAAATATTTAAAGCCACGACAGGCGTTTTCGCCCTTATGGGGGCATTGACCCTTGCTTCCTGCTCAGACAAGGAAGACATACCAATGCCGGGCGGCGACAATGACGGCTCCGGCTTCTCACTTGCCCTTAAAGGAATAGCTGCTGCTCCAGCCGGAACTGCGGCTGCCGCCGGCCAGGATGCAATCAGTGTCTTTCAGTTCGGACCGGAAGGCCTTTTCAGCAAGCAAATACTCAACAGCTACGATCCGGAAGATATCAACCTTGTGAAAGGCACCACCAGAGGTCTCTATTGTGTATCAGGCATTGACGTAGAAGCTTCAGAAGAAACTACCGAATCCGAATTTATACTTTCCACCATTGCTACAGAAGAAGGTGCGTCTTCCGCTCCACTCTTCCTATCCGCTTATGCTCCGATCGAACCATCGCAGATGGATTGCGAACTGACGATGAAACGCGGCGTGGCAAGAATCGACCTTGATGCTCGCGATGCAGACATGGACATCTCCTCCATTACTGTGGATGATGCTCCCGTCGCCACTTACGTATTTGCCGGAAATGCAGGTAAACTCGAAACTGAAACCACAGTCTACACCTACGAATATGCTACTGCTCCTACCGGTGTAGAAAAGGGTGTGTTCATGATATTCGAAAGTGACAAGGATATACACGTCACCGTACACGGCAGCGTAAACGGTGTTGCAATCACAGTCCCCGCCGTGATTGAAAACGCAGAACGCAACAAAGTCTACACTCTTCGCGTCTATGACAAGAATGCCACAGTCAAGGCAAGCTTCATCGTATCAGACTGGGAAGATGGCGGCACAATCAACGGCTCAGCAGATATGTCAAAGGGACTTCGCATAGATCAAGCTACTTCTGTATTCCCCGCCGGAGTGAACGTGGACTATGTCAACAATATTATTGAAGTGCCAGCCTCCGGTGCTGAGGGGATGAAGATAGCTTTCTGCTCGGAAATGAGAGTGGACATCGACACAATCTTCTATACCGGGAAGCGCGTTCTTGTCGATTCAGTCGAGGCAAAACATGTGAAATTCCTTGCTGAGAAGGCATACAATACCGACAAAGGAGTCATCACGAAATTCAACGTCGACATCAATCCCCAAATGAAAGGACGTCCTGATTATGAAATCAAGATGTATGTCAAGAAGACTGTGATGAACACAAGCTACGACTACGTAACAATCCGCGTGGCTGAATCACCCTACCAGCTTCAGACTGTCGAAATCGGCGGTTCAACATGGATGGCGTTCAATGCCACTACCCCCGACCTCTCCGATCAAGTCTACCCCGAAATCGGTCAGACCGTTGAGGAGACATACCAGCAGAACTGGGCAATGGCATTAGGCAATTTCTTCCAATATGGCCGTCAAAAAGGCTACTCTCCTTGGACATCAAACGACCCCAACGCCAATGAATCTACCGAAAGAAACATTCCATGGGCTGATCCAGAGTGTATGCCGGTGCCTGAAGGATTCCATGTGTCTACGGAAGCTGAATGGCTGTCACTCCTTCCCTCCGGCGTCCAGATTCCTTCCACCTACACTGCCGGCAATGGCGAGCAGATAAAGGTAGAGGTTGTGGAATTACCTGAAAAATTGAGCAATTCTCCAAGTGCTGCAGCCAACAAAGCCAATATCTTTATGCGTTATCTGAGATTTGAATCTTTGGAAACCGGAAATGTGCTTTGCATCCCTATCTGTGGAATGAAGACAGCCAGCAATGCTGAGTATCCCGGCGGAGGTAGAGCTATGCATGCGTGGGTAAGCTACTGGATTTCTGCCGACCGCTACGCCTGGCTGTTCCAAATCGGTGGCACAACCGGTGCTCTCACAGCTACCCACGGGCGTGACCGCTGGAACTATAACGGATTCGTTCCTGTGCGCGGCGTAAAGAATCGTTGAAATCACACTCCATAATAAAACAACCGAATTAAATGAAAAGAACAATCATAGCAATGGGGGCTCTCGCCCTGACAAGCCTCGGCAACTTCGCCGTAGCTGAAAATCCGGGCTCCGGGCACTCTGTAGAAGTGACACCCGGCGACTGGGATGACGACGACCCCAAACTCAACTTCAAATTCCAGGATATTCCTATCGCAAAATATACCGGTCTCCGCCTGAATTTGAGCTGCGGGCTTCCGGAAGCGAGAATCCTCTATACCACTGACAGCAAGGCAACGGTAAATGATGAAAAAGCCTGGACTGTATATACAGAGCCTCTTAATCTGACAGAAGACTGCACAGTGCGTTTCTTCGCACGCTGCGAGGGCTACAACGATTCCGATATCCAGAAATTCGTTTTCGTATATGCCGATTATCAGGCGGCAGCCCCCTCTGTGGCTCCGGATATTGACAGGCAAAATATCGTAATGGTGACAGACACTCCGGATGCGACAATTCGTTATACATTTGACGGCAGCGAACCCGGCGAGTCAAGCACCGCATACGGCGGTCCTGTACCTATTATAGCAAACGGAACATTCAAGGCACGCGCTTTCGCCAATGATCTGTTCCCTTCCGCAATCACCGACTACACTGTAGACTTCCTTCAGGCAGCTACTCCCATAGCAACCTTCGAGAGCAAGCACCTCGTGCTTTCTTCCTCAGAAACAGACACAAGGTTATATTACACACTGAGCGACGCTCCTGCTACAGATACCGGCGCATGGACACTTTACACCGCACCGTTGGCGCTTACGGAAGACTGCACAGTCAGGTATTTTGCCACTCATGAGGGATACAAGGACTCAGAAGTTGGATCATTCTCCTTCATCTTTACTTCCTATCAGGTAGCTCCTCCCATTCTTACTGCTGACGCTGAGGGAACCCACGTAGTAATGGAATGCGAGACTGAAGGCGCCGAGATCCGATACACTACCGACGGATCTGAACCCACACTGCAAAGCTCACGCTATTCTGCACCGGTAGAGATAACCGGCAACGGAACATTCCGTGCCCGTGCTTTCGTGGATGGTCTCTTCGATTCCAACATGGTAGAGTTTATAGTCATGCATCTCGCTGTGCCAAGTCCGACGGCCGTCTTTGAGAACAAAGCACTCGTGCTTTCATGTCCTGACTCTAAAGCACAAATCAAATATACGCTTGATCCGGATGTCACTTCCGACAATTTGGAAGCTTGGGAAACATATGAAAGTCCGATAGCACTTACAGAAAACTGTACAGTCCGCTTCTTCGGATGCCGCGACAATTTCCACAACTCCGACATACAGAACTTCGCTTTTGTCTATGCCAATTATAGCGTGGCAGATCCAAGTATCGAACGCAATGCAGAAGGTACGCACATCGTAATGGAAACTTCCACTCCGAACGCTACTATCTACTATACTACAGNTGGCTCNGAACCNACAACANANAGCGCTGTNTANACAGAACCTGTCCTCATCNANGGCAATTTCACNTTCAGCGCAATTGCCATAGCCGATGGCCTTTTCGATTCCAAGGTGAACAGATATGTAGTGTCGAATATGGCTGTTGCTGTACCCTCCGCAAACTTTGAGAACCTCAAAATGGTGCTCACCTGCACCGATGAGATGGCACAGATATGGTACACCACAGATTCCAACGCATCCGTAGAAGATACAGGTGCCTGGACCCTCTACTCTGCTCCATTTGAAATGACCGGCGACTGCACTCTGCGCTTCTTCACACGCCGCGATAACTTCAACGATTCCGATATCGAAAGCCTTACATTCGTCTATTCTGCTTATCAGGCACAGGCTCCCTCCATCGCACGCAACGGTCAAGGCACTCACATAATAATGACGACTACAGTTGAAGGTGCCCAGATCCGCTATACTGCTGATGGTTCAGAACCTACCGCTGAGAGCGCACTCTACTCTCAGCCAATCCGAATACAGGAAGGTGCTGTTTACCGAGCAATCGTGATTGCAGACAATATGTATGATTCCGCAATCTCGGAATACATCATCGGCAATGACAAGCTTGCTGTGCCGACAGCGACTTATGACAATTTCAAACTCGTGCTCTCTACAACTGACGAGGGGGCTGGCATCTGGTACACTACCGATCCTGAACTCAGCCTCGAAAACGTAGAAGTTTGGACTCTCTACGAAGCCCCTATCTCCTTGAATGAGGACTGCACTTTCCGCTTCTTCGCAGGAGATGATGATGCCAACGCTTCCGACGTGCAGACATTCGTATTCCAGCGTTCAGACTACCAAACTACTGCTCCTACTATCGAAAGAAATGACGAAGGCACCCACATCGTCATGGAGTGTCCTACAGAAGGAGCTGAAATCCGCTATACAACCGACGGTACAGAACCGACCGCAGAAAGCACTCTCTATACTGCGCCGGTGCTCATTGTAGGCAATGGCACATTCCGTGCCCGCGCATTCGGAGCTGGTCTCTATGATTCTGAGATCACTGACTTTACAGTAGCTAACATGGCCACTCCAGTGGCTTACGCATCGTTTGAGAACAAGCTCCTCACTCTCACCTGCGTAGACCCGGAAGCTGAAATCTGGTACACCAACGATGATGACGCAATACCTGAGGAAATGGAAAACTGGCAACTCTATTCCGCTCCATTGGCTCTTACCGAGAACTGCTACATACATTTCTTCACACGCCGTGAGAACTTCAACGACTCAGATATCGAGACCTTCGTATTCTTGCGAGCCAACTNTACCGTAGAAACTCCGCAAATCGAAAGAAGCGAGGATGGACGCTCTATCGTCATGACTACCGGTACAGAAGGTGCTGAGATCCGCTATACTACTGATGGAACAGAGCCTACACAAGAAAGTGAGCTTTACACCGAACCCGTATTCATTACTCAGAACTGCACATTCCTTGCGCGTGCATTTGCTGAAGGTCTATTCGAATCTGCAGTAAGCGAATTTGCTGTGTCAAATATGATGATGATGACGCCGCATGCCTCTTTCGAGAATCTCCTACTCACTATCTCCCTGTGGGATGAGGCTGGTTCAGTATGGTACACTCTTGATCCGGAGGCTGCTCCAGAGAATATAGAGGCTTGGACTCTCTACACTGAGCCTATTGCCCTTGACTCTGACTGCACGGTACGTTTCTTCGCTCGCCGTGGTGGTTTCCTCGATTCACAGATTGCTACCTACGAATTCGTTTACGCTGACTGGCAGGTNGCCACTCCCGAAATGGCAGCAGAAGCCGGCGTGGTGACTGTAANCTGCAAGACTGAGGGTGCTGAGGTACACTACACTCTCGACGGCTCCGAGCCGACTGCCGAAAGCGCTGTCTACACCGAGCCGATCGCCCTGCCGGGCAACTGCACCGTAAANGCNATCGCTGTCAAGGACGGCATGTATGACTCCGCTGTCAGCGAGATCACNGTTTCAGACATGACTGTCGCAGAACCTGCAGCAGCGTTCGAGAACCTTGCCCTCGTACTCAGCGTTGACGACGAGCTCGCACAGATACTCTACTCCACCGACGAGAAGGCCAACGTCGAGGATGCCGACGCATGGACCCTCTACACCGAGCCACTCACATTCGATGCTGACTGCACCGTGCGCTACTTCGCCCGCCGCAATGCTTACAACGATTCAGAGGTGAAGACATTCAACCACGTTTACGCTGACTGGCAGGTAGCCGCTCCCGAGATGGCAGCAGAAGCCGGCGTGGTGACTGTAAGCTGCAAGACTGAGGGTGCTGAGNTACACTACACTCTCGACGGCTCCGAGCCGACTGCCGAAAGCGCTGTCTACTCTGAGCCGATCGCCCTGCCGGGCAACTGCACCGTAAAAGCCATCGCTGTCAAGGACGGCATGTATGACTCCGCTGTCAGCGAGATCACCGTTTCAGACATGACTGTNGCAGAGCCTGCAGCAGCGTTCGAGAACCTTGCCCTCGTACTCAGCGTTGACGACGAGCTCGCACAGATNCTCTACACCACCGACGAGAAGGCCAANGTCGAGGATGCCGACGCATGGACCCTCTACACNGAGCCANTCACATTCGATGCTGACTGCACCGTGCGCTACTTCGCCCGCCGCNATGCTTACAACGATTCAGANGTGAAGACATTCAACCACGTTTACGCTGACTGGCAGGTAGCCGCTCCCGAAATAGTTGAGGATACTCAGAACTTTACCGTAGCTATCACTTGTCAGACTACAGACGCTGTGATCCGATATACTATCGATGGTTCAGAACCGACTGAGGAAAGCGAACTTTACACTGAGCCGCTTGAAATCAAGAGCGACATGACAATCCGCGCCCGTGCATTCGCCGACGGACTCTATGACTCTGAGATAAGCGAACTCGCTGTAAGCGGATTCAGCGGTGTCGATACAGTAAGCTTTGAAGGTCTGAAGGTTTGCAAAGAAAGTGGAAATGCCGTTGTTTACTCCGACAAGGCTATCACACTTCCTGTCTACACACTCGACGGACACCTTGTACGCATCGTGAATGTGGAAGCTGGCCGCAACGTCATCGACGGCCTTGGCAGCAACCTTTACATCATCGGCAACGTAAGAATCAAGCTCTAATCTGATTTTCATAATCCCATCAGGATTGTTTAATAAAAACTCCCGCACTAATCTAAGTGCGGGAGTTTTTATTAAACATGCATTAAGACCTGCGAACACGAAATTAAGACTTTTAAGAACTGCAACCGCTGATTTTCAGTTGGTTGCAGTTCTTGTATTAAGACTTTTATATTTGGAATTAAGATTCGTTTAGATGTAATTTTGCATCAGAAAAACTATAAAACAGATATGACATGAAAAAGAAAATCTCACCACTTGCCATTATATTGATGGCTTACGAGGCTCTTGTAAGGCTTACTGTACACTTATTTGACACTGAATGTGTGAATATTTGACATATTTTCTTACGCGCAAGCTCTTAATCATTAATTCTTAATTGATTATACTTTTGGCATACTGATTGAAAAGATTATTAACAAAAAACACAATAGATATGAAACATATATTCATTTACCTTTACGCTTCGATTTGTACAATTTCTTCATTCGCTCAGACGGAGAAGACCGACAGTATTTTTTCCAAAGAACTGGAAGAGATCGTTATCGAGGCTCCTAAATTAATCCATAAAGCCGATATGGATGTTTATTATCCATCCCAAAGTGCAGTTGACAACGCCAAGAACGGTGTTCAACTTCTCACCAACCTTATGATTCCTTCTATATCTGTAAGCGATGCACTTGGCACCATTTCTTCAGCCGGCCAAGCAGTGCAGGTTAGAATTAACGGAAGGGAGGCATCCGTAGATCAAGTGAAAAATCTTCTCCCTTCTACAATAAAGCGCGTTGAATGGATTGAAAATCCCGGTTTGAGATACAATGGAGCCACAACGGTCTTAAATTTTATTGTTGCCAACCCCACAATAGGCGGCTCACTCATGATGAATGCAACTCAAGCACTGAATATGGCATGGGGGAATTATAATCCAAGTGTAAAATTCAATNTCGGACGCTCCCNGCTCGAAGTAGGCGGAGGCTATAAACTGACNGAAAATCTTAAGGCACATCGTGATTATAGGGAAACGTTTACTTATCCTGATGGCACTCGGCTGATACGCGAAGAGAAACCTNTTGGAGGACGTCTTGACAATTCAATGGGAAATGTATGGGCCACCTATAATTACATCAAACCNGACACCACGATANTTGTAGTGGATGCACGAGGCTTTATAAAACCAACCAATAAGACGGTTTATTATGGATTGATGTCTTCAACCGCCGGAATCAATGATGTCCTGCTTACCGAAGTGCAAGGTGATCGTGGTTCAAGACCNTCATTCTCTGCTTACTGGGAACAACATTTCTCGCGTCAACAGTTGTTGGTGATCGACTTCAAGACTCAATATTATACAGGGCGTACATTCTCGGATTATATTGAGAAACTACCCGGCTCATATGAATATCTCGCGGATATCCACACCAACATTAAAGACCGAAACCAACTTTATGCGATAGAAGCAGATTATATCAAAAACTGGAGCAAATCGCGACTCACAGCAGGCGCAACATACACGGCAAATCGCAATAAGTCGATCTATGAGAATCTTGNAGGTGAGATATTTCATCANANACAAGACAATGTGTAGTTCTTCGCAGAATACTTCCATCGTGTCAATAAATTTACTTTCAC
>WFLX010027741.1_pt1 | contig 12570 bp, 8 predicted proteins | sample 4967041 | NCBI WGS metagenome assembly WFLX01 (sample SAMN12857096, study PRJNA449069) | gut metagenome | isolation source: stool from male and female vole | host: Microtus ochrogaster | place: USA:Florida | collected 2017 | reverse complement strand
TCCACTCCAACCTGCCCACATTCGAGTTTATTTTCAGCGGAGCGGTTGTTTGTCTCCTCCTTGTTTGGGCGCTGATAAAACGCAACTACTATGTATTCTCGGTTAATCCCGACTCTGCAGCTCCTTCTCCCGCCCAGGTCAATCCTGCTACAAAGTAAAAAAACGAAAGAACATAAGAAAGGCGGAAACACCATCACTCATACGGTGTTTCCGCCTTTCTTATGTTCTATCGGGGAATTATAATGCAGATTTGATTGCTGCGATCATCTCCTTGCCGCGACCGGTGGCGAGGAGTTTTATCATTGCTTCTCCNAATCCTGCGGCCTGCTGGTGACTTGTCCTAGGAGGCATACAGAGGGCATTTGGATCGGTCTTGATCGAAAGGAGCGCCGGACCGTCAGCTGAAAGGATGCGCTTCATGGCGCTTTCAACCTCAGCGGGGTTATCAACTGTTTCGGCAGTAGCAAAACCCATCACCTTGGCCAAAGCGGCGAAATCGGGGTTGAGAAGATCGGTCTGCCAGTCGGGCAATCCGGCGGCTTCCATTTCGAGCTTCACCATGCCGAGGGCACGGTTGTCCATCACGATAAGTTTCACCGGCAGCTTATATTGCACGATTGTCATAAGGTCGCCGAGCAACATCATCAATCCGCCGTCGCCACAGAAGCCTATCACCTGACGATCGGGGGCGGCAAGCTGACAACCTATGGCCTGAGGCATNGCGTTGGCCATCGAGCCGTGGTTGAATGAGCCGATGAGAGTTCTCTTGCCGGTGGGGTTGTTGAGATAGTGGGAGGTCCATGACACATTCATGCCGGTATCGACGGTAAACACCGCATCGTCATCGGCCAGACGGTCGAGGAGCCATGTCACATATTCCGGGCGGATGAGATTCTCACTGCCGGCGTGATCAATGTGGAGTTCCTTTTCAAGCTTGCGCTCGTCGTCAAACAGCTTCACCATCGAGTCGAGGAAGCTGCTGTTNTCCTTAGGCTTGATTGAGGTGAGGAGTTTNTCNATNGCGAGCTTGGANTCGCCGGCTATGCCNAGACTCACATTGGCGCGTCGGCCTATCCTTTCGGGGCGCTGGTCGATCTGCGCAATAAAATTATCCTTAGGCATGAAGGGGGAGAAGGGGAAATCGCTGCCTATGATAAGGAGCACTTCAGCTTCGTGCATGGCTCGATAGCATGAGGTAAAGCCCGCGAGGCCGGTGGTGCCGACATAAAAATCGTTATGGGGCTGAACCATAAACTTTGCCTTGACAGTCGAGCCGACAGGAGCCTTGATGAGTTGAGCGAGTCTGAGAATCTCGGGCATCGCTTTTTCAGCGCCTATGCCACAATAGATAGTTACCTTTTCAGCCTTGTTGATTACCTCGGCCAGCCGGGTGATCTCTTCGTCAGAGGGAATGATGGGGCGGGGAGTGGGGGAGGGATGAAGCGAGGTGTTGATCTCATCGGCATCTTTTTGGGTCAGATCGCCGGGAAGGCCGAACACAGCAACGCCTTTTTTCTCGTTGGCATATTGCATGGCTGCCTGCAACATTCGCGGAGCTTGCTCGGGGGTGTTGGCCACCTGATTATACACGCTGCAATCGTCAAACAGTCTTATCGTGTCGGTTTCCTGAAAATACTGGGTGCCGACCTGCGAGCTGTCGCATGTCGAGGCGATGGCGAGCACCGGTGCACAATTAGAGCGGTTGTTGTCATAGAGGCCATTGATGAGATGCACATGGCCCGGGCCGCTGCTTCCGGCACAACAGGCCATTTTGCCGGTAATCATAGCTTCGGCTCCGGCGGCAAAAGCTCCGGTTTCTTCATGTCTCACATGAATCCACTCTATGCGGCCGTCGCGTCTCACTGAGTCATTAACATTATTGAGGCTGTCGCCGGTAATGGCATAAAGATGNTTCACACCTGCGCCGGCAATCATTTCGACCATCTGGTCGGCAACTGTTTTAGGTTTTTTATCCATAGTCTGATTTTATATGTTTTATCTATAAAGCATAACATCCTGTCAGTGCCTTAGGTTTTGACAGTGTCCCAATATTCCGAAACCAAGAGACAGATGAGATTGTTATTAAGAAAACCTACAACAACTATTTGAATATGAATATAACTCAGATAATCGAAAAGCGCGTCTCGGTCAGAACCTTCGACGAGAGCCGCCCCGTTGACCAAAAANAAATCGACATTCTTAATGAATCCATATCTGCCGCTNCCTCACCTTTTGGCGGCAAATACACCATNGAGTNAAAGAAATTTGACCTCAAGGGTCCGCAAAGCCCGAGCACCTACGGCACCATCTCGGGAGCAAACTGGTATCTGCTCATGGGTATTCATGACGATGAAATGTCAGCTCTGTCAGCCGGCTATGGAATGGAAAAGGTTGTGCTCAAAGCTACTGAGTTAGGCCTCGGCACCTGTTGGATGGCCCTTACTTTCAAAGGAAGTGATTTTATGCGCAATTCCGATATGCCTGCCGACCAACCGCTGCGCATCATTTCGCCGGTGGGTTATGCCGCCCGCAAGCGCAGAATCATGGAATCGCTCACCCGCGCCACTNTGGGCAGCTCGAAGCGCAAGCCCTTTGACGAGCTTTTCTCGGAAGGGGAGTTCGGCAAACCTGTCAGCGCCGGCAATCAGTTCTATGAGGCATTGTCGATGATGAGACTCGCCCCCTCGGCCAAAAACTCTCAGCCGTGGAGAGCGCTGGTCAAGGACAACACCGTGTGGTTTTATTATGTGAATAAATCAGAGGCTGCCGTGCTTGATCTCGGCATAGGAATATGTCACTTCGACCTCACCCTGCAGGCTGCGGGCAAGAAAGGCCAATGGTCAAAGAGTGAAGATGCTCCGGCCTATCCCGGCTATATNCCGATGGTGAAATTCACTCTCGAAGATTAATTTTCCACATCCGAAAATAAAATCAGCAGACAGTTGCACCAATGAGCGACTGNCTGCTGATTTTATTTAGGTCTTATATCTCAGAGATCGAGAGGAGTGTAGGGGAGATCCCANGCCTGGGCAACGGCTTTGAATGTAACTTTGCCATCAACGATATTCACACCCTCGGCAAGTCCGCGATCTGTCTTGCACGCCTCTTGCCAACTCTTGTCGGCGAGCTGAATGGCATAGGGAAGTGTGGCATTGGTAAGCGCTATGGTTGATGTATAGGGCACTGCGCCGGGTATGTTGGCCACGGCATAGTGAACCACATCTTCAACCTCATAGACAGGGTTGGTGTGGGTGGTAGGATGGGAGGTCTCGAAACATCCGCCCTGGTCGATTGCCACGTCAACAATCACCGAGCCTTTGCGCATGAGTTTAAGCATGTCGGCAGTGACGAGTTTGGGCGCTTTGGCTCCGGGAATGAGCACCGAGCCGATCACGAGATCGGTTGTGGGGAGTTCAGACTCAATATTATGACGGTTGCTGTAGAGGGTCTTGACGTTTTTGGGCATTACTTCCGCAACATGGCGAAGGGTGTGGAGAGATATATCGGTGATTGTGACATCGGCGCCGAGACCGGCAGCCATAANGGCGGNGTTTCTGCCCACCACNCCGGCTCCGATTACGNGCANTTTTGCCGGCTTGACTCCAGGCACTCCTCCGAGCAGTTTTCCCATGCCTCCCTGCGGTTTCTCAAGAAAGCGGGCACCTTCCTGAATAGACATTCTGCCGGCAATCTCGCTCATGGGAATCAGAAGGGGTAATCCACCCTGAGGGCCTACCACGGTTTCATAGGCTATGCATGTAGCACCGCTTTCAAGCATCGCCATTGTCAGGGCGCGGTCACTGGCGAAGTGAAAGTAGGTAAACAGGAGCTGACCTTTCTTAACGAGCATATATTCAGGTTCGATAGGTTCCTTGACCTTGATGATCATATCAGCGGCGGCATAAGTGTCTTCGATAGTCGGGAGAATTGAAGCTCCGGCCTTGATATAATCGTCGTCGGAATAGCCGCTTCCCTCGCCGGCAGTGTGCTGCACATACACCTTGTGACCGTGGTTAACGAGTTCGTGAACTCCCGCCGGAGTCATGCCCACGCGGTTTTCATTGGTCTTAATCTCTTTAGGAATGCCGATAATCATGGTACTAATATTTTTAAGGTTAAAACTTCTTGGCTTGAAAACGCTCAAATTTACCACAATTTCAGCATGATGGCAATATTCTGCGATATGTTGTTGAGCATATCCAGCAAAAAAGTTGCCTATAACAAAACAGCAGGAGTAATCCCCGTGGGGAAGCTCCTGCTGCAAGTTGGAATTTATGTGACCGGATCAGTCGGTAAGGGGAATGGCGAAGTAGCCTTTTCGACCGTTGGGCAAGATGCCTGTTATAAACATCACCTTGTCATACTGCCAGTCGGCTTTCATGATATTATTATAAATCGTGGTTACATCTTCGGGTGAGGATACACGCGAATTGTTGATGTCGACAATCACAAATCCTACAGGCACGCCCTGCTCGCTGAACCGGCCATCCTTGACGGCGGTGACTTTAACGCCTCCGTTGAGGTGGTATTCCTTGAGCTCGTCGGCATTGAGCTTGCGGAAAGTGGCGCCGAGATCATTTACCGAGGGAGCGGTAGTGATGTTGGTCGAACCCTGGGTGTTGAGCAAGGTAACCTGAGTGTTGACTGTCTTGCCGTCGCGAATGTAGGTCACGGTGAGCTTGTCGCCGGGACGGTGGCGGGTGAGCTGTTCCTGAAGCTGTGCGGAATTGTGGATGGGAGCTCCGTCGATGGCGGTGATGATGTCACCCGACTGAATACCTGCTTCCATGGCTCCGGAGCGGTCGATCACTTCACCGACATAGATACCTTCGTTCACGCCCTTGATGTTTTTCTCCTTGATGAGCTCGGGGGTGAGTTCGGCATAGCTGATGCCGAGCACGGCTTTCTGCACGGTGCCATACTGCTTGATGTCGGTCATTACCTTCTTGACAATCGACACGGGAATGGCGAAAGAATAGCCTGCATAGTTGCCGGTCTGCGAATAGATGGCGGTGTTGATGCCCACAAGTTCGCCGTCAAGGTTAACGAGCGCGCCACCCGAGTTGCCGGGATTGACGGCGGCGTCGGTCTGGATATAGCTCTCGATGCCCATGCGGCCGTCGCGGCTGCGCGAGGAAATCGAGCGGGCTTTGGCCGAAATAATACCGGTGGTTACAGTCGAGGTAAAACCGAAGGGATTACCTACCGCGAGCACCCATTCTCCCACTTTGAGATCGTCGCTGTCGCCCATNGGNATNACCTTAAGGTTTTCGGCTTCGATNTTGATNAGAGCGAGGTCGGTGGAGGGGTCGGCACCTATGACTGTTGCATCGAAGGTGCGGTTATCGAACAGAGTTACCTCCAGGCGTTCGGCACCGTCGATTACATGGTTGTTGGTGGCGATATATCCGTCGGGCGAAATAATCACTCCCGAGCCGAGGCCGGTCTGCTGCTCTTTGGGAGCCTGCTGAGGCTGGCTGCGCTGATTGCGCGAGGGGGAGCCGAAGAAATATTCAAAGAAGGGATCGGAGAACATGTCACCCTGCTGCTGACGCATGCGGGGAGTGGCATAGCTTTTTATACTTACCACACCCGAAATGGTCGAATCGGCTGCGGCGGTGAAATCGGTGTTGGCCGGGGGAAGATGATTCACCCGGGTGGCAAAGCCGGCTGCTTCCTCAAGGGTCTGCACACGCGAGTCTGCCAAAGAAATATTACTATTGCTGTCGATCAGTTTGAAAGCACCTACAGTGGCGGCCGAAGAGGCTACTGCCACACCAAATGCAAGAAGAGCAATGCGTTGATAGGTATTCATAGTCGAAATATGATTAGGGTTGATTACTATCTGAATTGTTAAAACGAGATGTTAAATTTAACTTCTCGATTATATAGACGCACAATTAGCCTAAATATTTAATCGACCCCCGCATTTTTAATCTCATTTAATAATTGGTGTGGCAGCGTTAGNATTTTTTTACAAACAGGCGGCAATAATGGCCGTCGGAATCAGATTTCGGGAGCGGCCCAGAAAGCCTCGGGGTCGTTGGTCATGTTGTTGGAATAGGTGGTGCCTTCGGGCACGAGATAGATCTGCCTTCCTCTTTCCACTTCGCTCTTGCGGCTTGAATACTGACCCTCGGGCTCAGCCTGATTGATGGTGTTGGCTCCAATGATATAGAGGTTCTTCGCCATATATTGATTAANGTAGNAGTCGANGGTCTGGNCCTGCTGATGATTCCAGNTGGCGCCCTCCGCAAGTTTGAGGGGCTCGCCGGCAATANGGCNGCTTNTCNCCTCCTCGNGNCTGANCANAACGTCGTTTTCGTCGNTTACCCNTGCGTCGAATGTCGGGTCGACCCACACCCATTTGCCNAAATCCTTGCTCCAGNCCACNGTGATTACGTGGCAATCGTTGTCAGTATCGTAATATTTGGGAAGGCAGGTGAGATAGCGGGCGGGGATACCTTCGGCCATAAGAACTTCGGCGAGCATCATAGCCATGAAGCGGCAGTTCACACCGCGGTTTTCCTCTTTGCAAACGTCATAGAAAGCTCTGAAATTGAAGGGCACCTGAGGCCAGACTGAACCACCATCGTGGCGCACGGCATCGTGGGTGAAGTGAAGGAGGTTTTTGATGCGGCTGAGTTCATCACCGTTTCCGGCCACGCTGTCGAGATTAAAGCGCTGACGGGTAAGTTCGAGCAACGAGTCACCGGCCTGGGCGTAGGAGAATTTGATTTTTTCACCGCTGCCCGGCTTGTAGGGAGCACTTTTTTTGAGAAGATCGAGTTTTGAAATCTGACGGTCGGGGTCGGCGAATGTGCCCGACTGAACCAATTGGGCAGAAATCTCAGGCAATCCGTAGAGCTCGAGAAGACTTTTGAAGTTGTCGCCGAAATTTTGAGACATTTTAAACAGCCACTCCCCCTTTTCGCTTGCCAATGCTGATTTCATAAACTCGCCGAGCTGTTTTGCCTGAGGCAGAAGTTCATCTTTACGCTTGGTAAGTTCCTCAGTTGAGGTGACAGGAAGATTGTCGGCAGAAAGAATGGCGCCTGTAACATCATAGCCTTTGAAGGAGGGGCAATTTTCATTTTCTCCCAATCCGGTGTAGACCACGAGACCTTTCAGATTCACTTTTTCGACTTTCGGACAGTTTCTTAGCAGCAACGCGCCGCCGGTAGTGATTATCGGGCCGCTGTAAGTAACCTCTTTCAGCTCGGGACAATCAAAGAAACAATAGCCGTCACTGTGACCTATGAGTCCGTTAAATTCCACTGTCTCGAGTTTGGGGCACTGTGAAAAAGAGCCGGCACCAACCATGTCAATGTTACCGTTATAGACAAGGTGCTCAAGATTGGGGAAATTGTCTTTAGTTAGTTCCAGGGCCTGATTTAGGTTGCCTTCGATGGTCAGCTCGGTGATTTCGGCTGTCTCGGTGAGATTCTTAAGCTCAGAACTTTTGACTGTTACTGATTTGGCCGAGAGAGATAACCCGACTAATGCTAATGCAGAGAATATAAGAAATGATTTCATGATGTGATAATTTTTGTTGTTTTCTATCCTAAAGACGCAATAACTCCGGATTTGTGACAACCAAATGAAAATTTTTTTATCAAAGTGAAGAAATGAGGTCGCGGAAGCCTTCATCTGTGCCTATCACAGCTATTATGTCGAAACTTTCAGCCTTGGTATCTGCAATTTCAGATTGGGGAATAACGGTATATTTCCTGCGGTTGATGCCCAGAATATTGGTTGATTCTTTTCCCCTCGACACAGCTATGAGTCTCATGCTCCCCGAATTGAAAGCGGGAATAGAGCCATATTTGAGACCTACCAACACCTCGGGAATCACAAAGCGGTAAACGCAATGTGAGGCATCGATTCTCATTGTGGTGATGTCGGCTCCGAGCGAAATCTCGCGGGTAAGGTCGGCGGCGGCGCGTTGTTCGGGGGTGATTATCCGGTCGATTTTAAAGGCTTCGAGTATTGATTCGTGTAGCTTGTCAATGGCCCGGGCAAAGATGTGCTTCACCCCCATTTCCTTGAGAAGCGCGACGGTGCGTATCGAGGCTCCGAAGTTTTCGCCTATAGCCACAATCACGAGGTCAACATTGTTGAGCGGCAGGGCTGAAAGAGCCGACTTGTCGGTTGCATCGAGAATATATGCTGTTGAGACATAGTCTTTGATTGATTCGACAAGGGGTGCGGAGATGTCGGCGCCGATCACTTCGTGACCCATTTTGGTGAGGTCGACGGCAAGATTGGCTCCATAGATACCGAGTCCGATGATGAGATAGCGCATGGCGGGAGGGGTTAGGTGATTATAAGGTTATCGGTGGGGAATGAGGCGGCTTTTTCACGGGAGTCACCGGCGAGTCCGCAGAGCAATGAGATAATGCCTACTCTACCGAGAAACATTGCCGAGCAGAGCACCATTTTGCCNGCCGTGGAGAGATAGGGGGTAACTCCGGTTGAGGAGCCGACGGTAAACAATGCAGAGAGAGTCTCGAAAAGCAGGTCTCGGGGAGGGAGGTCTGACTCTATGACGAGCATGGTGAGTGAGAAAGCGAAATATGAAAATATGCTCAGGGCCACAACGGCGTTGGCGCGTCTCACCGACCACACGGCGATAGTGCGACCGAAAGCGTGGATACGTTCATGGCCGAGAATTATGGCGCGTAAATTAAGGCAGATGGCCGCGAGGGTGTTGACCTTCACGCCGCCGGCGGTGCTCTGCGAGCCACCGCCAACCCACATCAGAAACATCACCATCAATAATGTGGCGGTGGTGAAACCTGCGGGGTTGACCGACGAGAAACCGGCCGAGCGGGGCACCACGGAGTTAAACACCGATTGGGTGATTTTCTCTATCTGCGACATGCCGGCGAGAATTTTCTGCTGCTCGAGAAGATAGAATCCTACCGCTCCGGCAACAAACAATATCAGGAAAGTGAAGATCACTATCTTGGTGTTCATGTCAAAGGGGTGAACGTTGCGCGGCTCGGTGTCGCGGTGATGAAGCCGTTGCCATTGGCGGCGCACGGTGAGAAACAGCGCGTCCTTAAAATTGACCAGTATCGGGAAACCTATCGCTCCGAGAATCACAAGCAGCGAGGTGATCCAATAGATGGAGATGTTGCCATAGAGCAGGTCGGGATTAGCCATTCCGCCCGGCATGATCGAGAAACCGGCATTGCAGAAAGATGAAAGACTGTGGAAGGCGGCTACAGCTATCTCCGCGCCGGTCGAGAGGCCCATAGTGTCGTGGATACTAAGCCACACCAGCAGCGCGCCCGCCCCTTCAATCACGAGTGTGAAGCCGAGAATATAGATGAGCGTTGACAGCAGGGAGCTCATGCTCTTGCTGTAGATCATATCCTTGATGAGCAGCTGGGAATAAATAGAGGCACGTCCGCTGAAAAAGAGTGCGAACAGCGATGTGAAAGTCATCACTCCGAGGCCTCCTACCTGTATCAGGAGCGATAGAATAATTGTGCCGAGGGGAGTGAGGTTGACATAAATGTCGATCGGCGTCAGTCCGGTGATACACACCNCCGATGTAGNGACAAACAGCGCGNCACTGAAACTGATGCCGNCNTNGGNAGATTTGGGGAGCATGAGCATCAGCGCTCCGAAGAATATCAGCACGAGAAAGCTCGCCGAGAGGAGCAGCGACGGATTGGTGCGCTTGCCGAGAATATCGACCACCCACCGGCTCACGTCTGAAACCGCATAGGCCAACAGCATGAGGTAGACAAACCACCTTGAATAGATCACCGCGCTCAAAAAGGGAATGACCGGTTTGAGTGGAGGGGAGGAGATAAGGGGAATGAGAGTGAGAAGAACACCTATGCCCAATATCACGAAAAATGTGGAGCCGCGCCATTGGGAGTTGCGGAATATAATCTTATAGAAAACGTTGACGAGAAAGATCAGTTGACCGATGTGGATGATGTTGTGGAGCAGCTGACGGTCGCCGAGCGAATGGTCAAATCCCACAATCATAATCATGGCACCGATAAGAGCTATCGAAGCCACGACCGAAAGAATGTTCATCACCACATCCCACACCTTGATGCCCTCCACAAAGCGGTGGGTGAATTGCCTGAATGCAAAAAAGACTTTCTTATAGTAAGCCTTCAGCCGGGAATTTGATGAGCTCTTACGTGGCGGCATCTTTTTANTGAGTAGTCNGGNGAGAGATTATNCTTTTTCAGANAGTTCAAGCCNNCNCATCTCCATCTCGTCGAGCTNAGAGGTGATTTCAGAATAGCGGGCCGACAGGGCGGCTACATCGTCGATTACCTCACCCGAAGAAAATTTCTTGTCGATGTCGTTTTTCTCCGCGGTGAGGCGATCAATATCTTCGGTGAGGCGGTTGAACTCCTGCTTCTCCTTAAACGACATTTTCTCTTTGCGGAGCGCGGTTTTTTCCTGATGTCGCGGCTTGTCGGCGGGAGCGGCCTCCACAGCTTCGAGACGTTTTTTCTCAGCCAAAGCCTGACGATAGTCGGTGTAGTTGCCGGGAAAGTCTTTCACCACGCCGTTGCCCTCNAACACGAAGATATGGNCGNCTATGCTGTCGAGGAAAAAACGGTCATGACNCACNACTNTCNCACATCCTTTANACTCGGCAAGATATTCCTCCAGCAATCCGAGAGTCATAATGTCAAGGTCGTTGGTCGGCTCGTCGAGAATCAGGAAGTTGGGGGCGGTCATTAGCACGGTGGCGAGATGGAGTCGCGCTTTCTCGCCGCCGCTGAGGGTGTGGATATATTTCTGCTGGTCGGCCGGCGAAAAGAGAAAGCGGTTGAGAAACTGCATGGGTGAGTAGCGGGTCACTCCGTCTGCAAGGGTAACCTCTTCCATCATGTCGGTCACGGCGTCGATCACCTTTTTGGTGCTGTCAAACTTTATGCCCTGCTGGGAGTAGTAACCAAATCTCACTGTGGTGCCCACATTCCATTGGCCGCTGTCCTGAGCTACCTCTGAGAGCAACATTTTGATGAATGTGGATTTACCCACACCGTTAGGGCCGATGATGCCGACCTTTTCGCCGCGCGCAAAAGTGTAGGTGAAGTCGCGGAGAATCACTTTGTCGCCATAGGCCTTGTTGATACCCTCGGCTTCAAAAATCTTCGAGCCTATGTAGCCGGAGTTCATGCCCGAGAGGTCNGCGTTGCGCTCGCGGAGATCTATCTTTGAGCGTCGTGTCAGCTCGTGGAAGGCGTCGATGCGGTATTTAGCTTTTCCGGCTCGGGCCTGAGGCTGGCGGCGCATCCACTCGGTTTCCTTGCGGAGGGTGTTGCGCACACGGTCGAGCTCAGCTTCCATCGCCTCGATGCGCTCGGCGCGGCGACGCAGATAATAGTCGTAGTTGCCTTTATAGCTGTAGACCTGCTGACGGTCGATTTCGAGTATCGAGTTGCACACGCGATCGAGGAAATATCTGTCGTGGGTCACGAGCAGGAGGGTCACTCTCGAATGGGCAAGATAGTTTTCGAGCCATTCTATCACGTCGATGTCAAGATGGTTGGTAGGCTCGTCGAGCAGCAGCAGGTCGGGATTTTCGAGTATCACCCTCGCGAGGGCAACCCTTTTGAGCTGACCGCCCGAAAGGGTCTCAACCTTGGCTTCGGGATTGGTGATGTTGAGCTGGGTGAGCAGCTGACGAAGGCGATCTTCATAATCCCAGGCGCCGGCGCTGTCCATCTGTTCAGAGGCGGCAGCGATAGCGTCGGCATCGCCCGAGGCAAGCGCTTTCTCATAGGCCTCGATTATCGAAGCGGTGGCTGAGGCGGCCGATGAGCCGATACAGGCCTGAAGCACTGTGACTCCCGGCTCAAAATGAGGCGTCTGGTCGAGATAGCCCACCCTGAGGTCNGCGCGGAACACCACCGAACCGCTGTCNGGACTCTCATGGCCGGCAANCACANTGAGAAGAGNGGANTTGCCTNAACCGNTGCGGGCCACAATGCCGATTTTCTGGCCTTCGTCAACTCCGAAGGTCACATCGTGAAACAACAGTCTTTCGCCGTAGCTTTTAGAGAGCTTTTCGATTTGAAGATATGAGGCCATAGGTTAAATTGCTTTACAATGGGAGATTAACGGGCGAGGGAGAGGTTGAAGCTGAAGCCAAACGCCGTTGACGAGGTGGGGAAGGCTGTTGAGCTTACAATCGGGGTATTGATCTGATGCTCAAAGAAAGCTCCGACCTGAAGTTTTCTCGACAGCTGGTAGTTGGCGGTGAGGTTGAGATTGANGGTGCGNGAGCCGGAGGTGGCCTGGGTATAGGCGGTTTCNATGCGGCGTATAAGNGCCTGATTGTTCTGGAACGAGAAGTCGCCGTTGATGGTGAGGTCGTTGCTCACTCCGGTCTGTTTGCCTTTGAGTTTGAGAATCGAGTTAAACCCTACAATCTTATAGCCGAGGCCGAGGGTTATGCCGCGGNTAGTGGNCTCANCANTCTGTCCGGCCGATGAGTTGNNGGTGAGGGTGCGCTGGTCGCGCCNCTCTGCGTTGATGCTCATGTTGTTTTTGAGGGTCACGGCGGCGCCGACGAGGGGA
>WFLX010179793.1_pt1 | contig 12572 bp, 8 predicted proteins | sample 4967041 | NCBI WGS metagenome assembly WFLX01 (sample SAMN12857096, study PRJNA449069) | gut metagenome | isolation source: stool from male and female vole | host: Microtus ochrogaster | place: USA:Florida | collected 2017 | reverse complement strand
TCATTCATCTATCTTTTCATCTTCTTTCTTTTTCTGTACATACATTTGCAATACCCTGTCAACTGATATTCCTTTCTTACGACTCATCTCAAGTATTTCTTCATAAAAAGCTTGTTCATTATCATAGATTTCAGATCTCTCGTTCCAATCCTTATCTAATAAATGCGTAGGCTTATTAAAGAAATCAAATCGAAACATATTGTTTTTTAATTGTTCCATCTCATACAGCATCTGCTTTAAGCAGTCTGAACCTGTTCCGGAAATCCTAAGCCATATTTTAGCTCTGGTAAATGCCGTAAACACCTTGTTTCTCATAGTTCTTGAATCTTTTTTATTTTCAAAGACATCACAACCGATAACAAATACCATTGCAGCTTCATTACCCTTAGCCTTAAAGATACTTGAAAGCGTCACTTTTCCTTCTCTATAAAATCCCTTAATATATGCTCTGTCCATTACATTATATGTGTCAATGGATTTAATGCCCAACCTTTGCTCCAACCCGTTAAAATAATTAAAAGCATTGGATTCATCTAAGCAAATTACTGCTATATCCTCTGGCAACAGCTTATCAATTAAAATTGCCTTTTCTATTTCGTTTGATATCCAATTCAACTCACTTGAAAAATCAGGTGCTTGATATATCCTAACGCAATCCTTTATTCTACTTTCATCAATAACTAATGGTGACGCTTTCTCTTTTCTTTCAATAATAACTCTCTCTTCTTTACTACAGTCTCCTTCTATAACTGTAAATCCCAAATCCTCCCAATGTTTATTATCTTCGAGAGATTGTATTAACTTATCATTATAAATTCCAAATCCGAGAGAAACCGCTACCAATAAAATTTTCTTTACATTTCTATAACTTTTATGCAAAACAATATCATTTCTCATTCGAGGATATTTCTTTTGTTCTTCTACTAAATCTATCCCCTTAGAATCATATTTATTCGCAAATGTTTCTTTAGGATTCTGTAATATAACATCAAAGATATTCTGAACTTCATCATAGCACCAAATTAAATGATCATTTTTAACAATTGACCTACATAATTGATAAAAAGAAACATCAAAATCTTGTGCCTCATCAATTAATACATAATCATACATTTTGTTCGCATTATATTGTGTTACGTCTACAAATCTTTCACAAATATATTTAAACGCATTTCCATGCCGCTTAGCTTCTTCAAAAGCTATCGGAGAAATTCCATTATTTCTACACGCATTATAATATACTCCGGGAACTTGTCTTCCTCCCCAAGCATGCATTACTTTTACTTTGTTCTCAAAATCAGGAAGCTGCCCATCCGTCATTTTCATAAAGAATCTGGTAATCAGCTGAATAATATAATCGTATAAGCTTTTAGTATAAAATGTATATAAAATAACGGCTTCTGGATATATCATATGCAAATTAGCAGCCTTCAAGCAAAGGATAATCGTTTTTCCAGACCCTGCCAACCCTCTTATTCGTTGCGGTCCATTCAACAATGTTAATGCGGACAGCCTTTGTTCATCATCGAATCGGGCAATCTGTGTTTCTATATCTTTAAGCAATTGTGCTTTTGTGTTTTTATCTTCTTCGTCTAAAATTCGTTCTTTAGGCTTTATCATTGCCGTTGCTTGCTCTAAACTTGCGATAGCCTCTTCTAGAACTTCTTCTTCACACTCTTCGTCCATGGAATCAATATATTCTAAAATATTCGATGTTGAATGCAAAATATTTTGTTCATTTAAGTCTGTTGACAGATTAGGACAATATCCCAAAGTTGTAACAGTAATTTTCAAACTACGTGCATTCTTCTTCAAATTTCTGTTTTTCATTAATGATGTATAAATATAATTATCAATTATCTCTATCTTCTCTTTAAATGCATCTAATTCCGATTCTCGAAGCACTTGCATGGTATCAACTACAATAACAACTATACCCATGGATTTTGAAGCAATAAGGACATCCGGAACAATAACTTTTTTATCCAACTCCTTAATTGAAGGAAATTTATACAATATTTGTCCATCCAGTTCCCGATATTTTTCACTTAGTTTTTCAATCAAATTTACCGTTTCAGTTTCATTTGTATACTCATCTGAAAAATAATGTATTCTCACTACCTTACCTCCCATTATATTGTTATGATTTATTCCACTTATCATCAATTCTGTTCAGTACCAGATAACTCTCCACTTGTTTATTGCCCCTGTGGATAACTTTTACTTGTGTGCCACAAAGAAAAATCTTCGGAATTTCAAAATCACCTCGCCGCTTGCGGTAAAGGGATAGGCATCCCTTATTTTGGTTAAGATATCATTCTCAAATTCCGCTTTCTGTTTCTCATCCAACACATCTAAATATGGATGGAGACGTGTACCGCGTACCCATTCAATTAGGTATTCATGGGATGGCATTGCATGATAATACACTGTTTCCCATACTTCACAACTGTTTGAACAGGAAGACAGGATATCANAATACTCTTGAGGAAAAAGCGTATNGTTTTTNTCAAAACAGACGTTNTCAAAATTCCATTTGGAATTCGCCGCCACCTCTTTGATGATACCCGCAATCTCTCACACGGTTTGCAAGATCGATCGCCGGCTGCGTGCGTTGTTTTTTAAATAATAAATACTTTTCAGGATTCCAGTCAGACATTATATGTAGCCTTCTTGACAATATATTTTGTGCTATTTTCATCGCTTTGACGCATACGGCAGACATGATATGGCATTAAACCTAATCCAATTCGCTTCGCAATAAAATATCTTTCTTACCTTCTTGCAGCATGCCTTTATACACGTTGATATCGTTTTTGTGCTCTTCATTAATTAATTTACAGTTACCATATCAGTTCTCCATTCCCTGCGATGGGAAGTTTTATTGTAGCAAGTATATTAAATAACCTTTTAGCAACTATAATTTCAAATTCATTTTAAGCCATTTTGCTTATGAATTCAAGACGGCACTCATATTTTCCTTATTGTCAATCTGCATAATCAATTCGTGATAAACCTATTTAATACTCTCGTTGCAGTAATCTATATTGACATGGGAACGGTCAGCGTCAACATTCGCCGCTTATGGCGAGCCTTTGTTACTTTCTGCGAAAGTAATGCAAACGCACTTATTGAGTCCAAAAGCACATTTACTAAAATCTTATCTTACAATTGCATATCCTCAATACTTGTATGCCAAAAAACAGAATAACCGTCATTGCAAACCAAACAAAAATCAGTCCTGCCGTCTTCATTCCACTATCCTTTTCTTATTATTCCTATTAGTAAATTTTGTTATTTTTTGACAAAAATTGCGGGGATACTCTATTCAAGGTATCCCCGACATCACAAATAATAGTATGTTCTTCTCACTGCCACAGACATTAACTATCAATTTACATTAGCCCTGTGTTTCCCTGCTATTGATTTCCTCGTCATATTCCGCTCTGGTAATGTTCCCGTCAAGATACATCCGTTTTACTCCGATTCCGTGTAAGTAGAGAGATTTATTGTAGATACCTCATTTTCCTGTTCCTGCTCGTTTTCTCCCGTTTCCTTCTGTATCACGATGCCATCTGTTGTGTCTTCGTTTACCAGTTTGCTGCACTTTTCGAAACTTGCCGCTTTTCCTGCCTCACTGATGGAAAGAGTATCTCCTTGCGGTGAAACTGCGTCATATGATGCCTGCTGCTTTTCTGTATTATGCTACGTCTTCATTTCTTTCTGTTCTGCCACCCCTTCCGAGGCTTTCTTCTGTTGTTCAGATGCGCCGATGTTGACGCTTTGATCCATATCTTCTGCCGTTCCCATACTTCCAACTATCATTTCCATATCAATCCGCTCCTTTCCATTAAAAGACATTCTGCAAATGTCACTATAAACAAAATATCAACTCTTCCTTAAAATTCCCTGAAAATATCTGCTGATTTCCTCATTCATTCAGCACGATCCCATGAACTGCCTCTATTAAATCCACCACATCGGAACGCTGCACAAATGAAACCGGTTCCCCGTTCACCACTGCAAGACATTCATTCCCATCATATCGGTACAGTTAGATTACAACCTCCGGGAAATTTTCGTTGTCCAGATATACTACCAGCCTGATCTTGGTGCTAGAATATAAATAGTACACAGAAGATTTTAAGAAGGATGCAGTAAGATACTGGAAGGAACATCAGCAGCTGGGCATTGCTAAATGTGCAAAGAATTCAGGCATTGGCAAAAGCTCTCTTTCCAGTCGGGGAAAATTATATGCTGAAAATGACGGAACGGTTCCCACCAGAGGAAGGGGAAAGGATATCGGAAAAGACAGTTGGAAATTACATGATGGTGCTGGGATATTACTTATATCTGGACCTATGAAGGCTTTGTGTATCTGACAAGCATTATGGATCTTTTCTCAAGGAAGATTATAGCGTGGGTACTCAGTGACACACTGGAAGCAAAACGGATAGTGGATGCAGCAGAAAAAGCAAAGACCGCAGGAAATGTGGAAAAACCAAAGATCATGCATACAGACAGGGGAATACAGTACGTCTGCAGGGAATACATAAAAGCCGCAGAAGGGATGTGGAGAAGCTCCTCAAAGAAAGCATTATCCATGGAACAATGCATGTANCGAGNCATTGTAGGTATCTGTCACCAGATAAATACGNAAAGAGGTATCTAAAGAAATTAAAAGATTTGGANAGGCAAGCAGGATAACATAACAGATGTTATAGAGAAAAGTTCACGTTCAACTTGTACTTTTTCTTGACACAGTACCATTATTATCTGAGAAACAACAAAACACAACAGTCCTATCAATTTGTTTTTCGGACATTAACATCCGACATAGACGAAAAAGTGCATGATATTATTAAGGACAATGGATGACCTTACATCAAAGAAGAATATCTGCTGCTAAAGAATATCAATGAAGGCAATAGGAAACATTCATTTTCACTTTTTGCCGAGGTAGTCAATAATGTATACAATCAAATGTATTTGCAATAAATCATCGCGGCGAAAAAGTTTCTATCCCCCACCACTTATCTTCAACCATGGGGGATAGAAATACTNGAGAAGGAANCNACTATCTTAAANGGTTCTGTNCATTTTCTGCCTTAAACAGAGAATCTCAATTTGNTNAGGTAAAGCTGATAATCGGCTCCTTAGGTNCTTNTNCTTTTTCCACACTGATTGCATGGAGAATCGGACCCTCACCCTTATAATCCTCCCAATACTCCTTCGTCACCGTAGCCGTCACCTTCACCCAGTCCTTTTGCTTTAAGGCGCCTGCCCCCGCAAATTCACAGGCATAGCCCAAAAAAGCCATATCATCGGCACAACAGGTCATCGCCATACGCCCGGGTACAAAATACCCCTCCGGAAAGCTCTCCGGCTTCAGTACCATTGCAACAAACTGCAGTCTTTTGCCGATATAACGCTCCAAATGATCCATGGAATCCAAATACCAGATTCCATAGCCCTCATTGTCAAGCACAATCACATCCTTGCTTAAATCGTAAGGCAAATCTTCCTCAAAAATTTCGTCAATCTCGCCGTTTGAACCCTCAAAAATCACATCTGCATTGGGATTGACCGCTTTAATATTCCTTTTATAAACATTCAGCTCCTCAATACCGTCACAGCGGTTAAAAATAATCATCTCGGACTTGCGGATCATCTCCGCCAAAAGCGAGCGCATATTGGTGTAATACATGGGAAAGGTGGTGGCGTCAATAGTGGTGATCTGCTGCTCCACCTTCCAATGCCAGGGAAGCTTCATATTCTTGGCATTCCACATACCGTTAAACTCCACAATAATCCTGTCCGGCTTATGCTTTTTCTCCAGTTCGATTAAATTCTGAGGATTAAAATCCTCTTCTGAATCCACAAGCTCAATTACTGCATTCACTTTTTCCAGAAGGGCAGCATCGTATTCCACTTCGCCCTCCTCGCAGAGAACAATCAGCGTTTTTCCCTTTATCCGGAAATAGGGCTGCTCCAAGGTAAAGGTGATAAATTCCGTTTTACCGCTTTNCANGAAACCATTGATCNCATATACGGGCTTCATACTTTTCCTCACTCCTACANANCGTCTTACTTTCCAAACAGCTCCTCCAGCTTATCCTCCGCAAGCTTAGCCCCGATAACACAGATTTTACCGGTTACTTCAGGCTTACCGCTTCTCACATCATGCTCATTTGGAACATAGTCGTAATAAATCCATGTGCCGTCCTTTGCGGGAACCATTCCCTTCGCACGCAAAATATCTCCGTATTCGCCGCTGTCAAGTGCCGTCAGTATCTTCTCAATTTCCTCACTGCTGTAGACATTGGGCGTCTCCATACCCCAGCTTGTGAAAATTTCATCCGCATGATGGTGATGATATTCGTGATCATGGCAGCCACAAGTACAGTTTTCATCATGCTCATGGTCGTGATGATGGTGCTCGTGGTCGTGTCCGCAACACTCTTCATCGTGGTTATGACGGTGCCCGTGCTCATGTCCGCAACACTCTTCGTTGTGTTCATGATGGTGGTGCTCATGTCCGCAGCAATCCTCATCGTGGTCATGATGATGCTCGTGTCCACAGCACTCTCCGTCATGGTCATGATGATGGTGATGTTCATGCTCCTCATGGACATGCTCCAGCATTTCCTTCATCATATCCTCCAGCTTATCGGCTCCCTCAATGGTCTCTAACACTGTCTTGCCATCCAGCTGAGCCAAAGGCGTGGTGATAATAGTCGCCTTGTCATTATGCTCACGAATCATCCGTACACATTCATTCGTTTTATCTTGGTTTACCTTATCGGTTCTACTGAGAATAATCGTACCTGCATAGGCTATCTGATTGATAAAGAATTCACCGAAATTCTTAATATACATTTTACATTTGGAGGCGTCCACAACCGCCACTGCACTGTTCACCTGAACATCCAAATCCTCAGCCACATCCTCCACTGCCTTCAGCACATCGGAAAGCTTTCCCACACCGGATGGCTCGATTAAAATACGCTCCGGCGCATAGGTGCTGATAACCTCCTTTAAGGAAGAGCCAAAATCACCTACCAGCGAACAGCAGATACAGCCGGAGTTCATCTCCTTAATCTCAATGCCCGCCTCTTTTAAAAAACCGCCGTCAATACCGATTTCTCCGAATTCATTCTCAATCAGCACGGTCTTGCTGCCGTCCAAGGCTTCCTTTAACAGCTTTTTTATTAAAGTAGTCTTGCCTGCCCCCAAAAAGCCTGATACTACATCAATCTTTGTCATCCTGCATCAATCCTTTCTTCCTAAAATACACATCTGGCACACTGTTGCCGCCGCAGTCAGCAACCCCGCCGCAAGTAACGGGGCATAAATTTTGTAACTCCGCACGCAGCGAGGTATGTGCCCCTAGCGGCTGTCGCCAAATATACATGCACGCACATGTTGCTGGCGGGAATCAAGTGGTCCGTTCACTGAACTCTATTCTCTACCATAATTACCGAATTGTCAATAATACGATTATTAAAGTTTTATCAAAACTTTGTCATTTAGACCTACATCTCATAAATCAAATACCTCTGTATCTGCAAACGGCTTTGGTTTAGAAAGCGGGATACTTGTCCGCAATTGTTGTACCCGTTCCCATTACTCTGCCTCAATAATGGCAGCATATCCGGTGAAAAGCAATGATACCGCTCCTTCCGGCTCCAGCTGCCTTTCCTCAACGATGACGGCAGCGATGGGCTTCAAGTCAAGACCGGAATGGCGTTGCAGAATTACCTCTTATATGTTATATGCTGGCTTTCAAAATATCTAACACCTCATCACGGGTCAGTATTTTATATCCGCCTTCCATGATGAAAGTTCCATCTGCGATACCTTCCAGCATATCCTCAGCAGCGCCCAAATCACGCAGATTCATTACAAGCCCCAGCTCCTTCATCCAGCTTTCCATACAGGCAAGCCCTTCCGCAGCAATCTGTTCATCTGTTTTACCATTTTGATCAACATCCCACACGTTCACTGCGAAGCGGCGGAACTTAGCAAGCCCAAAAGGACAAATATACCGATAGTAGGGCAAAGAAACCGCAGCCAGTGTCATACCATGCGTTGCATCAGTGTAGGCGCCTACGGACTGACCAAGCATATGAACCATCCAATCAGTGGTCTTGCCCTGTGCAATAAGGGTGTTGAGCGCCCATGTTGCCGTCCACATAATATTGGATCTTGCCTCATAATCCTCCGGATTCTGAATGGCAACACGGGAACTGTGAATGACCGATTTCATCAATGCCTCGCTGATATAATCGCTGGTATTGTCATCTTCGCCGGAAAAATACTGCTCACAAATATGATTAAAAATGTCATAAATACCTGCCACCATCTGACGTTTCGGCAGGGTAAAGGTAAATTTAGGATTCAAAATCGCAAATTTTGGCATCACATTATCTCCAAACACATGACCTATTTTCAACTTCTGTTCATGGTTTGTGATGACCGAACCGCCATTCATTTCACTTCCGGTTCCCGCCATAGTCAGCACACATCCGACGGGAACAATCGGACAAACAGGCTCCTCAAATCGGATATAATATTTCTCCCAGGGGTCTTCCTCACAGTGGACAGAAACAGACACTGCTTTTGCATAATCACAGCAGGAGCCACCACCCACTGCCAGCAGAAAATCCACCTGATTCTCTCTGGCAATTTTAACACCTTCCATCAGCTTCTCCACTGTGGGATTCGGCATAACACCGCCATCCTCTACAACCACTTTGTCATTAGCCTTAAGAAGAGCGATTACCTGATCATAAATACCATTTTTCTTGATAGAACCGCTGCCGTAAATCAATTGAACGGTCTTTCCATATTTGGGAAGTTCCTCATTAAGATAACGTAAAGAATCTTCCCCAAAATAAAGCTTTGTCGGGTTAGAATAAGCGAAATTTCCTAACATAATATTGTTCCTCCTTAATCCTGATAAACCTCTTTTGTCAGCCGAAATGCCGCCCGTGCCTTGGGCCAGCCTGTGTAAAATGCCACATGGGGCAAAATCTCTGCCATTTCTTCTTGAGTTACTCCTTTTTTCTTTGCTTCACCGATATGAAAAGCAAGAGAGCTGACCAGAACACCCCTTGCCATAAGCCGTCACCGTAACTACGCTTCTGTTCCTTGCTGACAGTTTATCTTCTCTTGACCACACTTCCCCGAACAACACATCATCGTTTAACTCGGCAAATTTAGGTGTAAAATCCCCATATCCAGCACTTCATTTACAAGACTTGGCGTATGAGAGGAAAGACCAATATGCCGCAACACACCCTGAGACTTCAATTCTTCTATATAGCAGATGATTCCTGCTTTCTCCACCATGCGCAGCTCCTCCGGCTCATCAATACAATGAATGAATCCAAAGTTGATATAATCGGTTTGCAGTGCTTCTAATTGCCAGTCAATGGAACGCTTAATAATATCCAAAATCTGTTGTCCAACTATAAGTTCCTGTTTCATAGTTTGCGCCAAAATGAAACTGAAAATGAACCTTATCCCGCATACCTGTCATAGCACGACCATAGGCAGCAAAACCTAATAATTTAGCCACCGTATTCATTCAGATATGATGTCATACTTTCATTGCCCGGAAATTAAAAAGGATGCCAATCCTCCAGATCAAACTCTGGTTGATTCGCATCCTGTACATTCCTGTCTTTCCTTAAACAGCTTATATGGCATCAACATAACGGGAATTTCCCTGTACATTATATGCTCCGGCAGCTGTATAACCATTGGTAGCATTCGCCTGCGTAGTCATATAATAATTTACCAATGATGCGTTGGTTGAAATAGAAGAACCATAGTCTTTGAAAAATTTCTGTACCTTGGACATATCTGATTTTTTAAATGTGTCCTCATCAATCTTCATTCTGCCCTTCTCATCCACACTGATTCCAAACTGTTTAAGTGCATCCGCATTGCGTGCCGTTTTTTCCCTGATTTGAGACAAATTTGCTAATACGCCGGAATTTGAACTAGATTCGGCTGCATCAAACATACTGTTGTAATTGCTTACAAAGCTCTTTGCCGTGGCAAGAATTTTGTCAATATCATATTCATCTGTCTCATTGCCGTCCTTATCTTTTACCTTTTCATATAATTTTTCAGATGCAAGCGCGCTGCTGTCTACCTTGAGGGAAGCTGCACCGGAACCTACCGTATTGTTTGTTCCCGTACTATCTGCAGTATTTGTACTGACCGCAGCACTTGCAAACTGAAGACGCGACGCAATCGTAGAACCATAGCTCATGATATTTTTGGTTGAAAACAATTCCTGCACTTTAGAGAGATCTGCTGCCTTCAGCTTAGCTTCATTAATCTCAAGCGTTCCATTTGCATTGACCGTGACGCCAATTTCCGAAAGATTATCAGCATTCGCAGCCGTGTTGCTCATCATATTTGCTACATATGCTGTTTTGCTTGTCAACGTGGAACCTTTTGCCGCACTCACAACATTATTATAATCCGACACATAAGTTTTCATTGCAGAAACAACCTTGTCTACTGCACTCTGACCATTTTCCGTGTTTGTATAAGTTTTATCATTCTGTAACGCTAAAACAGAATTCTTCAGGTTCGAAAGCCCCGTTGTCAGATTGGCATTTGCCTTTTGCACATCTTTGGAAACCTTCGGATTCTTCTTCTCTTCCAGAATTTTGTCAAGAATATTGCCTGAACTGCTTTTCGTGCTGGTAGCCGCTGTACCTGAATTCTGCCCCGTACCGTAATAAGCCTTCATAAGCTTGGCGTAGCTGCCGCTCTTAATGCTGGCATAATCTGAGAGAAAATTCAGATTTCCCATTCCGCCGCCGCTGGATGAAAGACCCTGAAACAGATAAGAATAATCCTGATTCATACCTACGTTAATACTGATACCCATTATCATCACTCCTTTGAATTAAAATATGGACTTCCATGTNCTTACGCCTNATNTATACNATATACCATCGCAATATCNCTTATAGTTATTANCAGTATAGCACACGCATTTNAGTATTNCAAGATGACTTGACAAAAAAATCCAAAACATTGTAACGAAATACTATGTCTTCGTTTCTTTCTTCATTCATTAAATAAGCAAGAATTCAGATCCTCTTTTACAGAAATCATAATAATAGATTTCTTTTCCGCTCAGATCATGTTCTTCAATAAAGGAAAAATCACCTTATGAAAACTCTTTTTTCAAATACTTGTACTGTATGGATAACATATGCTTGCAGAGCATATAAGCTGTATTCCCTTTCCTTCTATAAAACATTATAAAAACTCCCGCAAAAACGGAAGCTACAAATAGTTTTCAAATATTAACTTCTATCCAATCGATACATTTTCCAGAACCATTTCACAACACATCCATACGTTTGCCTAGTTTAATGATACGGTTTTCCGACATTGTCGCATCCCACATCAAATTGCTTCTTGCGGTATAATCTTCCGGATTGCCGCACACAGGCTCCGTATCACATTTTTCATCAGCGCCTCCACAATATCATCAGATACATTATCCTTATCCGGTCCGCTGAAATAATTCTCTATCATCCAATGCATTTCGCAGCCATTTCCCAGTCTGCAGCACTGCTGATAGAATTCGCCGGTCTGATAGATAATCCAACATGATATTTGAACCCGAATTTAGAGTATACTTCATCTATCAGCCTTATACTCCCTTTATCTCACCGGAAATCTGTTCTTCGTTCAAAAATATAGACAGTATCCTGTGTAAAACAGCGGACACGCATAAGCCCATACAATGTACCGGATTTTCGTTGCGGTACAAAGACCAAGTTCACTCACCCGGAGCGGAAGTTCACGATAAGAATGAGGCTGTATCCAATTATTCTATTATTAAAGAAGTCATCCCAAGGATTCCAAATATTGGAATCCTTGGTAATGATTGCTATTTTAATCTTTTGTTATTAATTAATACTTAAACCGGCACTTGCATATCCTGCAATTGTATTGATTAAAGTCAATCCACTTGCCGATGCTGAAAATACCAGCATCAGTCGGGTTTGAGCCGTTACCGGAATATTGAGTCCTGTAAGTGTACCGTTTAACAATGTTCCAACGGATAAAACTCCGGACAGTGATGGTGTCAGGCTAATCAGTGTTCCGGCAATCGGAGAGAATACATTGTTCGGCGTTGCGGATTGATATATCTGCGCATTTACTGTAACAGTGGAACCTATTAAGGAAAGTGCCACTGTTGTACTAAAGAATGCGCTGAACGAGGTAATGATACCGGCACGCGGAACCTGAAATGCAAAGTTAGAAAGCGTTCCGCTGGCATTTGTGATATCGATTGTGGAACCCAGCAGCGTAAGCCCCTGCGCACTGCTCCCAAAACCAACAAAGGCAGGAATCCCTGCAAGCCCTCCGGCGATTGTCGTCAAGGAAATAGGAAGCCCTGATGCAAACGGAATGATAGCTCCCGTGCCAGCAACGCCAGTTGAACCTGTAGCTCCTGTTGGACCTGTCGCTCCTGTTGCCCCTGTTGCTCCTGTTGCTCCTGTCGCTCCCGTTGGACCTGTCGCTCC
>WFLX010177931.1_pt1 | contig 12572 bp, 11 predicted proteins | sample 4967041 | NCBI WGS metagenome assembly WFLX01 (sample SAMN12857096, study PRJNA449069) | gut metagenome | isolation source: stool from male and female vole | host: Microtus ochrogaster | place: USA:Florida | collected 2017 | reverse complement strand
GTCGGTCGTCGGTCGTCGGTCGTCGGTCGTCGGTCGCCTAGCCGATTAAGATTTTTCCCCAAACAGCGCACTTGTCTCGTCGATCCTAACGCCAGTTCCGTCGCGTTCCGCCAGAACATCCGTGGAGGGCGNGCATGAAGCGGCTCGCACTCCTCGTCAGCGGCGCGGCGTTCGCGGACGGATTTCCCCGGAATCTGCTCCTGTTCAAGGAATTCCTCAAAAGTGACGCGGGCGGCTCCTGGACAGAGCGCGAAATCCTCGTCACGGAACGGATGCCCCCGCCGCTTGCGGCGCACTTTGCCGAACAACTTGCGGCATACGATTTTTCGCTTGTNTATGTATGCAGCCCCACTGGCACGGCACAGGAGNGCGACTGCACCGAACNCCTGCGAAATCGCGCCTCGCTGTTCATCCGCGACACCTGCGCCGAGCTTGTCCCCANGGAAGAAGCCGGATACAAGACTGCGGAGCCGCAACCGTGATGTACGCCGTGCAAGTCAGGACCGGCAGGGAAGACCAGTTCGCAAAGCGCGTCGCCGAAACCGAGCCAGAAGGAGTCAGGAGGATCATCTTCCTCCAGCGGCGGCTGAACATACGGCGCGGCGGCAAGAACGTGCTGGAACTCTCGCCCGTCTTTCCCGGCTACCTGTTCGTCGAAACAGAGACGGATGCCCTACACGACAAAGCGTTCCAGAAACTGAAAGCACAGCCGGACTTCATCCGCTTCCTGCCGTCGAACACGCAGTATGAACAGCTCAGCTCAGGAGACCTGCACATCGTGAACAATTTCCTGCGCTTCGGCACGATTGCCGAGCCTTCCGACGCATACTTTGACAAGGACGACCGCATCGTCATCACCGCCGGTCCGCTCAAGGGACTTGAAGGACTGATCCANTCCGTTGACCGCCGCAAACGCCGCGTCCGCCTTGTGACCGAATTCATGGGATGCCAGACATCCGTGGANTTGTCGTACAACGTGATAGAGAAGCAGGGGGAGCAGGAGCGATAGACGCAATTCGGCGGAAACCGTTTTTGGCGGAACTGACNCATCNGGAAACAACGGGTGCGCTCAAACAAAATCACCAATGCGAGNGGGNTTCGCGCATCTGTGTTCACTGCCTTCTTTCCNCAAGGATANCNCGCGACNCCCCGTCGTATCTTTTGCCCAGGCAACTACATCTAGCGTCTTGCCTGAAAATAATTTTTAAAAGACGCTAGTTTTCCATTGCCTTTTGCGACGGAAAAGAGTATATTGATTATGGAAAACTTGCCGTCGCAGNGCGGCAAAAAACATTGCTTGCTAGACACGAGCCTTTGGAATCTAGAATCTCATATCTACCGTATCGGTGGCATACGAAAAAGATCGGCGTGTGTCGGTCGGAGTCAGTTCAAGGGCAGTGTCTCCTAGGCAGAGGAGATATTTATGGCAGCACAAGAAGCTTGGAAAGGTTTTAAGACAGGCAGGCTTTGGCAGGACGAAGTAAACGTCCGCGAATTCATCCAGTTGAACTACACTCCTTATGATGGCGACGCATCGTTCTTGACAGAGCCGACGGACGCAACGAACAAACTGTTCGACGAACTGCAACGCCTTCAAAAAGAAGAACACAACAAAACATCCAAAGGACTCGACGGCAAAGAGCGTTCCGGCGTGCTTGATTTGGACACCGACATCGTTACGGGCATCACCGCACACAAACCAGGCTACATCTGTGAGGACGGCAAAAAACTGGAAAAAGTCGTCGGCTTGCAGACGGACAAGCCGCTCAAACGTGCGTTCATGCCCTTTGGCGGTATCCGCATGGCAGAGCANAGNTGCGAAATGTACGGCTACAAAGCCAACGCAGAACTGCACAAGATCTTCACGGAGTACCACAAGACGCACTCGGACGCGGTGTTNCAGGTGTACACCCCGGAGATCCGCAAGGCGCGCTCAAGCCANATCCTGACCGGNCTGCCGGACACNTACGGNCGCGGGCGCATCGTCGGNGACTACCGCCGTATCGCNCTGTACGGCATCGACTTCCTCATCAAGGAAAAGCAGAAGGACTTTGAGAACATCGGCAACGGCACGATGACCGACGACGTTATCCGTCTGCGCGAAGAAGTCGCCGAGCAGATCAAGGCGCTCCGCCAGATGAAAGAAATGGCGCAGTCTTANGGCTTTGACATCTCGCAGCCGGCAAAGAACGCGCAGGAAGCGTTCCAGTGGCTGTATTTCGGCTACCTCGCCGCAATCAAGACGCAGAACGGCGCGGCCATGTCGGTCGGGCGCATTGCGACGTTCCTCGACATCTACATTGAGCGCGACCTCAAGAACGGTGTCATCACCGAAAAAGAGGCGCAGGAACTTGTTGACCACATCGTCATGAAGTTCCGCATGGTGCGCTTTGCCCGTATCGAATCCTACAACCAGCTTTTCTCCGGCGATCCGATCTGGGCGACGCTCGAAGTCGCGGGCTTGGGACAGGACGGTCGATCAATGGTCACCAAAAACGACTTCCGCTTCCTGCACACGCTCGAAAACATGGGTCCCTCGCCGGAGCCGAACATCACCGTGCTGTACTCAAAGCGGCTGCCCGACAATTTCCGCAAATACGCGGCAAAAATCTCAATCGACACGTCGTCAATCCAGTACGAGAACGACGACGTTATGCGCCCGATTTGGGGTGACGACTACTCAATCTGCTGCTGTGTCTCCGCGACGCAGACCGGCAAGGAAATGCAGTTCTTCGGCGCGCGCGCCAACCTGGCAAAGGCATTGCTTTACGCTATCAACGGCGGACGCGACGAAGAGGCAGGCTTGACCCCCGGCGTACAGGTCGGACCGGATATCGCGCCCATTACGAGCGAGTATCTGGACTACGACGAGGTGATGAAAAAATACGACACCATGCTGGAATGGCTCGCGGGGCTGTACGTCAACACACTCAACGCTATCCATTATATGCACGACAAGTATTACTACGAAGCCGCCGAGCTTGCCTTGATTGACACCGACGTGCGCCGCACGTTCGCGACGGGCATCGCGGGATTCAGCCATGTCGTCGATTCGCTTTCCGCCATCAAATATGCCAAGGTCAAGGTTATCCGCGGCGACGTGGAAGTGAAAGACCACAAGACCGGCAAAGTCGTGGAAGTCGTCAAAGGCTTGGCGAAAGACTTCAAGGTGGAAGGCGACTTCCCGCGCTACGGACAGGATGACGACCGCGCAGATGAAATCGCAAAATGGCTCTTGAAGACATTTATGACCAAAATCAAAAAGCATCACACTTACCGCAATGCGGAGCCAACCACGTCGATTTTGACAATCACGTCAAATGTCGTCTACGGAAAGGCAACCGGCGCATTGCCGAACGGTCGTCCTGCCCACGCGCCGTTCAGCCCGGGGGCAAACCCGTCTTACGGCGCAGAGACAAACGGTCTGGTGGCATCGCTCAACTCGGTGGCTAAGGTGCCTTACGAGTATGCCCTGGACGGCATTTCCAACACGCAGACGATTAACCCCGCCGCACTCGGTCACGACGAAGCGGAACGCGTCAAGAATTTGGTCAACGTGATGGACGGCTACTTCGCAAAAGGTGCGCATCACCTGAACGTGAACGTCTTCGGCGTNGAAAAACTGCGGGACTGCCAGGCGCATCCCGAAAAACCCGAATACGCAAACTTCACGGTGCGCGTTTCCGGCTACGCGGTGCGTTTCATCAACCTGACGAAAGAACAGCAGGACGACGTTATCGCCCGTACCTGCCACGCAGAACTTTAATCTGCGGCAAAAAATGACAGAAGCCTTGCTCCGGATAGGGGCAAGGCTTTTTTATGCGAGGAAAAACGATGAGCGTAACTGGAAAAATCTCAAAATTCGAATCATTCGGCTCGGTGGACGGACCGGGCGTGCGGTTCATCATATTTTTGCAGGGCTGCCCCATGCGCTGCCTGTACTGCCACAATCCCGAAACATGGGCGATGACCGGCGGCGAGGAATGGACGGCGGATGACGTGCTCAAAAAAGCCCTGCGCTACCGTGAATACTGGGGACCAAAAGGCGGCATCACCGTGAGCGGCGGCGAGCCGCTCGCGCAGATTGATTTTGTGCTTGAGCTTTTCAAACGGGCAAAAGAAGAAGGCGTGAACACGTGCATCGACACATCGGGCGGACCGTTCAACCGCAGTCCGGCATGGTTCGCCAAATTTGAGGAATTGATGCGCTACACCGACCTGCTGCTGATGGACATCAAGCATATCGACGCGGAAGCACACAAAACGCTGACTGGCATGAAAAACGAGCATATCATCGATATGTTCCGCTACCTTGACGAGATACACAAACCGATTTGGATTCGGCACGTGCTCGTGCCAGGACTGACTGACAACGACGCATACCTGACGCGCACACGGGACTTTATCCGCACGCTNCATAATGTGGAGCGCGTAGAAATCCTGCCNTATCACAGCCTTGCCGTCTCAAAGTACGAGAATTTGGGCATAGACTACGCGCTCAAGGACACGCCCATGCCCACGNCGGAACGCATAAAAAACGCAAACGACATTCTTGAAACAACAAATTACAAAAAACATCTGGAGNCGTAAAGCAGTCGGCACAGATCCGTACACAGCACAGAGGGGAGGGCAAGTGAAAACTTCCCCTCCTTGCTTTATTGAGCCACCATTGCGATTTCAATGCCGTTTGCCTGCCGCTGGAATATATCATAGACTTCGGTACTGAACGAACGCTCCAAGCGACCGCGATAGTCCTCGATTTTCCCCACGTAATTGAGCGTGTGCTGCGGAATGCGGTTGCTTTTGACGCGACCCGTTCCTGCATTGTACATGGCGAGTGCCGTCACTTCATTGCCCGCAACATCCATGCAGAAACGCAAATGCTGCATACCGTATTTAGCACTTGTGTGGGGGTTGAAAAAATCCGCCTCGGTCAATTTGGGAAAAGAAGCACTGTTCAACTGGAACAATCCACGGTCAATCGTCAAGTTGGTGTTGCGGTTTACCGCCGTCGATTTGTACTGACTTTCAATATAAGCAAGCGCGAACGCGAGCGACACGGGAATGTCATTTTTGTCAGCGTGTTCCAAAATGGCAAGCGCGATTTCACGGCTGCCCGCGACGTTCATATAAAACCATTCCACCGCAGGCCGCGTGTTCGGCGAACGATAGAGCGCAAGCCCTTTGTCATCACGCGCAGAAAATGCCACAAGGTCATCGTTCTTGACGAACGCATCAGCAAGCGGGTTTTCAGCAACAGCGGGAAGCAATGCCGTATATGAATTGAACGTGACGGAACGCGCCGGGGTGACGACTGCCGGAAAGCAGAAANACACCAGCAGACAAGCACCCATAAAAAACACAGAAAGCGCGACCGTTCCTTGCAAAAGCCGTTTCGTATAACCGTTCATGCNAATATCATTGCATAGAAAACGATTTAAGTCAATGAAAATCGCTTACTTTNNCATGCTTTTGTTGCAATATTTTGCAAACAGNACGGTTCAGTGCAANAATACGACATCNGGGGCGGATTTCTTGCAGAAATAAACATACTGTCCGTGTTTCTGCGAAAGCTCCCGCATATACTCGGAAGCGGCAGATCCNTCGGCAAATCCGCCGTCCGCAAGCCGATCGGGAACGGAAAATCCTGCCACCGAAACGCAGTCCTTTATGCGGCGGGCGCAATGCTTCATGGCAGCGATAAACTGTGCGGCATCTCCGTCCCCGTCATACACTGCCTCAATGTAAACGAACAAGCCCTGCGCATCCAGCACCTTCAACTCTTCGCGCAACGCCGCCAAAAACGACTCGTCATATTCGCCGGGGATCGGCTCTACCTGACTCCACGCCACGCACTTTGCCATNCCGTCCGTATTCACTNCCCCGCCGCCGATTTTGTACAGGCAGTTGTTTTTTACNTCAAAGATTTTTTCCAGTTTCATAGGCACTCCGACAAAAAAAGCCCCTGCTTTCAAGGGACTTTTTTGGAGAAATGGTCATACGTTTCGGCAGACAGAACAGCCAGTCGCGCTGCCAAAAAANACCGTGGTTAGTCAGTCAGNATCTTGATGACTTCCGCTTTGTCCTGCGTCGCCAAAATCTGCGCGCGTTTTTCCGAACTCTTGAAGAGCAGGCTGACCTCAGCCAAGAACTGCAAGTGCGGTCCCGTCTTGTTCACCGGGGAAAGGGTCATAATGAAAATGCGGCACGGCTCTTGGTCGAGCGAATCAAAGTCCACCGGATTGTCTGAAATACCGATACAGGCAACCAAATCAGAAACGGTGTCCGTCTTTCCGTGCGGAATGGCGATACCGTGCTTCATGCCCGTAGACATCTTGCGCTCACGGTCGAGCACACATTCGCGGGCGGCGGCCTTGTCGGTCACCTTGCCTGCCGCAATCAGAATTTCGAGCATTTCGTCGATGATTTCTTCTTTTGTCTTTCCTTTGAGATGCAATTCTACCGTCTCAGGTATTAAAACAGTTTTCAAGTCCATGTTCCTAGTGTAAATTCTGTTCAAGCAAAAGTCAAGAAAAAAATAGGGAAATAAGGGAAAATCTCACGCATTTTTTTGCCCGGCACTACCGCAAAATCAGCGCACTTTGAACAGAATGCCCACAATCGCCACGGTCGCAAGGAGCTGGATTATCAGGAATTTGACCAGCACTTGCGTGGGCGACCAGCCGCAGTTGATTTTCATGTGGTCATGGAGCGGAAAGCGGATGTTCGTGAGGATAGATATATGGAAAAAACGGAGCAACGCGAGCTTGAGCAGCCCCAGACCGCCGTTGACAAAAATAATCAGCGAAGTCGCCAGTATCATAAACGGATTGCCGCTGACGAGCACGCACACGCCGATGTAAAATCCAAGCGCACGGCTGCCCGCGTCTCCCATGAGCACCTTGCTCGGAAAGGCATTGTGCCACAGGTATCCCATAAGCACGCCCGCAAGCGCGAACGTAATCGCGCCCCATGACGCGCCGTCTGCCAAATGCGGCACGAGCAGGTAGGTGGCAATATCGATATGACCGAGAATGAAATAAAAAATCACGCCCATCGTCAGCAACGCGACCAGCACGAGCGTCCCGCTCAAGCCGTCAACACCGTCCGTGCAGTTGGTCGTGTTGACCGAAGCCCACAGCAGGATGACGGCAATCANCACATACANCACGGGATGCACGACAATCTGACTNGTAAAGAACGGCAACCAAAAATAAATCTTTCCGTCGGGAGATGACTGGCAGGCGGCATGGGCAAGGAACAGCGCGGCGGCAAGGCAGATGACAAAATCAAGCAACGCCTTGCGGTACTCGCCCCATGCATATACGCTGCGGTCGTCCAAGAAGCCGGTCAGCATCATAAGCCAGGTCAGGACGAGCGTCCCTGACTGCAACGGGCTGAGCGGCACGAGCAGCAGGCACAGCAGCGCGAACACCGTGATAAAAAAAACGCCCGCGCCCGTGGGCTTTCCTTTCGCCGCCTCCGCGTTCCCCGCGAATTCACGCCCACGGTCATGCGGCATCCACCGGTAAAAAAAAGGCATTGCGTAACGCACGATGAAAAAACCCGCGTACAACGCGACCACGATAAGCACCGTGTACGACTGCAACAGCCGCGCCGGACCGAAATAATCGGTCAGCATCCCACCCAAATAATACAGCATAGCAAAAGTATACCCTTTTTTTCCGATTTATGCTACACTATTCGTATGGACATTATTGCTAGACGACAGACCTTGCAGGGACACATCCAAGTGCCCGGCTCAAAATCGCACACCATCCGTGCGCTCATCCTAGCGACAATGGCAGAAGGGCAGTCATGCATCCGAAACCCGCTGCCGAGCGCGGACTGCATGAGTACTGCCGCCGCCATTCCGCTCATCGGCGCAGAAATCGGGCTTGACTTGCGTACCGAGGGCGAGACCGGCACGATGTGGTTCGTGAGCGGCGCGGGAAAAAACCTGCACACACCGACCGATGTCATCAACGTCGGGAACAGCGGCTCGCTCCTCTATTTCCTTGCGCCGATTGCGGCGACCTTTGACGGCTGGAGCGTCTTTACCGGCGACGCGAGCATCCGCACCCGCCCCGTGCGGCACATGGTCGATGCCATCAACCAAATGGGAGCGCGCGCGTTCGTCACACAGCCGCAGAGTAACGCATGCCCCCTGCTTGTCGAAGGACCGATAACGAAAGCGCACAAAATCGTGACGGAAGGCAACGTCAGCAGCCAGTACATTTCCGGGCTGATGCTGGCAGCGCTCCGCCTTTCCGAGCCGCTGGAAATCGAACTGACCGACCCCAAAGAAACGCCCTACCTCACGATGACAAAAACATGGCTTGAGCGTGTGGGCGCGGAAGTCTCACTATCCCCCGACTTCAAGCATATTTCCGTCAGCGCGCCCCGGTCAATCAAGGCGTTCGACTGCACCATTCCGAGCGACTGGGAAGCCGCCGCGTTCCCGCTCGTCGCGGCACTGCTCACCGACAGCACCGTAACGATCGACAACATCGACGGGAGCGGCACGCAGGGCGACGAAGCAATCGTCGCTGTCCTCAAGTCCATTGGCGCGGACATCACCTGGGACAAGACGGCAAAGCAGCTCACCGTGCGCGGCGGGAAAAAAGCGCGGAACGGCAGGGGACGGCTCTCCACCGAAAACCTGCCGGACGGCGAACTGCGCGTGGCACTCTCCCCGTTCCCCGACGCTATCTGCGTACTCGCCGTCATCGCGTGCTTTACCGAGGGGACGACCGTCCTTGAGGATGCCGCCGTCTGCCGCCGCAAGGAAACCGACCGCATCGCGCTCATGGCGCAGCAGCTTTCGTGGCTGGGCGCGGACGTTACCGAAGACGGCGACTCGCTGATCATCCGCGGGCATTCCCCGGTACGGGAAGACGGCACGGACAACCCTGCATTCCGCCTGCATGGCGGCACGGTAGAAAGCCACGGCGACCACCGCATTGCCATGTCGCTTGCGTGCATGGGCTTGGGACTGCGCGGCGAAGATCAGATTACCGTGCGCAACGCGGAATGCTGCGACGTGAGTTTCCCGCATTTCTTTGACGTGATGACGGACATCGGCGCGGGATTCAAACAGCGGTAGGCTACGGAAACAGCCATGATACGGATTTTTTACGCCATCATCAAAGCCTTTCCCGATGCGCTCGCGCTCATCCGGGCAGGACACGACGCAAAACGCCACCCCGAACGCCACACCGCCGAATCGGACTACCAGACGCTGCTGCATTACATCGGCAGGCTGCAAAAGGTGGCGCACATCACCACGATCGCCACAGGAACGGAACTGCTGCCCGCCGAAGGCAGTTACGTGATGTTCCCCAACCACCAAGGCAAGTACGACGGCATCGGGCTGATCGGCGCGCACAAAAAAACGTGCAGCGTCGTCATCGACGCAAAACGCTCGCGNTTCCCGATCGTGTCCGAATTCATCACGCTCATCCACGGCTTCCGGCTGGACAGGACGAGCATGCGCTCGCAGTTTGAGGGCATGAGCGCAATCGTAGACGAAATCAGGGCGGGAAAACGCTTCATCGTGTTCCCCGAAGGCATCTACCACAAGAACCACAACAACGTGCTTGAATTCCGTCCCGGCGCGTTCAAGAGCGCCATCCGCGCTAAATGTCCTATCGTCCCCGTCGCGTTGGTCGATTCCTACAAAGTGTTCGAGTTCAACTCGGTCAAGCCCGTGCAGAGTTACGTGCATTTCCTCAAGCCGATTACCTATGACGAATACAAGGACCTGACTTCCCAGCAGATTGCCAANCGGGTACGCGAAGCCATCGTCGAAAAAATCGTCTCCGTCGTAAGCTGAAAAGATACGGCTGGCACGGCACCCATGATGTTGCCGGCTACAGGCGAACACACGGTCATGGTTCGCCCGCAGCCGTTCGGGCAGCCCCGCAGTTCGTTATGCCTTGACGACCACCGATTCCTGCCGCAGCCGCTCCACCTGCGCAAGTGGAAGGGCGGTCGTCTCCGCAATAATTTCCGTTGCAATGTTTTTGCCTAGCAGCCGCCGTGTCGTCTCAACGGCGACTGTTGCACGCGTTTCTTTCCGGGCTTCTGCCGCCCCCGCCGCGCGTTGACGGTAGCGGGGGATTGTGGTATCATGCCGCCATGACCAAGACGGCTTGCGCGAAGCATAAAAACATTACCCCCCCCCATTACATAACCTCGCCGTCTGTTTCCGCCCTGCCGCGCGGCACACTGCGCGACGGACGCTAGGGCATCGCTCCCCATCACTCATTCCGTTTATCCTCACGCCCCCGGCGGCGGACTGCTTGCGGCACGCGGACGCATCCCATACGGGCGGCGGCCGTCCGTCCGAGTCTTCCGATACGCCCGCGCACCACGGAAAGCGAGTACAAATCGTCATCACACTGTTCCCGCACATCGGCAAATGCCCTCAAATCACGTTTGATGTGTCCGCGCAGGTCAGGAAATGGGTTCAAACCGCGTTTGATGCGTCCGCGCAGTCCGGGAAGTGCCTTCAAATCGCGTTTGAACTGCCCGCGCAGGTCGGGAAGTGGCTTCAAATGGCGTTTGATATGTCCGCGCAGTTCGGGAAATGGGTTCAAACCGCGTTTGATGTGTCCGCGCAGTCCGGGAAGCGGCTTCAAACGGCGTTTGATATGTCCGCGCAGGTCGGGAAGNGGNTTCAAACGGCGTTTGATGTGTNCNCGCAGTCCGGGAANTGNNTTCAAATCGCGTTTGAACTGCCCGCGCAGTCCGGGAAGTGGCTTCAAATCGCGTTTGATATGTCCGCGCAGTNCGGGAAATGGGTTCAAATGGCGTTTGAACTGCCCACGCAGTTCGGGAAATGGGTTCAAATCGTGCTTGATGTGTTCCCGCAGGTCGGGAAATGGGTTCAAACGGCGTTTGATGTGTCCGCGCAGGTCGGGAAATGGGTTCAAATGGCGTTTGAACTGCCCACGCAGGTCGGGAAATGGGTTCAAATCGCGNTTGATGTGTTCCCGCAGTCCGGGAAGTGGCTTCAAATCGCATTTGATGTGTCCGCGCAGGTCGGGAAGCGGCTTCAAATCACGTTTGATATGTCCGCGCAGTCCGGGAAGTGGCATCAAATTGCGTTTGATGTGTTCCCGCAGTCCGGGAAATGGGTTCAAATCGCGTTTGANNTGNCCGCGCAGNNCGGNAAGNGNCTTCAAATCGCGNTTGATGTGTNCNCGCAGGTCGGGAANTGGNTTCAAANNNCGTTTGATATGTCCGCGCACTCCGGGAACATGCTATCCGAGATCTCCGACGCGTCCACAGCAACCGACAAAGCACTGTCCGAGGTCTCCGACGCGTCCACAGCGTCCGACGAAATGCCGTCCGAGACCTCCGACGCGTCCACAGCAACTGACAACATACCGTCCGAGGCCTCCGACGTGTCCACAGCAACCGACAACATGCCGTCCGAGACCTCCGACGCGTCCACAGCGTCCGACAAAATGCCGTCCGAGACCTCCGACACCATCACAGCGACTGACAAAGTGTCGTCCGAGGTCTCCGGCACACCCACCGCATCCGACAAAATGCTGTCCGAGGTCTCCGACGGTTTCGCGCAGGGCATTTCGACGGGCTCAATGACCTGCGACAAGGCAGGCAAAAAATACATCGCCCGAAAAGGGCAAAAGGAGTTTTCTATGAAAGAAATCCAGTCAATCGCGCTCGTGAACATGAACAACGCGGCGCACTTTATGTTCGTCTCCAACATGGCGGACAGGGCGGAGAAGGATTCCGCCGTGGCGGAGAAATGCGCGGGCGGACGCGGCGGGTCGTTGCGGGCTTGCTGGAACGCCCCGCACGACAGGGGAATCTCCGGGGCGTTGCGGGGCAGGCGCGGGTGCCTTTTGCGGACACGACGTTCCCCGCAGAGGGGGTAGCGAAAGCCCCGCAAGGGGCTGGAGCGAGGGGGAGACTTCCCCCGCCGTAACCGAAAGCGTCCGTGCATCTGGGCGGGCTTCCGTTGTCCTTGGGGTGCGGCCTCTATTGAAAAAAGTCGGCAACTGTGCTACCGTCGTTGTATCGAGGTGAAAGCATGGCGAAAGATTTGGACTGGGCGAATTTGCCGTTCGGGTACCGGGAGACGGACAAGAGTTTTGTGGCGCACTGGAAGGACGGTGCGTGGGATGCGGGCGAGCTGACGGGCAACCATACCGTCACGATTTCTGAGTGCGCGGGGGTCTTGCAGTACGCGCAGACGTGCTTTGAGGGGCTGAAGGCGTACACGACGGCGGACGGAAAAGTCGTCACGTTCCGCCCCGACCTGAACGCGGATCGCATGAAGGACAGCTGCGAGCGGCTTGAGATGCCCGTGTTTCCCAAAGACCGCTTCATTCAGGCGGTGATTGACACGGTAAAGGCGAACATTGACTGGGTTCCGCCCTACGGCAGCGGCGCGACGCTGTATATCCGTCCGTATATGTTCGGGTCAAGCAGCGTCATCGGCGTGAAGCCTGCGGACGAATACCAGTTCAGGATTCTGGTAACGCCGGTCGGTCCGTATTTCAAGGGCGGCGTCAAGCCGATTGTCGTCCGCCTGTCTG
>WFLX010015961.1_pt1 | contig 12574 bp, 7 predicted proteins | sample 4967041 | NCBI WGS metagenome assembly WFLX01 (sample SAMN12857096, study PRJNA449069) | gut metagenome | isolation source: stool from male and female vole | host: Microtus ochrogaster | place: USA:Florida | collected 2017 | reverse complement strand
GCCGCCCCGGATGTCTTCTATAATGAGGTCGGTGATTTCGCATTTGTAGATCTGGCAGGTCGCCTCTACATAGCTGAGGAAGTAGATCGTGCGGCTGTCGGGGGCCCAGATGAATCCGTCGCAGTTATCCCGGTAAGCGGCGGTCAGATCCTGATAGGAGCCGTCGGCGAGATTGAGAAGCATCAGGCGGTTCTTGTCGCTTTCATAGCCGTCGCGTGCCATGCTGCACCAGGCCAGGCGGGTACCGTCGGGGCTGAATGCCGGGGCGGTATCATAGCCGTTCATGTTTTCCATGCCGGCGGTAAGCTCGGTGGTGGTCCGGGTGGCGATATCGTAGAGATACAGGCCGGAGTTAGTGGAGAAGGCATAGTCNCGCCCGGTCTTTTTGCGGCTGACNTAGACCAATTGGCTTCCGTCGGGGCTGAATGAAAAACTTTCCACCCCGCCAAATGGGCGCATCGGACATTCGTAGGGCTCTCCTTCCATGATGTCGATGGCCTCGCCGATCATACCATCGTTGACCGGGGCGAGGTAGGGATGCGGATAATCGGTGACGAAGTCATTCCAATGGCGGTACATCAGATCGTCGAAAATTTTACCCGTTGCCTTGTCCAGGTCNGGNTAAAGTGTCTGNACGGCATTCTTGATTTGGATAGGGGCGATGATNAATACCTGCTTTTGGGCTGGGTCGAAGAGGAAACCTTCGATATCGGTCTCCGTTTTTTTGCCGTCGGCATCGGTGGTGCCGAAATGGCTGATCTGGCGGCGGTCCGATCCGTCGGCATTCATTGTCCAGATCTGACTGCTTCCGCTTTCCGTGCAGAGGAATGCGATGCGGCGGCCGTTTTCTATCCAGACGGCATTGTTTTCCTTGGTCGGTGTGTGTGTGATGGCGTGGTTGTCGCTACCGTCGGCGTTCATGACAAACAATTCGCGGTTGGATTTATTCTGCTCGATGCTTGTGTAGGTAACGCCATAGAGTAGTTTCTGACCGTCGGGAGAAACCTGCACGTCGCTGATGCGTCCCATGCGGTGCAGGATTTCCGGGGTCAGTCGGTGGTCGCTGATAGTCGGCTCATAGCGGCCGATGATTTCTTGTGCGGTCGGTTCTCCGTCTGTTGCCGGAGTGCATGCCGCCAATCCTGATAGAAGGGTGGAGGCCATAAGGGTGTAATGTTTTAAAGAGAACATATCTGAATAGTTTTTGTGTCGGAATTATACCGCGGAAAGTGTTTCTGATTCTCATTGCGGCATCAAACGGTGCAAAGATAGTGCTTTTGGGGCTAAAATTCGGGGAAGGGGTGAAAATTCTCCAACGCTTTACTTCTTTTGTGGGAAATCCTCCGCTTCATTTTGCGGGGTAGGCGGCATTGCCAGACCTTACTATAGGGCTGTTTGTGACGAATTCTTTCTTAAAAATCTTTTTTCTTGTCCCGATATGGCTGTTGATTTCAGGAATTTCACTACTTTTGCGCCGTATCCTGCATGATTGCCTCTATGAGGCACCGGAAATATGTTGGATATTTATACATAAGAAGAGGCGTTTGCTAACGCTTTGGTTTTGATGTACTGAAACTTCGCAACTTTCAATCTCCGTCGAAAACAAAGCAACGGCAGATGCCTGCGGCGTATGTAATTGAACTTTTTATGGACTGTTCTGTTTCTTTCAGGCGGGTCATGGAAAGCGGTTATATGTCGGCGTGGGCTTTCTGCGTTGTTCGTTCGGATGGAGATGGGCAATGCGAAGGCCTCAGTGCATGGAACGGGCAACGGCGGGGTTCCACGCTTTTTTCTTATATATAAGATGTATAATTTTATCATTGATCGTCCACTCAGGGGCCACCGGACATTTTACAGACAGTCATGGAATCGATTGGTGGCATGATCAAGCAGGAATTGGAGCAGCAGGGACGATCTGTATCGTGGTTGGCGGCGCGCCTCCATTGCAACCGTACCAATGTTTATAATATCTTCATGAGGCATGATATCGACTTGNTTCTTTTATCNCGCATCTCNNAAATNTTAGGGCGTAANNTTGTTCGTGAATGGGCNGACCATGTCGAAGCGGAAATCGATAAGTGTCAAAATAATGCTACAAATTGTCTAAAAATGTAGGACACNTCTTTCTCTCATTTTCCCTTGTTGCTTTTTACCTTTGCGGATGAAAACGGAGACTCTTGATTGTAGTTGTGTTTTCACTATTTAATAATTAAAACAAAACGATATGAAAAAGTTATTGCTATCAACGCTCTTTGTGCTTTCATTTGGTTTTAGTGCGGGTGCGCAAACCGAAGTTTCGAACAACAATGAATCGACTACGACGTCGACTATTGGGGTATCGGGAAGTAATTCCGGTTATGTATCTGCTAAAGGTTTCGATATTAGTGTCGATTATAATTCGGATTTGGAGGTATTCGGATTTGGATTCATAGCCGACACGGGGAAAAGAGGATATTGGGGATATAACTACTCTGTAGGATTCGGCGACTTATCTTCTTATAGTTTTATAATGCCATTTGGTTGGAAACAGCGCTATGTGTTTAATGATGTTTTTCTTGTCCAAGGAAAGATAGGNCCTTATGTCGGGTTTAGTANCTACGAAAAACAGAAATATGCAGGTGTGGATAAGTGGGGTAATGCGAAAATAGAGANAAAGGACAAGTACGAATTTGCCTATGGTGCTAATGCCAGTCTGGCTGTCGGTTTGAAGCTTTGGACTACCAAGAAAGGNAATTCAAATTTTCTCACAATCGGATATTATATCAGTGCGCCGAAATTTAAAACAGAAAATATGTTCGATAACGGAAGCTGGGGCCTTAGCTTTACTGTCATCTTCAACGAATGATATGGATTAAAATAGAACAAGCGCGCGACAAAAGAAGATTGTAATTTTTTTTACTTTTATATTTTGATATCGGATAGTCTTCTTCCTATTATAAAGATAGGAGTTGCGATGGTATATATATAAAAGAATAAGACTTTCAGTCATTTTATAACAATTCCATTGGCAAGAGCTTTCAGATGATATTGCAAATGGAATTGTTATTTTTTAGAATGGGGAAAATTTCTTTTGTGATATATGGATTACTCCAAAGGTGAGGGCTGATATTTTATATTAGCGGAGTTTGATGAAGATGGGGGAATATGAAAGATTGTAGGAGATGGTTTTCTTTGGATGGATGGAGTTTGCTTTTGCATCGGAAAGCTGGAGATAGAGTGCAGGAATCACTCCACCCCGTGCTTTTCTTTATATCGATGCACCATTTCCAGCAATTCGTCGCCGTAGGACTGCAATAGTTTGGGACCGAAGCCGGAGATGGAGAGCAGTTGCTTGCTGTTGGATGGCAGGAGGTTGACGATGCCGAGCAGAACTTTGTTTTGCAGAATGGTGTAGGGGGCGACTTTATTGGCGACGGCCTTGTCGAGCCGCCATTTCCGCAATTCGTCGTGCAGTTCGGGGTGGCGGATATCTTCGTTGAGGCCGACGGTGATTTTTTGTACTTTTTCGCTTTTGCGTTTGCTGCTTCCTGATTCCGGTAAGGACGTTTTTTTGCGGGATGAGGGGCTGTCGCTTTCCTGTTGCATGAGGGTTTTCGCTTTGGTGTCCCAATACACCTGAAGGGAGAAGCCGTGCACGCACTGGGCACAAAGCCGGGCTTTCAGGATATAGTCGTTTTGGAGCAGGGAAAATTCCCTCTCTATCTGCTGGCGGTTCTTTTTATTACCGATTTCCGGCAGACCGGTCTCGAAGAGATCGCCGAGAAGGTCGCTCATCTTCGTTTCGTAGTAGGCGAAACCTTTCGTGATGCGTTCCTGCAGAACCGTGTTGTCGGTAAAGTCTTCGGTTTCGTGAGTGAGGCGGCGGATTTGTGCTTGGAACCGTGCCCCGACGTCGGCAAGTTCCTGCTGTACACCGGCAGCAATGGCTTTACAGCGGTCGACGTAATTCGGATACAGGCTGCTTAGATATTCATCCGCCAGACGGGTGAAATAGTTGAAGCGGGTCATGAAGGCCGAGAAGTCGAAGATATCGCAGAGGATGTCGGCGATATATTGTTGCCGGTCGGTTGCCAGCTGTTCCGGGGTGGGATGATTTTGCTCGATGAAACGGTTGTAGCAGATGATGTTGGGGTCGTTCATGACGGCGCCGGGCGTAATGGGTGTGCTGAGAACGAGTCCTTCCAGTGTGCGGCATCGGCTCAGGGCAACGTAAACCTGTCCGTGGCTGAAGGCACTGCCTGCGTTGATGATGGCGCGCTCGAATGTGAGTCCCTGACTTTTATGAATGGTGATGGCCCAGGCGGTCTTGAGCGGGATTTGCGAAAATGTGCCGGCGATTTCTTCGGTGATGGCGCCGGTGGCGGCGTCAGTGACATATTTTGCGTTGGTCCATTCCTGAGCTCCCACTTCGATCAGGATTTCATCGTCCTGATCATGATTGTCATCGGGCACGCAGGAGACAGTGACGGAATTTCGGCCGAGGCGGACGATGCGCCCGATTTTTCCGTTATAATATCTTTTCTCGATGCCGGGATCGTTTTTGCAGAACATGACTTGGGCTCCGACTTTAAGGACAAGGTTTTCGTCGGTGGGATAAGACATCTGCGGAAAATCGCCCTGGATAGTGGCGGCATAGCGCATCTCTTGCGTTGGGAGGGCTTTCAATTTGCGGCTGTTGATTTCCTGGGCCTGATAGTTGTGTGTGGTCAGAGTGATATAGCCGTCGCTCTCCTTGGGGAGGAAATCGGGTTGGAAGCGGGCGTTCAGCTGTTGTAAAGTGGCTGTATCGAGCCGATTTTCGCGGACGTGGTTCAGGATGTCGATGAACGCCTGGTCGGCCTGACGGTAGACATGGGTCAGTTCGATGGTCGTATAGTTGGTTTTCTTTAGTGCTATGCTGTCGAAGAAATATGGCGTCGGGTAGTATTGTTTTAGTATCTGCCATTCGCTCTCTGTCGTCACCGGGGCAAGCTGTTGCAGATCTCCTATCATCAGTAATTGTACGCCGCCGAAGGGGAGATTGCGATTCTGATAGCGTCGCAGAACGCCGTCGATGGCATCCAGCAGGTCGGCACGTACCATGGAAATCTCGTCGATAATCAGCAGGTCGATGGTTCGCAGGATATTGATCTTGTGTTTCGAGTATTGGTATTTCTGTTTCTCCCCCCCATTGCCGGAAAAGGCCGTCTCGGGCAGCAGCAGTCCCGGAGCGATTTGGAAGAATGAATGAATGGTGACACCTCCGGCATTGATGGCGGCCACACCCGTCGGGGCTACGATCACCAGACGTTTCCGGGAGGTGGCTTGCAGGTGACGCAAGAAAGTGGTCTTTCCCGTACCGGCTTTTCCGGTCAAAAAGATGTTGCGGCGTGTGTACTGGGCGTAGTTATAGGCCAGATCGAGGGTAGGATTGGGTGCCATGATAACAGGAACGGGCGGAAATAGTGTTAGCGGATGAATATTTTTCGGATGGTGCGGCCGTCGTCGATGATGTAGACGCCTCTGCCGGACAGGGAAGCCCCGCTTATGTTCTTGTAGGGGATACCGGCAAGAATGAGGCGGCCGGCAAGGTCGTAGACGTCGATATATTCGCTGCGGTTGGTATCTCCACGTGTCTGTGAGAGGCCGGAGTCGTTTCCGTCGAAAGGTTTCACATGAAAGGTGATGGTTCCGTCCGGAGTTTCGGCGATGTCAGTAATGTCGAAGGTCGCCGGGTCGCCGGTGAAAAAGGCGGCGGCCGGCGTGGTGCTTTTATTGAAACGTACGGCAGCGGCGGGGCCGGGCCAGATGTCGCCGAGAAAACTGTTTTTCCATGCGATATAGGCGTCCTGGGTGGAACCGGTGAAACAATCCAGGGTTCCGTCGGCAGGGACAACCGTATATCGCTGGCGGGCGGGGTCGTTGTTGACTGCGTTGTTTTTCCATATCGTGGCGTCATAATCCACATGGGTGATGAGAAGACCATGTTGTTGGAATTTGCCGAAATAGGTATCCCAACCCTGGTTCTGATGATTCTCGAAGATGAAACTTTCATTCTCATTGGCCGGATTTTTATAGATCAGGGCCTGATTGGAAGTCTCGATGGGGGCCAACGTCATATCTCCGGAGGCCGGAAGCGGGGAGAGGTCCATCCATCCTACACTTTCACGTTCAAACGCCGTGTAGCTGGGCGGAGTTTTCCCGTCGTTATTATAACAGCCCTGATCCATGACGCTCCAGGCATCCATACCATAGCATCCGCTTTTCGTGCCGGTGTTGTAGAAATCGGGCAGGCCGAGACAGTGGCTGAACTCATGCACGCAGGAGCCGATGCCGTCTATCTGCAGATTCTCCTGATCCTCCGGCGTACCCATTAATTCGCTGGAGCAGGCATATTTGCTGATTTTTATGTCGCCGTAGTTCAGGGTAGGACTGAGGTTCCAGGCATGTGGCCAGATGAAATTGTCACCCGCGCCCTCCGACTCGCTAAAGCCGGCGTAGAAAACATATACCAGATCGACGTATCCGTCTCCGTTGCTGTCGTAAGGGGAGAAATCGGAAATCAGCCCCAGCCCGACCGCTTTTTTGACCGCATCCGCCACCATCTCGCGGGGGCGGAGATCCGTGCCGGTCGTGGGACTATTGGCTCCGTAGTATCGGTAGGGATTGTCGAGGGTAACCGGTCCGATGATATCGAACACCGGTTTGTATTTTCCGAGACTTTGGTCTTGGAAGTATTGTTGCGCGCTGCCTGTAGCACCTTGAAAGTCGTAGCTTTCACCGTTCAGCATATTTTCAAAATGGCTTTGGGAACCGATAGCCGAAAATTTGAGATTGGAGAATTGGACAAGAATGGCCAAAAGTCTGTGTTCGCCAATGGAGGGTACGACGTTGGTCTCGGCCATGTCGGCGGATCGTTTTTTCCGGCGGGTCTGCCACTGCTGGTCCTGTTCCATCACTTCGGAAGCCTTGAGAGCGGTCCAGTAACCGGCCGCATTTTGGCACAGGCGTTGTCCGCGGCTGTCGACATAGAACGACAAATGCTCGTCGCCGCAGAGGGTGGCGGTCAAGGTGGTTCCGTCCGGTTGGGTAAGGGTTTTCCTGACACGTTTGGCCGGAACAGCCCAGGCCGTGGCTGTTATTGCGAGGGCGAGTATTGCCGTGCTGATGATTTTCATAGGATGCAGGGTGTTTGTGCGTTCTGGTCAGATGCCCATCAGATCTCTGTAGAGATCGAGGGCGATAAAGATCTGCTCTTTGCTGGCAGTTTGGTTGATGGCTACGTTGCCGATGTCGTAAAGAAGGGTGAAATTGATGTCGCCCGCCTGATTTTTCTTATCGTGGGTCATGAAGGTGTAGAGTGCGGCGTAATCGTCGCAGGTGATGTGCAGAACTCCATACTGGTCGCGGACATAACGGGCAATGTCGTAGAGAACTTGTGAGGGGAAGCCGCAAAGCCGGTGGCTCATGACGAGTTCGCAGACCAGACCCCAGGCAACGGCATAGCCGTGGAGGACAGGCCGGTTGTTTTTAAGGCAGAAACTTTCAAAGGCGTGTCCGAATGTATGGCCGAGGTTCAACGCCTTGCGGAGCCCCTGCTCATAAGGGTCCTGACGGACGACTTTGCGCTTGACGTTGACGGAGGTTTCCAACAGGTTGAGCATTTCTTCAGACTGGGCACGGTTGTCGGCTGTCACGTCGAAGGATAAAAGCTCGCCCAGATGGCCGGAGTCGCAAAGCAGACCATGTTTCAGCATTTCAGCATAGCCGGAAAGCAGATTGTTACGGTCCAGAGTTTTGAAGAAGCCGGTGCTGATAAGCACTGCGGCGGCCGGGGCGAAAGCTCCGATTTCATTTTTCAGGTTGCCGAGGTTGACGCCGGTTTTTCCGCCGACAGCTGCATCGACGGCTCCGAGCAACGTTGTAGCGACATTGATGAAACGGATACCGCGTTTGAATGTTGCGGCGGCGAAACCTCCGAGATCCGTCACCATGCCGCCGCCGATATTGATGAGAAGAGAATGCCGTGTTGCTCCGTTGGCCGACAGCGCTTCCCAGACTTCGGTTACCGACGCCAGGGTCTTCGCCGCATCGGTAGGCTCGATGATGATGGTCTGTATTTTGGATGAATGAGCCGTTTCGTAATCATTCATGAACGTTACGAGGTCCGGCATGCAGTTTCTGAGTGTGTTGGTATCGAAGAGGAGGAAAAGGCGGTCGTGGTTCAGCCTGGTCGTGAACTCATTGAGCGTTCCGCATATATCCTGGGTGAAAACCACTTGCTGTTCAATCATAATCTGTAAGAAAAAATAAGTTCGGAAGCAAAGGTAGGACAAATATTTCATTCTGCAAAATAAAAGAGGCAAAAGGCCGATTCGCGTCCGGTTGCGGATGTCGGTCTGCATTCGGAGACTGATGTCGGGCCGAGCGGTGGCGGGAGGTTATATTTTTTATGAAGGCTCTGATCGGTGTCGGTCCCGGGGAATATGAGGCCGTTAGGCTGGAAAATCCCATATTGAAATTTGGCGGTTTCAATATGAATGGCTATCTTCGCGCAGTGAATAATTTTAATATGGATTACCATGAAAAGAATTTTTAAATTCGTTGGAATAGCCTGTGCTTTTTTATGTGTCGCAGAACTTTCCATAGGACAGAATACTCCGGCCAAACGTATTTTGACCGGAGTTGAGGATGTCAATCAAGTAAAGGATCTTACGCTCGACAGTCTGAACCTCGCCATGTCGGCGCGTCCGGTGCCCGGTTCGAGCCGCAAGGGCAATAATCCGGTGTTGTTTCTGGTCGGCAATTCGACAATGCGTACCGGCACACTGGGTAACGGTAACAACGGCCAGTGGGGCTGGGGCTATTTTGCTCAGCAGTGGTTCGATGAGAACAGGATCACGGTCGAAAATCATGCTTTGGGAGGAACCTCGAGCCGTACATTCTATAATCGCCTGTGGCCGGATGTGCTGAAAGGCGTGCAGAAAGGAGACTGGGTCATTATAGAGTTGGGNCACAATGATAATGGNCCTTATGCCGAGGGGCGTGCCCGTGCCAGTATTCCCGGAATCGATCCGGACACCGTCTTGTATGTNACTATCAAGGAGACCGGTGTCGCCGATACGGTTTATAGNTACGGTGAGTATATGCGCAAGTTTATCCGCGATGTGCGNAGCAAGGGCGNCTATCCGGTGATCAGTTCATTGACCNCGCGTAATTCNTGGGATAACGATTCNANCGTCNNCCGCNNGTGGAACACCTTTACACCGTGGGGCAAGGCGGTNGCCGNGGAGATGGGATGCCCCTGGATCGATCTGGAAGGTCAGTCCGCCACACGTCTGGAAAAGTTCGGCGCCTGGAAAACCAACTACATGTTTACACCTCTCGATAAAATTCATACCAGTGCTTTCGGCGCCCGCAACAATGCTTATTCTGCCGCGTTGGCTATTGCCGCTTGTCCTGGGCTGGAACTGAAAAATTATTTGAAAGACCTTACGTTGCCCACGGTAGCGGTAAACCGTAGGCCGGGTAAGCCCGTGGTTTTCCTTACCGGTGATTCTACCGGCAAGAATGTCGATAAAGAAGATGACGGCATGTGGGGCTGGGGCAGCCAGATGGCTCTTGTTTTCGATACTGCCCGTTGCACGCCGGTGAATTGCGCCAAAGCCGGCCGAAGCACCCGTACCTATCTAAAAGAAGGTCGCTGGGATCAGGTATATAATAGTATTCAGCCAGGAGATGTCGTGCTGATTCAGTTCGGACATAATGATATGGGCGGTATCGACCGTCAGAAGGAGCGTGGTGTGATTGCCAGCGCCAAAGATACGATGCATGTCTATCGTCTTGCTTCCGACCGTACTTATGAGGCCGTCTATAGCTTTGGCTGGTATCTTAAGAAATTTATCGGCGACGTGCGCGAGAAGGGCGGTATTCCGGTCTTGTTGAGCCTGACTCCCCGCAACGAGTGGCCCCACGGCAAAATCGAACGCCGTAACGACAGTTACGGTCAGTGGTATCGGGAAGTGGCGGCCGAGACCGGCTGTGCGTTTGTGGATGTGCATAACCTGAGCGCCGATTATCTTGATAAGGTGGGCAAAGAGGAGGCCAAGATTTATTTTAATCATGACCACACGCATACTTCCAAATTGGGAGCCCAGCTGAATGCCCGCAGTTGTGCCGCCGGCCTTCGCGAGGCTGGTTTAGGCAACCTCTTGTTGAACCAGAAGGTGGTCGACAAGGAAATGAAGAAGACGACCAAGATGTTGAAGAAGCTTGTCAAGAAAGAGGACAAGTCGGCATATAGTGATAATGTCACGACGCCGGCCGAGCGTTGATCTTTTTAGTGTTTTATCTTTATAAATATCTCCCCGAAGCAAATAAATGCTTCGGGGAGATGTTGCTTTTATTGTAGAATGGTGCATGTGGAGGTAGAGATCCGGATTCGTGTACTGTGGTTTGCCGTGAAGTGATGGGGTGGGGGTGCGGTGAAATGAAAAAGCTGTTGTATCGGGGGGATGTTCCGGTTGATGGAAAACGGGTTATCTTGAGAATATTCCGGATAGAAGATAATTGGAACGTGTAGGTTTATGGAATGTTCCGGAGGTTGGATAGTGGTCGAAATGCGGCTTTGTAAATATTCTGGGTGAAAGATAACGGAAAATGTGCGGTTTTGTGTATGGACGGGATGGCGGTCGGTGTGAGACCTGCGGTTCGAAAGATGCTCCGGATGGAGGTGGTGTGGGACAGGAGTGTGGGGAATTGCTCCGGATGGCGGGTGCTGGATTTATAAGAATTCCGATGTTTCCCATCATGATGGGAAACATCGGAATTGTAGTGGAAATGAACCCTATCGCCGCTGTCTGCCGGATTGCAGCGAGGGGATTCGTATCAATGGATAATGATTTTTTTCTTGTCGATGATGTAAACACCNGACGGNAAATCGTATCCGGTAATATCGTTTTGGCGTTGTACGCGGGCGATTCTGGTTCCGAGAACATTGTAAATATCGACTTCTCCGTCGGCTATGGTTGCATCATCGCAGATGGCATCGATGGCGGTCGGACGTTTCACATTTACCTGGACTCGGTTGGTTACACCGAGGATGGTAGGTAATTTCACGAATGCTCCGCCTTTATAATAGTAAGCGCTTGCGTAATATACAGTCTGTGGAGTAAGATTTTCTATTTTGCCGGTTACATAGGCAATGCCGGAACTTTCTCCTGCAAAGGTGNCGTCATNNTCAATAGTGAGGAGAGGCGTGGTCGATGTACGGGTTTTGAAGAANTGGATACGGAAAGCANCTGCATAGTCGCCGCCTTCGTTATTCAGTTCGAGGCCGAAGGTAATATCGGTATCCAATTCGNAGGAGCCGTCTTCGATCCANGGAGCTTTCTCTAAGGTAAACGAAGCCAGGGCNGAGGCATCGGCTTCTACGAAGAATGTTTGGTTTGTTCCGGAGATTTCGAACTGATCTGTGCTGATGTTTTGCAGGCTGTAGGACATTTTGGACTTCCACTGTCCCGGTGTTGTGAATGTATAGGTGAAAGAAACCTGTTTCGTTTCACCGGGAGCGATAGTCAGCACTTCGTTAGACATGACCGTGGACTCCCATCCTGCCGGGGAGGTTAAGGTAAGATGGAATTTGCCTGCGAAAGTTTCATGCTGGTGGTTATTGGTAACTTTGGCGGTGATGGTGCTGGGACTGGCAGTGCGGAAAGTGTTGGCCGGATCGGCGGTGCTCCAGTCGCTGACGGTTAATTGTGGTTCGTATGAAGTGTAGGAGAGCGTGGCACGGCCGTTGGCAACGGTCAGATTGAAGTAGCTCGGGGCCACAGCCCGGCAGCGGATGATGGCGCAACTGTCGCTTCCTGTCGGCTGGTAGTAGGCATATAAACGATATTCGCCGTCGCTGAGCGTAGTCGGGATGGTAAAGTATCCGCTGGGGGAGTCTCCGTATATATAGCCGTTGCAACCATCGATGAACAAGGTGCTGATCGGAGTCTTGCTGACAACGACCCCGTCTTTTGTAATCAGTGCTCCGAATCTGCCGGATACTCTGTCTGAGGTGAAATTATAGCAATACTGGACACCGAAGGAGATTCTCGTACCCAATGGTGCAGCATTAAGCGACGATGCGTAGAGTGTCTCACCGAAGATGGAACACATCTGGCGTCCGGTGTTCTGGGTCGGCGTCAGTTGGACCACAGCCCATTGATTGGTACTGAAGCCATCGGAGGAAGCTGAGGCGCCTGTTCCTGTGCCGGTAGGGTTCAGCACGCAGACGTCGTAATATCCGTCGTAATATCCGTCCCATCCCCAGTTGACATGGTAGTATCCATCCTGATTGTAACCATCGAGAATGAACGCATGGCCGCCGCTGCTTGAAGAGCCGGTGAAGATAATAGGCCGGGCGCAGGTTAGCTCGTTGTATAACATGTCATTCCATTCATTGAAACTATAATAATCGCGGCCTTGGATTGATGTCAGATTATTGTACCCGAAGTTTTGTATGAGGGCATGGGGATAGTATGGCGAAATGGAGCCGCTGGCGTTTGGGCCATAGCTCATGAAGAGCGAAATGCCGCAATCGTAGCTT
>WFLX010004787.1_pt1 | contig 12576 bp, 9 predicted proteins | sample 4967041 | NCBI WGS metagenome assembly WFLX01 (sample SAMN12857096, study PRJNA449069) | gut metagenome | isolation source: stool from male and female vole | host: Microtus ochrogaster | place: USA:Florida | collected 2017 | reverse complement strand
TTATAAATTTGCATCGTTTTTCAGGAACTATCCCTGATTACACCCTCTACATCGTTAAAACATTTAACTTCACTCAGATGAAAGCAACCGACGTACTGGCTGACCTCAAAAGACGGTTTCCTAACGAACCCGAATATCTTCAGGCCGTAGAAGAGGTGATTACCTCTATCGAAGACACATATAACGAATATCCTGAATTCGAACGCTATAACCTCATAGAGCGCCTCTGCATCCCCGACCGCATCTACTCTTTCCGCGTGTCGTGGGTGGACGACGCCGGCAAGGTGCAGAACAACATGGGCTACCGCATACAGCACAACAACGCTATAGGCCCGTATAAGGGAGGTATCCGTTTCCACTCTTCGGTCAATCTCTCCATCCTCAAGTTCCTCGCCTTCGAGCAGACTTTCAAAAACTCCCTCACCACTCTCGCAATGGGTGGTGCCAAGGGTGGCAGCNNCTTCNCGCCCCGCGGCAAGAGCGACATNGAAGTGATGCGCNTCTGTCAGNCATTTATCACCGAGCTCTGGCGNCAGATCGGAGCAGACACCGACGTGCCCGCAGGCGACATAGGCGTTGGCGGCCGTGAGGTGGGCTATATGTACGGTATGTATAAGAAGCTCGCCCGCGAGAACACCGGCACTTTCACCGGCAAGGGTCGCGAATTTGGCGGCTCTCTCATCCGCCCCGAGGCTACAGGCTATGGCAACGTATACTTCCTGCTCAATATGCTTGCCACCAAGGGTATAGACCTCAAGGANAAGAAGGTGGCCATCTCAGGCTCAGGCAATGTGGCNACCTACACAGCCGAAAAGCTCCTGCAGCTCGGCGCAAAGGTTGTGTCGATGAGCGACAGCGACGGCACTATCTATGTGCCCGACGGCATCACCCAGGAGCAGCTCGACTACATCTTCAAGCTTAAGAACATCTACCGTGGCCGCATCCGCGAATTTGCCGAAGAATACGGCTGCGAATACTATGAAGGCGAGCGTCCGTGGCTGCGCGTGAAGTGCGACATAGCCATGCCGTCGGCCACCCAGAACGAAATTGACGGCGACGACGCACGCGCTCTCCTGGCCAAGGGATGCATAGCAGTGAGCGAGGGTGCCAACATGCCCTCCACTCCCGANGCTATCAAGGAATTCCTCGCCGCACGCATANTCTACGCTCCCGGCAAGGCAGCCAACGCCGGCGGTGTGTCGGTGAGCGGTCTTGAGATGGCCCAGAACTCGCAGAAGCTCTCATGGAGCGCTGCCGAGGTCGATGCGAAGCTCAAGGACATCATGNCNGAAATCCANCACCAGTGTGAACTCTTCGGCAAAGAACCCGATGGCTACATCAACTATGTGAAGGGCGCCAATGTGGCCGGCTTCATGAAAGTAGCCAGAGCTATGATGGCTCAGGGTATCCTCTGATTTATCTATAGACAACTCTATATGCCGCACTCTTCAGCCGGGGAGTGCGGCTATTTTTTNNCNATTTTTNCCATGAGGAAGATGNATTGGATANGCGCAAAAAAAAAATTACTCGTCATCACGACGAATAATCTTCTTACCTTAAATCTAATACCATGAAAAACTGATGCAAAGGTAAGCATCTTTTTCGAAAAACATGTTGTAAAACATATATTTTTACTCCGTGTTAACAGTATTTTATATTTTAGGCATAACTCTCTCCCTTCTTTAACGACACTTCAACTTCATCGGAACACCTTATGCCCTATCGAATGATTGTTGAGTCTGAGACCGGAGTATGATTATTCAAAGTCTTAATCAACTCATTCCTCACTTCATTCAATTCTTGCGATGACTGTCTGGACAGGAACACAGAATAGAGTATTGAACCAATCCCGATTACAAGGCTTATAATAATTCCTGCGATGGCCCAAAGTGTAGACTGTCTTGCCGAATCTCTTGTCGCTTCAATGCTATACTGGGCTTTTCTCAAAACGGCTTTATTGTTGAGCTGACGGATGCGGGTTTCGAAAAACACTTTCAGCACATTGAAGTATCGTACTGAATTTTCGATATTGAATGCCCTACGCCTCATTTCTTTCGCAGAGCTGCCTGATACCTTACATTCACTATTGTAGACCGAATCATATAATGAATGAATATATGCATTATACCCTAAGACCATTACATACATCTGCGGGAAAACTTCATAGATCTTAGAGTCNGCTATCTCGGGGTGNCGCTTCTCNAAATCAATCACNGTACGAAGAAAATTCTTCCCCCACTTCACAAGATTGAGCACGGTTTCTTCATGTTGTTTCAAATAATGGCGCAGAGCGGCATTGTTTGCCTCATGAATATTGATATCACACGCGCTGATATATGCTGACAAGGATGAATCATTTTCTTCTTCATGAAATTCGTGGAGATGGTAGAATCCTTTGATGATATGATAAACTGCCTCAGGAAAGGTGTGCTCATCGAATCCGAATCCATTGCCGGACAATCTTTTGGGCACGAAAGAATATTTCACCATCCCATTATGGCTGGAATCCAGATATTCCAACGTTATGAAATGATTAAAGACGCTTGAATCATTCTCATCCTGAATGCTAATTAGGATATCCCTCACATTTATACGGATCTCAATCACCAAAGGAGCCTCCGGAATGTCAGAGATATCCACNCTCTGCACCCCTGAATGAAGCGGTGCATTAAACTCAATCGGTAAATGATTGACGGTGGGAATCCACAAGACAGCANAGCAGTTTTTCATCTTGTCAATNGGATATNCCTTANATNAGTTTCAATAAGCAAAGCTACAAAATATAAATACAAAAGCGGATGAGAAAATCACTCACCCGCCAAAGATATTTTACGACGTTCAGTCATTAATAAGTTGCAGCTCTCTAACGTATCCACGACCTAAGTCTGAGATACGCCAGGTTTTGTCCGAACGAGTATATCCGCAGATAATGAATCCGACTGATATGAATTCGGTCGTAAGAGAGTCGCCAATCTTTTTGCGAAGATCCTTCACGTATCCCCGCCCATCCTTATAAATACTTATAAGTGCCTTTTTCTGCTGTTCGTTCATCTCTTTTTCCGTGCCTCCAGATTTCCGACTTATGAGTGAGGCTTAAAACTCAAAAATCGTGTGGCATCAATAGTAAAATGATTTATCGGCCACAATTGTTGCATGCAAAGATAATGATTTACGGCGGGATTTCCAAGGGGCAACGAAATTTGTGCGATTTCGATGAGGGTGGGAGGGGAGAAGAGGAATCAGAAGTCGAGGGTGAGCTTGACGTTGAGCTGGCGGCGGGTGAGATAGTTGGGCACGGCATACTGCACGTTGTTGACATCCGTTACCCAATAATAGTTGGCCACGTTGGTCATGTCGAACAGATTGAACACGTCTACACCGAGCCACAAGCCGCGCAGCCAGCGGGGGCGCGAGGAGGATTCGGGGGTGATGATGCCGTAGGAGGCTCCGATGTCCACGCGCTTATAGGCCGGCATGCGGAAATAGCCGTCTTTGCGCGAGGTATGGGGCGCGGTGGTAGGCAGTCCGTCCATAAACACCCCTTTGAGCGACACTTTGAGGCGTGGCACCTTGGGCACGAAGTCGGTGAAATAGAGCGCCATGCTGTAGCGGCGGTCGTTGGGGCGGGGCACTTTCACACCATCGAGCGTCTCGCTGCTGTTCATCAGGCCGACACTGATCCACGAGTCGCTGCCAGGCACGAACTCTCCGAATAGCTTCAGGTCGAGGCCGGCCACATGGCCCGAAGAGGAATTGGTGCCGGAATAGATGATTTCGAGATTGTCGACCTCGTAGGGGATAAGGTCGGACAACACCTTATAATATAGCTCGGCGGAGAATTTGAAGGGTCGGTTGAGCGCGCGGAACGTGAAGTCGGCTCCAACGATTGCCTGGTAGCTTTTCTGAGAGAGGATGTCGGTGTTGAGAGTGTTGACGTACTCCCCTCCCGGCTGACGCACGGGCATGAGCAGCTCGCGGTAAAACGGTGCCTGCGCATACATGCCTCCGGCCAAACGAAATGCCCATGCGGGAGCAGCGGAGGGGATGAATCCCATCTGCACACGCGGACTCACAACCATCTCGCGGTTGAAGCTCCACCACGACCCTCTCACTCCGGCGCTGAGATTGAAATAGCCCGCGGAGGAGGACAGACGCCAGTTGTCTTGCAGATAGGCCGAAACTCTCGACGAGCGGATTTCATGGTCAGAGGAGAGAGAGTACCACACATTGAGCCGGTCGGCATCGGAGGGCAAGGAGAATCCGGCTGAGTCGCGCCGCTCCCAGCGACGGGTGTGGTCGTCAACCTGCTCCCGGCGCAGGCTCACGCCGTAGGTGAGCATATGGGGGCCGAGCGAAGTGGCGCCGCGGAGGGCTCCGGAAATCACCGTAGCCTTCAGGCGGTTTCTGGCATGCTCATGGTAGCGACCCACGCCAAGCTCGCCACCGATAGCATTGTCGCCCTCCCCCGCTCCGGCCATGTCGAGCCAATATTCGCCGGAGATGTCGTAGGCCACAAGTTCGTCGGAGCGGAAGCCGGAGACTTCAGCCGTGAGAGTGGTGTTGTTTCTCACCGCCCAGTCGAGCGACAGGCCGCCGGTGAAATTATTGAAGCGGTCGTGCTCGCCACCGTCGAAATATACCTTGAATTTCTTGGCATCGTTAAGGGTGCCGAAGCTCGTCTGGCGGTCGGTGGGAGTGAAGCGGTAATTGTTGAGGTTGACATTGACAAGAGCGGAGAGCTTCACCTTAGAGGAGGGTGTCCACACAAGATTACTCTGCCAGTCGAAGAAATCAGGGTCATACTCCCCTTTCGTATCGGTGGTGGAGAGCAGGGAGGAATTGCGGCGGTATCTCACGCCGTGGAGCTGCGAGAAGCGACCGGTGCCATAACCGAATGCCGCGCTCGCCCCCATGAGGCTGCCTGAGACAGTGGCCTCGGGAGCCGCAGGGCGACGATAGGTGATGTCGAGCACCGACGACATGCGGTCGGCATACTGAGCGCCGAAGCCGCCGGTGGAGAACTCCACTCCTCCGACCATATCGGGATTGATCACACTCAGACCCTCCTGGGCCGACGAGGTGACCATCAGCGGGCGATAGACCTCGATACCATTTATATATACCGCGTTTTCGTCATACGAGCCGCCCCTCACCGAATAGCGGTTGGAGAGTTCGTTGGCTCCAGTGACACCCGGCAGAGTGGAGATAATCCCCTCGACACTCCCGCCGTCGGGGCCGGCAAAATTGCGGGAATAGGTGCGCGCGTCGATGCGCTCCATCGCGCCGGTGCGCTTGCGGATGTCGGACACAACGACCTCGTCGAGCTCTCTGTCCTGAGGCTTCATNCGCATATTCACCGTGAGCTGNCCGCGAGGCCTGGCGAGAGTGCGCACCTCGGTTTGGTAGCCGAGCATGGAGAACGTGAGAGTCAATGAATCGGGAGCCGATGCTACGGTAAGCCTGTAGGAGCCGTCGGCCTTGGTGGCTGCCATGGCTCCGGCAGAGGTCTTCACGCTCACACCGGCCATAGCCTCTCCCTGAGGACTGGTGACTATGCCTTTCACCACAACCTGCGCCGAAACGGCCATACAGGTTGCCAAATATATCAATATGAAGAGAATGCAACGTTTCATCCCTTCCATAACGAGAAAAAGGGGGCGCAAAGTATATCGGCAGCATGAAAATTAGCCCGAAAAGCCGTAAATTTGCAGCGATTTACTCCGCGGATAGCCGCGGGAGGCGAATCNTGAACAATATACAGCCGCAAGAGATATGAATATAGCCATCGTCGGAACAGGATATGTGGGACTCGTGTCGGGCGCTTGCTTTGCAGAAGTAGGCGCAAAGGTGACATGCGTGGATATCGACGAAAACAAAATAAGCCGCCTGCGCAGCGGACAGATACCCATCTATGAGCCCGGACTGGAAGAGCTCGTGAAGCGCAACGTGGCCGCCGGACGACTCAGCTTCACCACCTCGCTGCCCGATTGCATAAACAGCGTTGAGGCGGTGTTTTGCGCCGTAGGCACTCCTCCCGACGACGATGGCTCGGCCGACCTCCGGGCCGTGCGCGCCGTGGCCCGCACATTCGGAGCCAATATCACGAAGTTCAATATCCTGGTGACCAAGAGCACCGTGCCGGTAGGCACATCGGCTATCATCCGCTCGATAATCGAAGAGGAGCTCGCCAAGCGCGGAGCCGACATACCGTTCGAGCTGGCTTCGAATCCGGAGTTTCTCAAAGAGGGGGCGGCGATAAAAGACTTCATGTCGCCCGACAGAGTGGTGATAGGCGTGGAGGGNGAGCGCTCGCGCAAGGTGATGGAGAGGCTCTACCGCCCCTTCCTGCTCAACAATTTCAGGGTGATGTTTATGGATATTCCATCGGCCGAGATGACCAAATATGCCGCCAACGCCATGCTCGCCACCCGCATATCGTTTATCAACGACATAGCCAACCTCTGCGAGCTCACCGGNGCCGATGTCAATATGGTGCGCAAGGCGGTGGGGGCCGACACCCGCATCGGGGGCAAGTTTCTCTATCCGGGCTGTGGATACGGCGGATCATGCTTCCCCAAGGATGTGCGCGCCCTTATCCGCACAGGGCTCGAACATGGCTACCGCATGAGAGTGATCGAGGCTGTGGAGGAGGTGAACGACGCGCAGAAAGAGGTGGTGGTGAGGAAACTCCGCACTGCCTTAGGCGACTTNGCCGGCAAGCGGATAGCCATATGGGGGCTGGCTTTCAAGCCCGAGACAGACGATATGCGCTTGGCACCGTCGCTCACGGTAATAGACGCCCTGCTCCAGGGAGGCGCCGAGGTGAGGGTGTTTGACCCAGTGGCTATGGAGGAATGTCGCCGACGGCTGGGTGAAAAGGTGGAGTATGCCACCGATATCTATGACGCGGCTCTCGATGCCGACGCNGTGGCGCTGCTCACGGAGTGGAAGCAGTTCCGCCTTCCGTCGTGGGGAGTGGTGCGCAAGGCCATGCGGGGCAACATAATAGTAGACGGGCGCAATATCTACGACCCGGCCGAGCTTCAGGCCGAGGGCTTCACACTGCTCTCAATCGGCCGTCCGTGACACTATCACACTCCAGTCCATCGTAAAGCCGCCNACACGATTGCATTTCACGGTCACTTTAGCGGCTCCGGCCTCACGGCATATCGCCTCAAGCTCCCGGCGGCTGAGAAGACGGATATAGCGGCTATCGGCCCACGGGCGGCGGGTGAGGTGGACCCATGCGTCAAACAGCCCTTGCGGCAGCCAGTGGAGCAGCGGAGTGAGGGTGTGCACCTCTATAGGGAAGTAGCGGTTGGGGGTGGTGAAGAAAGCCACGGGAGCCACGCGGAGCAGCTCGCTGACGAATTTCACCTGACTCTGGCGGTCGCCCACATGCTCTATCACCGCATTGCTCCACGCCACATCAAATTCATTGTCGGCAAACGGGAACCGGCCCCCTGCGTAGGTGACGATTCTCACCTCGGGATGCCGCGCGCGGAAATCGCTGTCGTCCTGCGGCAGNCCAAGAGCGGTAATCATGTGGGGGAAGGGATAGAGCTTTTCGAGCGAATTGCTCAGGGTGTGGTATTCTATGCCCTCGTAGCCTACGTCGAGCAGAGTGGTGTCAGGAGTGAGGGCGGTCTGCGATACAAACCACTCATACTTCCTGCGCCGGTTGCGCTCCGACACCTTTTCGGCTATCTTCCTGAAAATATTGGCCATAAAATATCCGGCTGAAGCAGGAAGCTCCAGCCGGATATAATAACGTGGTGTCCGCTCGAATTATTGTCTTGCGAATATGTTCTTCTTACTTTTTGAGGCCGCAGGCAGCACACTTCTCCGAAATCTGGGTGAAGAAGTCGTTGCCCTTGTTGTCGACGAGGATGAATGCGGGGAAGTCCTCAACTTCGATTTTCCAGATAGCCTCCATGCCGAGCTCGGGATATTCGAGGAGCTCCACCTTCTTGATGCTGTTCTGGGCGAGGATAGCGGCGGGGCCACCGATAGAGCCGAGATAGAAGCCACCATGCTTGGCGCAAGCGTCGGTCACCTGCTTGCTGCGGTTGCCCTTGGCAATCATCACCATCGAGCCNCCGGCAGCCTGGAACTGGTCGACGTAGGAGTCCATACGGCCGGCGGTTGTGGGNCCGAACGAGCCGGAAGGAAGTCCCTTGGGGGTCTTGGCGGGGCCGGCATAGTAGATGGGGTGGTCCTTGAGATACTGAGGCATGGGTTCGCCCTTGTCGAGACGCTCCTTAATCTTAGCGTGGGCTATGTCGCGGCCAACGATGATGGTGCCGTTGAGCGACAGGCGGGTAGAAACCGGANACTTGGAGAGCTCTTCGAGAATCTCGGGCATCGGNCGGTTGAGGTCNATCTTCACNACATCGCCCTCACCCNGCCTTGCGNNNTTNTTCGGGNATNAGTTCGCCGGGNTTGGNGTCGAGCTTNTCGATCCANANNCCNTCNCGNTTGATNTTGGCCTTNANGTTGCGGTCGGCNGAGCAGCTNACNCCGAGNCCCACNGGGCANGAGGCNCCGTGACGGGGCAGACGGATCACACGGATGTCGTGGGCAAAATATTTGCCGCCGAACTGAGCACCGAGACCTATCTTGTGGGCCTCCTCGAGGAGCTGCTTCTCAAGCTCCACATCGCGGAAGGCATGGCCGAGCTCATTGCCCTTTGTGGGCAGGTTGTCGTAATACTTCACCGAAGCCTTCTTGACAGTGGCGAGGTTCATTTCGGCCGAAGTGCCGCCGATCACGAAAGCGATATGGTAAGGAGGACAGGCAGCTGTGCCGAGGCTCTTCATCTTCTCNACGAGGAAGGGCACGAGAGTCTTGGGATTGATGAGCGCCTTGGTCTCCTGNTANAGATAGGTCTTGTTGGCCGAGCCGCCGCCCTTGGCCACGAAGAGGAATTTGTATTCGTCGCCGTCAACAGCGTAGAGGTCTATCTGGGCAGGCAGATTGCAGCCGGTGTTCACCTCGTCATACATGTTGAGCGGAGCGTTCTGCGANTAGCGGAGATTGTCCTCGGTGTAGGTGAGGTAGACTCCATGCGAGAGCTTCTCTTCGTCGCCGCCGCCGGTATAGACGTTCTGACCCTTCTTGCCCATGACTATGGCTGTGCCGGTGTCCTGACAGAAAGGCAGCTGGCCCTTTGAAGCCACTTCGGCGTTGCGGAGCATGGTGAGAGCCACAAACTTGTCGTTTTCGCTTGCTTCGGGGTCGTGGAGTATTTTAGCCACCATCTCGTTGTGCTCTCTGCGGAGCATGAAAGCGTTGTCGTGGGTGGCCTGGCGTGCGAGCACGGTGAGAGCCTCCGGATCTACCACGAGCATCTCGTGGCCGTTCCAGTTCTCCACTTTCACATAGTCAGATGTGAGCAGATAGTATTCCGTGGTGTCCTTGCCCATCGGAAACATTTCCTGGTATTGGAATGGTTTGGTTGCCATAATGCCTGAAGGTTTTTATGAGTTTCTTACGCAGCAAAGTTACTAAAATAATGCCACCGCGCAAAACATTTCCCGCTCTTTGAATGTTTCATTATTGTAAACCGCCAAAATCATCCATTTATGCGAAAACTTATTATGACGGTCGCAGCTGTTACCTCAGTACTGCTGACGGGATGCGACGAAACTTCAAGCCTTGCCTCCAAGATGGAAGGCACNTGGACAGGAACCCCCACAAGCCTCTCCAATGATATAGCCGGATCCACCACAATCATAGAGACCGTCACTTTCTCACGTGTAGAAAAAACCAACGGTGGCCCACTCGAAGTGGTAGCCACCATTTCGGCTACCAGCTCGGCTGCCGACGACAACTACGCCATCGGCACGGCCACTCTCACTGCGGCCGCGGAAGCTACTGCGTCGGGCACCTGGAAAGCTATCGACGGCGACGAGGTGGCNGTGAGCATCGATCCGTCGTCGATAGTTGTGCGTATCGACCCCGACGGAGTTGACATCAACGCCGACATCTTCACCGGCGAAGTGATGCCCAGCGTAGACTCTATNAAGCCCGCCATCATAAGCCAGCTTCAGACCCGTATAGAGCGCGACGTGATAACCCGCTTTGTGGGTATGCGCCATCTCGACGATGTGAAAATCAAGCACGATATCCTTCGTTTCGAGGCCGACAACGTGGATTACACCATGTCGCTCCAGCCCAAATACTGATTCATACTCCCCTACCCCTATCACGGCTTTCCCGCCCCGCGCGGGAGAGCCGCNTTTTTTGCGCCATTAGGCGACCGAGCCNCCCTGCGCCTATTGAGGAACAGGGACATTAAGGTCAGTAAGGACTTTAAGGTCAGTAAGGGCTGATGGAATAGAGAAAGCCTCTGCCGGGGAGGGGGCAGAGGCGTATAGGTGGGAGGAAGGAGAGAGAAGAGGGAGGGAGGAGAGAGGGTGTGGGGTCAGTGGGTGGCGGGGAGCTCTTCGAGGTGGTCGGGGTCGGGTTCGGGCTCGGTGGGGAGGTAGTGGCGCAGGAGGAGGTAGCCTAACACTCCGGAGGCGAGGGAGCCAACGACGATGCCGAGCTTGGCGTGGTTGAGGAGGTCGGCTCCGGCGGTGCCCATACCGGCGAATGTGAGGTTGGCGATGAAGAGCGATACCGTGAAGCCTATGCCGCCAAGCATGGCTACGGCGGCCATCATCTTCCAGTCGGCACGATGGGGCATGGGGGCGAACTTGAACTTGACGGTGAGCCACGAGAAGAGGAGGATGCCGACAAATTTGCCGATTACGAGGCCGCAGATGATGGCGAGGCTGATACCTTCGACCACTGAGAGGGGGTCGAGCCCGAGGAGCAGGATGCCGGCGTTGGCAAAGGCGAAGAGGGGGACNATGAAGTTGTTGACAATGGGATGGAGGGAGTCTTCAAGCTCCTGGAGGGGTGAGATGACCTTGTCGGAGGCACTCTCTATCTCCTTGAGCCAGTTCATCTGGTCTTTGCTGAGAATGGTGCGGGCATTGAGGCGCTCGTCGTCTTCCTGATTGAAATGGGCTATGGAGCGGCGTATCATCTTGATGTATCGCTTGGGGGCGAAGACCGGGCTGGCGGGAACGCAGAAGGCCACGAGCACACCTGCAATGGTGGGATGCACTCCGGAATTGAGGAAGAGGAACCACACTGCTCCGCCGACGGTGAGATAGAAGGCCTGGCTGCGGATATGGAGAGCGCTGCCGAGAAGGAGCACTCCGAGGAGACCGGCGGCATAGAGGAGGTAGACGGCTTCGATGTGGGTGGAATAGAAGGCGGCAATGACGATTATGCCGCCGATATCGTCGACTACGGCGAGGGTGGTAAGGAATATCTTGAGCGAGAGNGGCACNCGGGAGCCGAGCATNGCGAGCACGCCGAGGGAGAAGGCGATATCNGTGGCCATGGGGATGGCAGCTCCGCCTGAATAGGGGGTACCTTTGCTGAGAGCGAAGTAGACGGCCACGGGGACTATCATACCGCCGATGGCTCCCATGATGGGGAGGAGGGCCTGCTTGAAGGATGAGAGCTCGCCGACGAGAATCTCGCGCTTGATCTCGAGGCCGATGGAGAAGAAGAAGATGGCCATGAGGGCGTCGTTGATAAACTCGAGGACGGTCATCGGATGGCCGGCGTGGCTGAAGAGGTTGAAGCCGCCTATCTGGAGGCGCACCTGCTGATTCCAGAAGTCGAAATAATATGAGTTGATCGCCGGGATATTGGCGATGACGAGGGCGAGGATGGTGGCCAAAATAAGCACATTGCCACCGGTGGCATGGCGGCGGATGGCCTGGCGGGCGGCATAGAAGGGAGAGTGATGAATCTGGTCGGTCATAATCGGTAAATTGAATGAATCGGTTGAAACAGTGTATGCCTCACGCATGTATGCATAGCGTGGTCGCACATTTGAGAAACAAACGCGCGGAGGATTTGGTTGCGGGAGCGGCTGGGAAAAATCAGTCGAGCTTGAGCACGGCGAGGAAGGCCTTCTGAGGCACTTCGACCGAGCCGATCTGCTTCATGCGCTTCTTGCCTTTCTTCTGCTTCTCGAGGAGCTTGCGCTTACGGGAGATGTCGCCGCCGTAGCACTTGGCGGTCACGTCCTTGCGCACGGCCTTGATGGTCTCTCGGGCTATAATCTTGGCTCCGATGGCGGCCTGGATGGCGATGTCGAACTGCTGGCGCGGGATGAGCTCCTTGAGCTTCTCGCACATGCGGCGACCGAATGACACGGAGTTGTCCACATGGGTGAGGGTCGAAAGGGCGTCNACGCTCTCGCCGTTGAGCAGGATGTCGAGCTTCACGAGCTTTGACTCGCGGAAGTCGTGGAGGTGATAGTCGAACGAGGCGTAGCCTTTGGAAATGCTCTTGAGCTTGTCGTAGAAGTCGATCACTATCTCGCCGAGAGGCATGTCGAAAATCATCTCCATGCGGTTGCCCGAGATGTATTCCTGCTTCACGAGGATGCCGCGCTTNCCGAGGCAGAGGGTCATGATCGGNCCGATAAACTCGGCCTGGGTGATGATGGAGGCGCGGATATAGGGNTCTTCAATATGGTCGATTAGGGTAGCGTCGGGGAGTCCG
>WFLX010140683.1_pt1 | contig 12577 bp, 5 predicted proteins | sample 4967041 | NCBI WGS metagenome assembly WFLX01 (sample SAMN12857096, study PRJNA449069) | gut metagenome | isolation source: stool from male and female vole | host: Microtus ochrogaster | place: USA:Florida | collected 2017 | reverse complement strand
AAATCATCTCCAAGATAATCCTGCCAGAAGAAATCGTTGGGTGTATCACCGGCATGCTGCAGATCATAACGCTGACCCCACGGGCCTCCGGAGATAGCCTCGTTGACAACGTCCCAAGCCTTGACTTTTCCTTCGGTTGCTTCCATCATTCCTTTCACCCAGCGCTCCATCTCAGCTGTCAGCACGTCTTTCTTCTCTTCGGGAGTTAAAGGAATAGTATTTCCTTTAATCAATTTCTCGAATACTACATCGTCAATGTAGAACGTACCAGCTGAAGCAGCGGAGCTAAGATTAAAGGCTATTGAAGAACAACCGTCGCCTCCTGCCTGGTCGGCAGTTATTGTACCGCTATATTCATGCTCTTTCCATTCTGTAGTCGCATTGAGCGTGCCTATAAACTGCCAGTGGTGGTAGCTGCCAGGAGCTCCGTGAGCCTGCGTATCGATATTTCGGTCATCGGTAGTACGATAGCGGAATTTCACGTGAATCTTGGTGCCCTCTTCAAGAGGCTCGTCTGATTTGATAAAGAACTGTGAGTCCCATGATTCTGTAGGATTAGCGTTGTATGTACATTCATACACCTTACCAGTACCTAATGGATCGTCTACTACCCTTGCAGAAATATCGGCATTACCTAATTCACGTGCAATGAGGTTATCACACTGACCATTTTCAGCATCACCTCCTGTCATCAAAGATATGGGGAATTCTACAGATGGAGCTTCACTATGAGAGACTTGAACCCATTCTATTTCAAGCTTGCCATCATAGGTGCCTGGCTGGAACACTACAAAGCCACCCTTTTCTACGGCAGGCATCGTCACGGAGCACTCCTCCCACTCTGAAGTGAAATTGAGTTTCGCCTCCTTCAAGGCACCCCAATCACCAATCTGGACGTTGAGATTCCCTTCTTTTTCGCCCTTGATTTTAGCGGTGACGGTATATTCACGACCCTCAACAAGCGTCATTCCATCGACGACGAAGAACTGATACCAATCCCCTGGATATTCAGGCACGGTAAGGATGCCATTTATGATGGCCGGTTCATATCCCATCACGTAGAAAGGGAATTTATCCATGCCTTCAAAAGTCTGCTTCTTATCGACTACCTCATTCTTGGCATTGGGATCGATTTCTATCTCTTTGTCAGCGATAAGGCTATTGAGCCACTTTACATTCTGCTGAGCATGCCAACAGAGAGTGTGACCATAGACCTGTAAGCCGGCAGCTTCAGCATTGGATACGAACTCCTTGACGGTAGAGAAGTTCATTTCTCCCTTGTCTCCGACAATCGAAGCATACTTCATGGCATTGCCGGCAGTGACCTGCTGAAAGTTGGTATTTGTAAGAGCGTAGACACCACCATGCTTATTGTATTCAGAAGCTGTCACTCCTGAAGCAAGCAAGAAATCAGGATTGATTGTGTTCTTCTGATTGCTCTTCAATGCCTCTTTAAGAGTAGGATAAGCATTCAAATATTCGAGTTCGGCGATGGATGTGGGTTTCTCGATATTATCGAAAAACGTTTCGTTGAAGGTATCCGTACAGCTTGTAGCGCACAAGAGTCCGGTAGCAGCGATAGAAAGAAATTTAATATGTTTCATAGCCTGACTCCTTTTCAATTGTTATAAACAGGTTTGAAATCGAAATCACCTTTCACTTCACGATGACGCATCACGAGAGTATCGTTGGTCTCGTAAGTGACCGGTCCGAAATTGACAGTGTAAGTCAGATAGAGAGCATCGCAGTCCTGATTGTTGATGCTATGCTTCTCCCCTTTCTTCACCCATTTGCCAGTGCCGGATGCAGTCATACCAGCGGTATTGGTAGTGATGGTGCAATTGCCACTGGCATCAAATGTCAGTTCAAGATCGCAAGTAAGAGTAGAGATAGTGTTGCCATCGTTGTATTGAACAGACACTGGGAAAATTGCCGTAGAGAGTGACTTTGTTGTCAGATAGACTACCTCATCGCGCTCTACAAATTCTGCCTTACGCTCTTGTGTAGTCACTGCGCCAGTAATATTATCAGTAATCTTGTCTGTACCTCTTCTGCAGTAACTTCCAGACCACTCATTGATGTATTTCACACCATAGAGCACGAAATCCTTAGGCTGCACTTCCCAAGCAGAAGCATCAGTCAGAGCTGGATTGCTGTCAGGATTGATGGGAGTACCAGCCACGATATAGTCAGCGCCAATTGCCTTCACCATCTTCAAAGGAATCNCGTAGGTTTCCTTTACAGCGNCNGGGTCAGCGAAGAAGGCATCAGTCAGAGTGACGATAGTGCCAAACTGATAGTCGGCCACTTTGGTGAGAGTGGTGGATGCGAGCGAATAATAGTTGGAAGGCATGGCCTTTACCGGAGTACCGTCAGGAAATGTGAGGTTGTTGGTCAAAGCGTCGTCAACTATCACATCGATCTTAAGGTTACGGCTCTTGTAGGCACCACCCTGAGTGGCAATGATGCAGCATTGGTGCTTATTGTCGAGAGTATTGTCTGCTTCTGGGTCCTCACCAATGGTGATCGTACGGAAAGGATACTGGTATGGGAAGAAGGCAGAGACCCCATCCTGATGATCAGGGAAATCATTCTCGGGGTTCTTGCAGGAAGTCATGCCGAGAGCGAGGAGCGCTGCGCTTGCAAACGCAAGGTATTTAATCTGTTTTGTCATCGTTGTTTTCTTTTTAAAATTTATTACCAACCTGCATTCTGCTCAATGTTGCTGAATTTAATCACGTCGTCGTAAGGAAGCGGACCATAGATCATATGAGAACCGAAATTACGATTTTCAACATCAAATTCAGTATAGGTATTGCCTTCGATACGCATGCCCTTGGCAGTTTCGTTGAGGTTTGCTTTCCAGCGGCGGAGATCCCAGAAGCGGACATTCTCAAAGCAAAGTTCGAGTCGACGCTCGTTGCGAATCAGCTCACGCATTTTCTCTTTATCGCCCTTGATGCTTTCGAGATACTCATCGCCATTGTCGAGCCCGATACCGGCACGATGACGAATGGCCTTGATTACGTCGTAGGCGGAATAAGCATGGTTTCCTCCACTTGTCGGACCCCAAGCTTCATTGGCAGCTTCAGCGTATGCAAGGAAAATCTCAGTGAAACGGATACGCTTGGTGTAATGAGGTTTGGTGATTTCATTAGCTGAATTAGGATTGACATCCTCACGCAAGAGCTTACGCATATAATAGCCTGTGCGGGTTGAGCGGCCACTCTCCGCATTGAGACCATCTTTGTCATTATCGTTGACAGCAATATGAACTGATGAGTTGATTGTGCTTCCAGCCAAAGTAGAGCCGTTGGTCACAATATAGTAATTGAGACGTGGGTCACGATTGCTATAGGGATCGTTCTTGTCATAGTTCGAACGGCTATCTGAGATGGGATATCCATTCACTGAAGGGAAGGCATTTACAAGATTCTGAGTTGGATTGACACGTCCGTTGCCATAAAGAGTCGGAGGGAAGTTGTCCGCTTCAAGATCTTTTGATGAGCCTGCTCGGTCACGCCAGATGATTTCTTTCTGATCTTCAAAATCTGAGGGTTCCTTGACCTCCTCGGCCGTATACCAAATGTGACCATTTGGATCCATTCCAGCTGTCCCGCCAATCTTATCAAGCACTACGGCTGCATAGTCAGCCGCCTCTTTCCAGGTCATACCGGAAGCCTCAAAAGCTGGGCTCGCAGCAAGCAGAGCTGCTTGAGCGCGGATTGCAGCCACGATTCGGCCACACATACGGATATGGGTGGCGGAACCAAAGACACGGTTGTAGTCTGCCATATCAACACCAAGAGCTGCATATTTCTGGGGCACCTCATTGTTTGATCTAAGGTTGACGTATGTGTCAGGGAGGAGCGAGATAGCCTCTTCAGCATCACTCAAGAGCTGGTCAAGACAAGCTTTGAAGCTATCACGACGTACATTCATGTCTTGACTAGCATCGAAAGGAGTGGTGAAGATATGTACACCAAGCAAATCACCTGAAGTGCCTATACCGCCGTAATTTTGCAGTAGATAATACATATTTAGGGCACGCATGCCAAGAGCCTCTCCTCTCAAACGGTCGTGGAACATAATATCCAGTTTTTCGGTCTTGCTGAATGATACGTTCTCAAGACTGTTGAGTAGAATATTTGCATACTGGATAGAGGCATTACGGTCGCGCCAGTTATCATTGGAGACTCCTGTCTGTGAAGTCCATGCGCCACCTGCCATTGTCAACCAAGTGTTGCTGAGGTCATTGCTGACAGCGTCATCAGTAGCAACATCATTATAAGGAGAAGACGAATACGGCATAAGAATGTATGCACTACCAAGAATCTGGTCGGCGAAATTCGCCTCCTTCTCCATAGTATTCTCGTCTTTTATGTTTTCAAGTGCGGGAGTGAACATATCGTCGCATGATGTCATACCGACCATCAGCATCCCCGCCACAATAAGTTTAATTGATTTTTTCATCGTTTTATGCAGATTGGTTAGAACGATACAGTTGCACCGAAGTTGTAGAAGCGGTACTGAGGCGCACCTCCAACATTAGTTTCCAATATTTTCTTATTCTTGCTGATCATCAGAAGGTCGTCTGCGCTAACGAAGAGCTGGATTCCCTTGACGATTTTGCCAGCGAAGAGATGACTTGCGAAGTCATAGGTGAGCTGCACCTTGGCTATCTCAAATCTGTCACGGCTATACATCCAGAAATCAGAATCTTGATTGTTGTTGTTGGCAGCATTAGATAGCAGACGCGGCAGAGTTGCAGTAGAAGCAGTCTCGGGAGTCCAGCATCCAAGTACTTCTGAAGAATACTTACATTCTTCCTGCGGACGATAGTAAGTGCCAGATTTCAGACCATTAGCACCAAAGCCTCCAGTGCAATGCACGAACAAGGTGAAGCCTTTATATTTAGCAGTAAGGTTGATACCAAGTGTGAATGGATCTCCATACCATCCTCCGCGACCAAGAAATACTCGGTCTTGATTATTGACTACGCCATCGCCATTGACATCTTCATATTTCAAGTCGCCTGCTTTAAGAGAGGATGACCCAAGTGCGCTTTGGTCTGCAGCAGCTGCTTCTTCGTCAGTGTTGAAGAAGCCGAGGCAATGGTAACCCCAGATGGCATCAACATCTTTACCTACAGCATACTGATAAGCATCTGAGTGAACTTCATCTCGCTTAGTAGCCTTAGTCTTGTAGTAAGTACCATTGACACCGAGTTCGAGTTCAACCTCACCGAATTTCTTTCGGCCAGTCACACCGAAGTCAAAACCTTTAGTACGGTTGGCGTCGTAATTAAGCCAAGGCACGAAAGATGCAGCTGGGTAATAAGTGGAGAAGAAAGTCGGGAACTTTGTGGAATTGTTGATGAGCATTCCGTCCTTGTCATATGTAAAGACTGAAGCATTCACACTCAAGGCACGATTGAAGAAATCACCACGGAGGGTAGCAGAAAACTCCTTACGGGTGATGAATGTCAAATCATCATTTGCACCGCGGCTCGGTGACATTGCAGCCTGTCCATTATTAGTCCAGCTATACCAGCCATTCTTATTGTAATTGGCAGTATACATATAGAAGTTTTCTATATCCATATCCTGCTTCAATCGGGAAGCCGACAATGAAATCATAAGATTATTGACATTATCATTGTCTTTAAACCACTCTTCATTTGCAATATTCCAGCCAATAGTACCAGAGACGGACAGACCGTTTCTATGGCCAGGTGCAAGTTTGGCGGAATGAACGAGGGCAGATCCAAACTCAGCGAAGTATCTGTGACCATAATTATAGTCTATGCCAAGGCCAAGATTAGCACTGCTGGTCTTATGATATTCACCCGACTGCGAACGCTGCCATCCGGCGGCTACAAGCATTGCATGGAAATTGTGCATTTCATCCCAGGTACGGGTATAATCAAACTGTGCTGAAAAATGCTGTGTCTGACGTGACGCAGAGTTCTCTACGTTCTGGATACCAGTGTGTTCATCCTTTCCTTCCTGTGTCAGACCTACAATCTCATCCTTGCCGTTGAAACTTTGCCATGTTGGCACGAAAGTGGCATAAGAATCCGTATAGTTTGTATAATAGGAAGTCGCGTAGTCAATAGCATACATTGCTCCGAAAGTAAGGCCTTTGGCCACTTTACTGAGGTCGATGTTGACTCCAGCATCAAACTGGAATTGACGGNTGATGAACTTCTGAGAGCCACNAAAATAGAAATCAGACAGAATATNGGTGGTGTGAGCAGCNTTTCCACCTGGGAACATTNCATTAAAGATGTGGTTGGAATTGTTGACAAGCTGGAGCNCATNAGTAACGCTGCTATTGATCATATCCACAGGNATAAACGGAGTGACTCTATTGGGGCGAAGTGTGTTGNCAGCTTCCCAATAGTTACCAANTGCACTGCGCGCTCCATAGAAAGTAGCTGCGGTATTTACANAACCGGTCACGTAATCAGAGAACTTAACGTCGACATTTCCTCTTACACCAAATCGGTCAGTGTAGTTGTGCTTAGCCTCTCCTGCTTTCACAAAATCACCCAAGCGGTAATAGCTGATGTTGGTGTAAAAGTGAGCACGCTCGTTACCTCCGGAAATCTCAACATCAGCATCGGTGCGGTTGTAAGTATGCTTCACATAGTCGCCTGAAAGGAGATCCAAATCTGGATAACGGTAAGGATTCACTCCCGCAGCCGTATTATAGATCAACTCATCTGAATAGTAATTGGGGTTGCCTCCTGCATTAGCCTGCGCCTGATTGTAGAAAATCATGTAGTCTGACGCGCCAAGATACTCCGGCATACGCTTGGCGACAGCCCATCCTGTACTTGCATGAGCATTTATTCGCAGGTCGCCTTCCTTACCACGCTTNGTGNTGNTATATATTGCACCTTTTGCAGCACGAGCTCCGTAAAGCACTANTGCTTGCGCACCTTTCATGAAGNTAATGCTTTCTACTTCTGTAGGTGGGATATTGTTGAGGTCGCGGATCACTCCGTCGATGAGTACAAGNNCTCCTCCGTTGTCAGTGTCAGCACCCCAAAGTGAGTTGCCGTTATATCCTGGGATATAACCTTTCAGAGTAGTTCCGTTGAGGTCATTGATGTGATTCTTATCCATCAAATCCCTGATGTTTATTTTCTCGGAACCACCCAGAAGGTCTGCCTCAGCAATCTGGCGATAGGCCAGCTGCACCAATGAGTCAGCCATCAGAGGCTCCTCTATATCCTGCGCGGAGATTGGGACTGAAACAGTCATCATTGATCCCAGAATCACTACAGGAAGATATTTCTTAAAAATTGATATCATGTTGTATCGGTATCTTTAATGATTAATGGAATTGATTACCAGCCTGGATTCTGTTCGAATCCGTCTACGATATACACGTCGTCGCGCAGCAAAGGGAACCAATAGTGCTTAGTATCGTAATTACGGGTAATGATGACTTCTTCACGGAATTCAGCCACACGAGCATCGCGATGGTCATTATCAGGCACTCCGTCGCCGTCTTCATCCACAGAGAAGAAACTTTCATCAGCTCCGTCTACTCGGATAAATTCTTGAGAAGTCTTAGATGCGTATGCAGGCTCTGTCAGCAGCAACCAACGCTGAAGATCGTGGAAACGGAAACCTTCGAAAGCCAGCTCGACTGCGCGCTCGCGGCGAACTTCATCCATATATGCGTTGCCTGTAAACTTTGTAGCCACATGTCCGGCTCCCACTCTGTCGCGAAGCACATTAAGAGCATCTATAGATGAGAGCGAACAATTGCCACCCTTTGTAGATGGACCTCCTACTGCAGCGGTTGCCTCAGCATACATAAGATATACATCTGCAAGACGCATATAGGGGCAATATGAATGAGGGAGAGCGCCTCCTGACATATAATTGTTACCGTCATACTGGTTGGCTAAGTGAGATACAAACTTATTGAGAAGGTAACCCGTGCGTGAAGCATTCTCAACTTTACGCATACTCAAGCTTTTTCCAGCCTCATCCACCGGGAAACAAGATGCCGAAGCAAGACGGGCATNTTTGAAATGTGCGTGTGCATCTTGAGGCTTCGCCTTGATATATTCCATTCCATCATATATAATATCATGGTAGAAGCGTGGGTCGCGGTCTTTATATGGACGCTCTGGATCCCATCCTGACTCTGGGTCATCAAGAGGAAGACCATTAGCCATACCGTAATTCTTCACATAGTTGGCTGTTGGAGAGTGTCCGATATTGTCACAACCATCAGAAATCTCATTAGCCACGAAAGTCATACCCCAACGGTAATAAGTATACGACCATCCTTTAGATGGGCCGCGCATGATAGCCTCCGGTCCTCCTGGCTGAACACCACCTCGGCCCGAAGTCAGCCAAAGCTCACTATAGGAATAATCCACTCCTGAAGACTTTTCGTGAGCTGCCACATCAGTATAGTCAAAATCATTCAACTTATACTGGCATGCTCCTGTCTGCACCAGCTCAAGGACTTGGCCTAAAGCAGTGGCTGCCTTTGCGGCAAGATCCTTATTGTAATCATAAGTCAGTTTGCCTCCTGTCTGAGCACCATGCTGCATCAGTGGGCTTGCTGCCCAAAGATAGTTCTTTCCAANATAAGAGANAGCTGTCACCTTGGNNATACGAAGNNNATTATCTCCACTNNCTTTGNNTGNCGAAGNAGNATNNCAATTTACGGGGAGAAGATCGGCAGCCTTTTGAAAGTCTGCGGCAGCTTTATCGGCGCATTCCTGATAAGAAAGTCGAATATTTGTAGGAGCTGAACTCGGATCGAGAACTTCGTCAATATAAGGTATTCCTCCAAAGAATTCCATCATCCCAAAATGATACCATGCACGGAAGAAATAAAGCTGTCCGAGCAGAAGATTCTTTTCTTCTTCTGTACCATTAAATACATGGTCGGTATTCTCAAGTTCTGCGATACCCTTATTACATTTAGCAATGCAATACCATGCATGCGCATAGAAATGATGTTTATGGGCATCATCTGAAGTAGATGTAGTCTCAAGAGAAGTATTGGGACTGACATTTGCGAACCAGAAATTCCCAGAGGTTGACCATGCCCAGAAATTGCCTAAGTCTACCTGATGATTGATATCACCATCAGCCTGAGGATTCTGAATAAGATCATCACCGTAATTAAATTCGGGACACCACCCACACTGAGTCATATTGGGAATACAGTTATAGATTTCCTCAACATATCCCTGTGCATTTCTGAAATTCTTGAAAGCCAGCTCGGCAGACACATCGGAGGCGGGCTCCTTGTCGAGGTATGACTCACAGGATGTCATCGACATTCCTGCAAGAAGAGCCCCAGCGACTGCCATATATTTATTTAGTCTTTTCATTATTGTTATCCTAAGTTGAATTAAAGGTTAAACTTGATGCCTAAGTTGAAACGACGCATCGTAGGATATGCACCTGAACCAGATCCACCCGAGAAATTAGACTCTCGGTCATCTGGCATTCTTGACCAAAGATAGAGGTTATTGCCATTGAGGAACACTTTCAGATAGTCCAGACCTATCTTTTTGACCCATCCACTAGTCCAAGTATAAGCAATCTCAACATTCTTAATACGGAAATAAGAGGCATCATACCAATACTGTGTGCCATTGTGATATGCACTTTCAGATCTATAGAAACCAGGGATTATGACATCTCCGGAACAGCTCTCGCCGTCCCACCATTTGCCGAGGTTGTAGACATTATCCAGGTGGTTTGTAAACGATGATAGATTTACGTCGCGCGTCACACCAGTCACACCGTAGAACTGAGCAAAGCAGCTGAAGCCTTTCCAGTCAAATCCAACAGTTGCATTGTAAGTATTCTGCGGAGTACTTGAATATCCATAAGGAGCTGAGTCGAGCACGTCTACTACACCATCGCCGTTGAAATCGACGATATAATAGTCACCCGGAAGGCGACTTCCATCATTAATGTCGTGTGATGGGCTTCCATATACAGCATCCCAAGAGTTAAGGAATTGACCAGAAATATAGCTGTGTGTCTGTCCGATAGCATATCCGGCTTGCTTCTGATAGTCTGGCATTTTGGAGGGATCATCACGCGCTATGACTTTATTAGCAGCATGAGTCATCGCAGCGTTAACCCAAATGCGCATGTCTTTGCCAATCTGCTTATTGAAACGCAACTCAAGTTCATAACCTGACACTTCAGCCTTTCCAAGGTTGGCAGTTGGAGCAATCTGACCGAAGTAAGAAGGCATTGATCTATCTTCGCCCTTGATGAGGATATCATTACGCTTGTCCTTGAAGAGTTCTACAGTGCCCGCAAACATTCCGTTGAGGAAGGAGAAATCTATACCAAGATTCATCTTCTTAACTTTCTCCCAGTGAGCGTTCGGATTACCGAGTGCACTCTGACGATAGTAAGTATAGAGTGAACCATTCTCATAACCTCCCCAGAAATTGCTCTGCTGAATATTCATCTGAGTATTGCCACCGTACGCCCACTGGTCCATAAAGAGGAAACGGTCGCCTGAGTCATCACCGATTTCACCGTAGGAAGCACGAAGCTTAAGTTCCTGCCACCAGTTGTCGAGGCCCGCAGCTGTCCAGAACTTTTCTTGGGAAGGACGCCATCCAATTGCGCCTGAGTTAAAGAAGCCAAAGCGGAAACCTTTACCGAATTTTTCAGAGCCGTTATAGGCACCATTATATTCCACGAAATAACGATCGTCAAAGTTATATGTTGCACGGAACACCCAGTCTTCACGACGAATAGGTATCATATTACCTGTTGCCAGTTCCTGACGATTCCATACCGCTGTAAGGCCAACATTGTTCTTGCCAAATTCACGGTTCCAGTTGAGTTGTACTTGATAATAGAGATTACGCAAAGTTTGACGATTATCCACACTGCCTCCTTGAGTCGACCAGTTATTTGTTCCATCCGGATCAAATTGAGTAGTACCGTTGCGGTCAGGTTGCATAGTGACAACGCCTGTATCGGGATTAATCCACTTCTGTACTATCTCACTGTCGTAGCCTTCATTGATACCTTCCCCGATCTGTGCGAATGAATTATCCCATGAGATAAGTCCTCGTGCTGAAAGTCCCTTAGTCAAAAATGAAAGATCTTGTTCTAAAGAGAAGTCTGTATTAATTCGGGTGGTTGTGGTCTTGAAAGCTCCACCGATTGCCAGCAATTGGGCAGAGTTTGCACACTGGGAAGCGAACAGCGGCTGGAAACCCCAGCTACCATCTGAATATCTTGGAAGAAATGCATTGGTTGGAATGTTGTAGACACCTGCCCAAATCTGCTGGTCGTTCCAGTTAGACTGATTGAAATTCGAACCATCAGCTGGCCAGCGAGATTTCTTTACACCATTCGAACCTGCTATGTTGACCTTAAGAGTAGTGGTAGGAGTCAGGGAGAAGTCAAGGTTGGAGCGGGCGTTTATACGGTTGTAGCCGAAGCCTGGCTGATAACCGCGTCCGTTGTCAATCTTCCTGAAGAGGTCACCTTCATTTACGAAGTCAATGACTGCGTAGTAGCGAACGAACTTTGTACCACCTGAGATGGCAACATTTGCATTATAAGACATTGCATGGTCTTTGAAAAGCTCTTTCTGCCAGTCAACATTAGGATAACGCTCATACTCTTCCAAATTGGCAGGATGGGCATATTTAAGGAGTGTGGCTTCTGGAGTCATGTAGTTCCAAGAGTCAGGATTAATTGCGAGCTCATGCATGACTGCATAGTTTCGCTGCTTAAGCGCTCCATAGGAATCATACTTATCAGGGAGTTTGGATACAGTCTTCATAGTGGCAGTGAAGCCGACATCAATCTTAGCGCGACCTTCCTGTCCACGCTTTGTGGTGATGAGGATTACGCCGTTTGCACCTTTCACACCGTAGACAGCAGTTGCAGATGCATCTTTAAGAACTGAGATTGATTTCACGGAACTTACGTCGACGCTGCTCATCTCACGCTCAACACCATCGACGAGCACAAGGGGGTTGCTGTTATTCCAAGAAGATGCGCCACGAATGGTAATTTGGGCTGATTCCTCACCAGGCATACCGGAAGACTGAACTGTCACTACGCCGGGGAGGTTACCGGTCAGGGCTGCACTGATGTCGTGGACACCGGCAGCACGCTCGAGCACCTCGCCTGTGGTCTGGGTGATAGCGCCGACCACAGAAGCTTTCTTCTGCTGGCCATAGCCGACTACCACTACTTCGTCGAGAAGCTCAGAATCTTCTTTCATGACCACATTGATGCTCTTACGGCCATCTACTGCAATCTTCTGCTCAGCCATGCCGACGTAGCCGAAAATGAGGTGGTCTTTCTTGATGTTAGGCACATTGATGGAGTAATTACCATCGATGTCAGTAGCCGTACCTAAGGAGGTGCCGTCTACTCGCACAGTCACGCCGATGAGGGGCTCACCCGAGTCATCGGTGACGTTACCTTTGACTATATCCGCCCAGGCTGAGAATGAGCCTGAAAGGAGCATCACCATCAGTAACGCAATGTAACGAAATGGTTTCTTTACATTTTTCATTGCTATTAAATATTAA
>WFLX010387914.1_pt1 | contig 12584 bp, 10 predicted proteins | sample 4967041 | NCBI WGS metagenome assembly WFLX01 (sample SAMN12857096, study PRJNA449069) | gut metagenome | isolation source: stool from male and female vole | host: Microtus ochrogaster | place: USA:Florida | collected 2017 | reverse complement strand
CGCCCGACGGGCGGCTATCGCGCGTCGCCGGCATGGTGTCGGAGTCGCCCGGGGATGCCCTCAGCGCCCTCGACAGCATAGACCGCGGTTCGCTCTCCGAGGCCGACCGCCACTACCACGATTTGCTCACCGTAAAGGCCAACGACAAGGCGTACAACCGGCACACCTCCGACAGCCTTATCCTCGATGTCATCGGTTACTACAAATCTCATAGCTCCACCGGCCTCTACCCCGAGGCCCTCTACTACGGAGGCCGCGTATACAGCGACCTCGGCGACTATCCCACAGCCCTGCGTTATTTCCGGGAGGCTCTTGACAATCTCGGAGACGGAAGCTCGGACACGGCCCTCGAGGCATCTGTGCTGAGTCAGACAGGCAGGCTGCTATTGCAACTGAGGCTTTATGATGAAGCAGCCACGTACATCAGGGAATCCATAAAGGTAGACGAGGCACTGGGAGATACGGTGAATATGGTGTATGACCTGCAATTATTGGGGGGCGCATGCCTCACGGGCGGGGATTACACTCTCGCGACACAATATTTCAATCAGGCGATGGAGTCAAGCCGTAATCTTCCGGAGTCGTATACGGCAAAATCTGAAATGAATCTGGCCAGAATCAAGTATGAGACCGGTCATCCCGACTCCGCCCTCGTGCTGATCCGCAGCTCTCTGGACAGGGTGGGGCCTATGTCAAGAAATAATGCCCTGGCATATGCTGCCGAGATATATCTCTCGAAGGGAATATCTGACACCGCATATGTTTACGCCCAGGAATTACGCCACAGTCCGGACCATACCAACCGAGGATCCGCATACGAGATCCTTCTGTCGCCAGGGCTCAGGAATAAGGTCTCTCAGGATTCACTGTATGCCTACTTAGAGGAATACGTAGGGATTCTTGAGGATAACTATGATGACAATCAGGCTGAGCTCTCGCTGATTCAGCAGGGATATTACAATTACAGCCGTCATCTGCTGGAGAAGCAGGCGGCTGAGCACAAAAACATGGTGCAGGGATTATGGATCCTCGCCCTGTCGTCTGTCAGCCTGGTGCTGGTTATCGTTGTGCTTTATTATAAAAACAAGAATAAGAAAGCGTTGATAGAGTTGCATAACGCTCTGGCTAAGATAGGGATGCTTAAGCAACATATCACTCAGGAAACGGCTGACAGGATGACTGACCGCATACCGCAGGCATCCGAAGATAAGCCGCACGGCAGGGATACAGCAGTCAACAATTTGAGAGACCATCGACCATTCACGACCGCCGATTCTATCAAGGAACTGCGTGAGAAGCTGCGTAATGAACTGCTGTCATTGCTGAATCAGGACGAATCAGTGGCTCTGAGCGAGGATATTGCTGAATCCGCTGCATATATGAGACTGCAGGAGCTTATATCACAAAAGCGACCCATCGCACAAGGCGACACGCTGATAGACGAGCTTGAGGCTGTCGTGATCAAATCCTCTCCCGGATTCAAGGATAATCTTGAATTGCTCACCCAAAGCCGACTGACTTCTATCGATCTGCTGACGGCGTTGCTGATCAAATGCCATGTCACTCCTTCACAGATGTGTACATTGTTGTGCCGATCCAAAGGCGCTATCGTATCGCGCCGTGATAGCCTGTGTATGAAGATTTTTGACGAACGGCTTGGCACGAAGGTCATCGACGGCATAATCCGCAGGCTTTAAATACACCCGTATATACATCGTATGACATATCCTGGAGGTACTGATCTATTTCAGTACCTCCAGGATATGTCATACGATGTATATGTGTAATACGCTGTGTCTTAATAAAATCATGTTTTCCCAAAAAATCCGTACTCATTTCCGTACTCAGTTTTTATGTAGTATGGCTTCAGTATTTCTATCTTTGCATCAAACAAATAAGAAATGAAAATAATCAGTATTATCCAGATCATTATCCTCACGCTGCTGTGCGCCGTTACACCTGTGGCTGTCCGGGCAAGGATTACACCTGTGGCCGTTAAGTTGCCCATGAAAAAGAAAATGAAGAAGAGTGTCGAGACCGAGGGCCATCGCGTGCCATCGCTGACCGTGTGGTGTGACATCAGCAAGGCTGGCGGGGTAAAGGTCGCGGGCCTGTCGGAGGATTTAATCAGTTACGAAATCCGCGATATATATTCAGATAGAGCAATAGCCTCATTCGATAAGGAACCGGAATTTGTGGATTATGTTCTTTCCCGAGATGGGAATTATCAAATCCTTTTGGAAAGTGATAATTACTATGTAATAGGAAATATGGCAACGGATGTCGCGCGGCTTAGCGGTACATNGAAATTCGACAATNNTACCAGATCCATGGGCGATGNCATAGACATGTATCTATCGGGAAAGTATACNTTTGATGATGACGGCANAGTGCAGGCNGAGTACAGGATAATCACCACGATGGCGGGTCCTGCCACTGATGGCAGCGAAGTCAAGCCGGTGTATCTCGAATTGCTTATCGACGGCACAGGCAGTTATAGCATCACCGATGGTACGCTCAGTATCAATCTCGACACACTCAGGAAAAGCAATTCGATGGGAGAAGGCACGTATGGAAATATGAGTTCGGCATACCATGAGAGCTCACCCAGAGACACACAACTTGCCGGAATATGGTTCGCGAGTCTTGCCACTATGCTGGCCGACCGCTTCAAGAATATCGACATCACGACTGTCACTCTAAGCAGCAAAAAGATAGACGGCACCCTGATGGACACCCCGGTAACACTGACACGCATCGACTGACAGCCCCGGATATACATAAGTGGCATATATTTATATTTAAAAACGATCATAATGAGAAAGAAATTTATTTTGATTGCGGTGGCGTGCCAGATGGCGGCCATCTCAGCGACGGCTCAGAATCCGTCGGGTAACTGGCAGCTGGAAAACGCGGCCAAGGATATGGGAGATGGCATCGAGATGNATCTATCNGGAAAGTATNNCTTTGANNANNACGGCACAGTGCAGGCCGAGTACAGGATAATCACCACGATGGCGGGTCCTGCCACTGATGGCAGTGAAGCCAAGTCGGTGTATCTCGAATTGCTTATCGACGGTACGGGTTGCTACAGCATCACCGACGGTTCGCTCAATATCAACCTTGACACGCTAAAGAAAAGCTATTCGATGGGAGAAGGCACGTATGGCAATATGGGACCGGCTCTCGGTGAAGGTGATGGCGCACAGCTCGCCGGAATATGGTTCTCGGCTATGGCCGATATGCTGGCCGACGGCTTCAAGAACGTGGACATCAGGGATGTGACCATACGCGATAAAAAGATAGACGGCTCGCTGATGGATACCCCTGTCACACTGACGCGTATCGACTGACCGCCGTCTGTTATATCATGAAAATCCAATAGGCTGCAAATCGGGAAAGCAGCGAGGATTTAACGTACATAATAATCCTGTCATTTTTGCAAAAATGACAGGATTATGTTATATTTGCAATCAAGTTGACACCTGACAATATGGAGCAACAAAGAATGTATAGTTATCAACGAGAAGGCGTCAGAGATCACACCAGCGGGAGCCTCGGAACCCAACCTCAGGTGGAGCGTAGCGGACCTGGGATTANGCACAANCCGCGTATNCGACGTTNCCGCGGTGGTCATNTTCTCTGTATCTATTCAGAAAGTGTTATATCTCATTAAATACATGGATGTGATGGATAAGAAATCAGAATTCGACTGCATATCCAGGATAACCGGCCTAACAGCTGACTACATAAAGAATCTGTAATGAAGAAATACCGAGCCCTGTCTGTGGGCGATATAATCGACCAGGCTATCGCCCGCACGGGCAACAGCGACACATTCGAGCGGCAGCAGGCCTGCTACCTGTGGCAGGAAGTTGTGGGTCCGGGCATCAACCGCTATACCACACGCCGCTGGATCGAGGGCGATGTGATGCACGTAAGCCTTACATCCGCCTCTATCAAAAGCGAACTGACATATTGCCGCGACTCCCTCGTCGAGGCTATCAATAACGTCTTAGGCCATAAGGTCATATCGGCGATAATAATACACTGATGATCCGGCCGTAATTCATGTCAGGGCAGTTCCTCCCGCGATGGGCAGCCGTAGAGGCCGTAGGGCAACTTCACGGCCCTGAGATAGGGCAGTGTGTAGACCGGTCGCTCCATGTCGTCGGGGAACGGGCGCCCGTTGATCTCCTGGAAATATAGCAGACAGGCATCTTTCCACCATTGCGCGTCGTGTGTCTGTATCTTGAGCTTGTCCTGCACCGCACCAAATCTTTCGGCATCGACCAAGGGCTGCAACTTGTCCCAGATGACCTGCATGTGGCGAGCCTTGTCCACTCCGCGGGTGTAGCGGTGGCATAGCGTGTGCCACACTGTAGTGCCGGTGCCGGGCACCGGCTCGTCCCAGCCCATGCGCTGAAACCACAGCAGCATGTTATCCGGGCACGTGGCCTTGTCGGCAAACCTGTCGGCCACCGCGGCCGCATATTGTCCGGTCGCACCCGAGCCCGTGGCAGTGGTACGGTCGAATCCGATGCTGTCGGCGGTAGCCTTGTGGTAGTAGGGCGGAGTCCAGTCGGGACGCATACCCTCCACGTAATACCAGGGCTCCGGACCATAGTGATGACCGCCGGCGAAGATATGGTGCAGACCTAAGGGCATCATATAATCGACCGCAGCCTCACGGCTCCCCATCATCAGCTCTGTGGCCTCGCCGACAAAGGCCGGGTCGGTGGTGAAGGTAAGGCCGAGCCATTCGCCGGCTATATCCGCCGGACTTAGCGAAGGATCCCAGGCCAGGCGCCCGAAGGCATACCAGTTGGCCTGTGCGAAATCATGGCCGCACCAGTTGGTGTCATCGCCGATATTGGCTACTCCGGCTATTGCCGACTTGCCGGCACCCCGCGCTGACGTCACGGCTGCCACAGTGCCGGCTCCACGGTGGGTGTCGCTGTCGAGTGTCTCTTTGAATAGGGGCGCGAGATATACCAGATGATTGGATGCGCCGAGATATTCCTGCGTGATCTGAAATTCGATGGCCTGGCGTGTCGACTTCATGGCTCCGAAAAGCGGACTGAATGGTTCGCGGGGCTGGAAGTCGATGGGGCCGTTCTTTATCTGGATTATCACATTGTCGCGAAATTCACCGTCGAGCGGCATAAATTCGTCGTAAGCCTGCATAGCGCGGTCTGGGCTCGTGGGATTGTAGACAAACGCACGCCACAGCACCGTGCCGTCGTGTCGGGCGAGAGCNTCGGCCAGCATATTGGCTCCCTGGGCGTGCGAGCGTCCGTAGTCGCCGGGTCCAGGTTCGCCCTCGCTGTTGGCTNTTACGNGAAATCCCCCGAAATCAGGTATGAGAGNGTANATCTCATCGATCTTGTCACTCCACCATTTCATTACATCAGCATCGAGCGGGTCGGCCGTCGCAAGACCGCCTATCACCTTGGGTGACGCGAAGTTGACCGAAAGGAAAGTGGTGATACCGTATGGGCGCAGACGGTCGGCGATGACCTTGACCTTGGCAAGATTGTCGGAGGTCAGCATCTGTGGCGATGCATTCACGTTATTGAGCACCGCGGCATTGATGCCCACTGAGGCGCAGGCGCGTGCGTATTGGTCGTATCGTGGTGATACCACAGAGGGGAGCTCGTCCCATTTCCATATCGAGTTGCCGGCGTAACCGCGCTCCACCGTGCCGTTGAGGTTGTCCCAGTGATTGAGCATACGCAGGTCAAATGCCGGCGATGCGGATTCATTTACCGTGGCAATATCAAGGCCGAGAGCTGCGGCGCGGGAGAGCGCGAAGGCCCCGTACAGCAGTCCGGCAGGCGATGCGGCCTCGATAGTGACCGATCTGCCGTCGCCCTTGAGCGAGTAGGCGTCGGGGTGGTTGCCGCTCTTCTTCATGCGTAGTGTCACCGGTATGCCGATACCCGGTTTCTCTATCTCGGCAATAGCGATCCTTACTGTTGGATCGGTACGCTTCACACCGGCCACTGTGACCTGCGGGGTGGAGCACAGAGCGGAGTCGTAGCGCAGCCACAGGCGCGAGCCGTCTTCGGCCAANGTGGNNANTGACNNNAGCAGNGCGGCNACNGCAAGNATNACAAGATGNTTCATGNGTGNNGNATTCAGCAGGTGGCNGTGANNANNGTNGCNGNNCCCCTGTAGGTTATGGAATNGACATCGGCNCNNACCAGNGCNGANTCNCCNGCNTGNAGAGNNGNGGTCTGNCCGCCGGCNGAGACNGNGCATGAGCCTTCGGTACACACNATCACCGTGAACGAGTCATCAGCCGTCGGCAACGTAGTCTCTCCGTTGACTTTCAGCCGGTCTACCTTGAAGTAGGCGCACTCGACAAGTGTGGCCTCACGGGCGTCGCGGTCGTAATCGGTGACATACTCGGGATACACGGTATAGTCGATGGCGTCTTTAGCAAGCTCGGTATGCAGTTGCCGCTCGTTGCCGTCGGCATCCTTGCGCCCGTAGTCATACACACGGTAGGTGATGTCGCTGGTCTGCTGTACCTCGACCAGGAGGTTGCCCGCGCCGATGGCGTGTATACGTCCGGCGGGCAGGAAGAAAACATCGCCCGGATGCGAGTCATGGGTGGCCACCACGTCCATTATGGCATTGTCGGCTACCAGACGGGTATATTCCCCGGGTGTGATCTCGCGGCTGAGACCGGCGTAGATCTTCGTGTCGGGAGTGGTATCGAGGATATACCACATCTCGGTCTTGCCCGCNCAGTGGTGNCGCTTNGCNGCNAGGGCATCNTCGGGATGCACCTGCACGGAGAGATCGCGGCGCGCATCGATAATCTTNATCAGTAGCGGAAACTCCTCNCCNTATTTCTNCCATACGTGGNGNCCCACNAGNCGCTCGCGNTGGTNNCGGATGAGNNCNGGNAGTGNAGTGCCTTTTTCATTGCCTTCGGCTACCACCGACTCATGTCCTTTTACAGCAGAGATTTCCCAGCTTTCGCCTATATCATCACGGTCGCTGGGTATACCCTTCAGGGCGGCGATGCGGTCGCCGCCCCATATTACGGGTTTGAGCTGAGGCTCGAATTTATAGATGTGCTCCATAAGACAAGAGAGGAGAGGCTGAGGTATGTGATACAGGATATGTCCCTTTAGTTTTTCTCTTCGGGAGCCTTGTCGATGAGGTCGAGGAACTGATCGAGCTTGGGAGTGATGATGATCTCGGTGCGTCGGTTGCGCCCACGGCCTAACTCGCTGTCGTTGTCACCGATCGGATTATACTCGCCACGGCCACCGGCTGTAAGACGCGAGGGGTCAACTCCGAAGTCATTCTGCAGGGCTTGCACCACTGACGACGCACGCAGAGCNGAGAGATCCCAGTTGTTGCGGATATTTGTGCGCGAGATAGGCACGTTGTCGGTGTTACCCTNTACCAGNACGTCGTAATCCTTGTAATCCTTGNTGATNTTGGCGATCTTGCTCANGGNGTTCATTGCCTGGGGGCTGATCTCATACGAGCCGGATTTATAGAGCATGTTGTCAGACAGGGATATGTACACCACGCCTTTGAGCACCTTGATGTCTATATCCTTGAGCTCGCTGGTGGATAGCGAGCGGGTGAGGTTGTTGGTGAGCACGATGTTAAGCGAGTCGCTCTTGCTCTTTGCGTCGGTGAGCTGCTTGATGTATTTGTTTGAGGCGTTTATCTCATCCACGAGTTTGGAGATGTTCATGCTGTTCTGATTGCCGTTGGCCAGAGACTGGTCGAGGGTGCGCTGCAGTGATGCGTAAGCTTTCTTGAGCTCGTCGTTGGCCTTCAAGGCATCGTCGAGACGCTGCTGCAGGGTCTGTCCGCTGCTGTTGCTCTGAGTGAGAGCCAACTGGGCATTCTGATATTCTTTCTGGAGTGACGCATAGTCGCTGCGCAGGTTGTCGTGCTCGGCTNCCAGCGCCTGATAGTTTTTCTTGCTCACACAGCTTGACATCAGCATTACAGCCGCCATAGCNATGCTTAAAAAGATTCTGTACTTCATGATATGATNTATNTTTATGATTGATTACNNTATAATNTGCCGGNGATGNCTATTGNCGGTANAGNCTCATTTCNGAGGNNGGGATATCGTGNTCGGTGTANGCCTGNCGTGCGAATGAGGCCGCGCGCCATGAGTCGGGTGTCACCACCTGTCCCTCGCGGTAGATCCTCGCCATGATGGCGGCAGCCGGGCCGTAGCCTTGTTCGGCGGCACGCTCCAGCTGCGGGAGCATCGGCTTGATGTCCTGCCTGTTCATGAGATATACCAGAGCGAGCATCGTGGTGGCCTGATTGTTCTTGCCCGAGTATTTCCTCAATTGCCTGATGGCAGCGTCGGTATTGGCCTGCGGATTGTCGGGGTGGGCGAGTATATAGCCCCTCATTATCGTCGCCTCGGTGATTTTTTTGCGTTCGAGATTCTTGAAAATCCTGTCTGCCTCATCAAACTTGCCCTCGGTCACGAGCCGCCGGCCGCGACTGTAATTTCGGAAATCCTCTGGCGACATCGTAATGAAGCGGTTGAGGGCTTCGTCGTCGGTCTCTGCGGCGAGAGAGAGCCAGTGGATGGCGCGGTCATAGTCACGTGGCACACCGATGCCGTCGCGCAGGGCCCTCGCATAGTTGAGCATCGCCTTACGGTTGCCCTTGCGGGCTGTGTCGATGAGCATTGTGGTGATGCGGCGTGAGCTCTGGCTCACTTCGGGCGCGCCGGCAAACATCAGGGTGGCCAGACGGTTGGCCGCATCGGCATTATACGGAGCGGCCTTCAGCAGATATCTGACACCTTTTTCGGTCGATGGCATCACGCCTTTTCCATCCACGAGCATTATGCCGGCGAGGGCCTCGGCGTCATGATTGCCGGCATCGGCGGCTTTTAAGACGTAGCGGTAAGCGGCACCGGCGTTGCCGGAGGCAAGCAGACATCTTGCGGCGGCACCGGCGGCGTCGACAGAGCCGAGGTCGGCTGAGGCGCTGTAAGCTCGGGCGGCCTCGGATGCATCGGCGCCGACACCTATGCCTTTTTCGTAACAGAGGCCTACGAGCACTCCGTCAAACGGCACCTTGCCCACATTGGCCTTGCGCTGCTCGAGCAGGGTCTCCTGACCGTTGTCGATGGCCGAGAGGTAAAGACGCATGGCTGTGAGCGAGTCGCGCATCACTCCGGTGCCGTATTGGTAGCATATACCTAAATTGGCTATTGCCTTGGGATTGCCCTGTGCGGCGGACTGTCGCCACAGAGCCACGGCTTTGTCTACATCTTTGGCTACGTGCTGGCCTGAGTAATGCCACACGCCGAGCTGATTGAGGGCGTCGGGGTCTCCGGCACCGGCCCGGCGTGTCACTCCAGTGACATCGGCTCTTGAGACGGACCGCGATTGGGCTGCGGCGTCGTATGCGGTGGCCGTAAGCAGCAGCGCGGCCACACCGGCCACCAATATGTCATGCTTAATATATGTGATGAGGTCTGTCATGGACAATAATGTGTGGATAGGGTGCAAATATAGTTAATTTTTCGGTGATTGAGCTGATATAGCTGATATATTTGTGAAAATGTATCATTTTCATCCCGGCTTTTATGTTTTTTTGTGCGCCGGCGATGAATCTGTATTTGGCATTGTCGGCACAATTACCTACCTTTGGAGGTGAAAATACGATAAACCATTAAAATTTTCAGATCATGCACAGCGATCCTAAAGATTGTCTTTATTGTCAGAACAACGACACCCTCCACGACCTCATGATAGAGATCGCCCACCTTGGTGTGTCACGTGTATTCCTCTTCAAGGAGCAGACCTACAGGGGCCGATGCCTCGTGGCCTACGACGGCCATGTCGACNACCTCAACGAGCTCANCGANGAGCAGCGCGATGCCTTCATGGCTGATGTGGCCCGTGTGACCCGTGCGNTGAAAGCCGCCTTCAATCCTNAGAAGATCAATNACGGCGCGTACAGCGNCAAGCTCTNACATCTCCATTTCCATCTGGCTCCGAAATATGTGGGCGGCCCCGACTACGGAGGCACATTCCGCATGAATCCGGGCGAGGTGTATCTCACCGACGCCGAGTACGCCGACATGATCGCGAAGATCAAGGCGCACCTTTGATAAGGGTCACTGGCTGACCGTGCGGAGTGCCCTCAGACTGCGGTCCAGTGGGATTTCGACACGGAAGGTGGTGCCCTTGCCGGGTGTCGACGAGGCCACGTAGATACGGCCGTCGTGATATTGCTCCACGATGCGTTTGGCCAGCGTGAGTCCGAGACCCCATCCGCGTTTCTTCGTGGTGTATCCCGGATTGAACACGGTCTTGAAATTCTTGCGTGATATGCCTTTGCCTGAGTCGGTGACATCGATCACGGCCATATCGTGGTCTACCTTAGTCACTATGTCGAGGGTGCCATGGGCCTCCATGGCATCCACGGCGTTTTTTATCAGGTTTTCGAGCACCCATTCTATCAGCGGCACACAGGCCTGCACGGGTGCATGCTGCCGGGTGAGGGTGACGGTGAGCCTGACGTTTGACGATATGCGTGTGCGCATGTAGTTTACGGCATGTTGGGCTATCTCGTTGAGATCGGCGGGCTCCATCTGTGGAGCGGATCCGATTTTTGAGAATCGCGAGGCAATCGTGCTCAGACGCTCCACATCCTTGCTCATTTCGGCCACAGTCTCGTCATCCACGCCGTAATCGGGCAGCACTTCGAGCCAGCCCATCAGCGATGAGATAGGTGTGCCGAGCTGNTGCGCNGTCTCTTTTGANAGNCCCACCCACACCTTGTTTTGCTCGGCTCTCTTCGACGACACCACGGCNTAGTATACGGCGATCACNAANGCNACCATCACNAGNAGNTCGATATAGGGGTAATAGCTCAGGCGCTTGAGCAGGGTGGAGTCCTCGTAATANAGNCGCTGCTCCACATCNGGNGAGATNTCTATGCGTATCACGTTGGTGGAGTGGGANAGGNCGGCGAGNCTGTCCTTGAGATACTTCTCGTTGCGNGGCGAGAGGGCGGTGAGCTCGTCGGCCGGTTCGGGCAGGTCGAANTTGCGGTGCTGNANTATGTTGCCGCTGTCNTCGGTGAGCAGCACNGGTATGGTGGTGTTNCGNCCGATGATGCTNAGCAGAAAATCGATNTTGTCNGNCAGNGCCNCCATNGCNGCNGANTCGGTGGTCTCNNTNGCNGCGGCNTTGATNATCTCTCTNGTGGCATCNGCCCATATCTCCATGCGNTCGCGNTCNTGCCGGGCCAGGTCCTTNATCAGATTGTCGGATATGTACATNAATATTCCTGCCACTGNCATGGCGGCAAGAATAAACAGCAGTTTGCCGTATGAGCGCATTTCGTATATATTGGCCATCACGCTGGGTTTTGACTTCAAAGTTAAGCCTTTTGATCAAAACATCCAAATCTGTGTGAGGCTCCCCTCTCACATTTGGATTATTGGAAAGGATGATGTATATTTGCGGATACGGTAGCGGCTGAGGTACGCCACGGCTCTTACCGACTAATAAATTCATCTTATAATAATCCTAAAACACAGAAATTTATGAAGTATCTCAAATTATTGTTTGTTGCCGCCATGATCTTCGGTCTGTCGGCATGTGCAGGCTCCGCGGGCTACAGCCCTGAGAAGTGCAAGGCACTATCCGAAAAGGTCAAGAGCGGCGAGGAGCTCACCGAGAGCGACTACAACGAAATGATCGACCAGCTCGGCGCTGCGGTCAAAGTTATGAAGGACAATCAGGAGAAATATGCCGGAGACAAGGAGGCTGAGGCGAAATACCAAGATAGCGACGAGGCCAAGGATCTGGTATCCACAGTGCTGGGATTCGGTATCTACCTCTCTACACACAAAAAGGATCTGACCCCCGCCAACCAGAAGCACCTCGAGGAGGTATCCGAGCAGCTAAAGTCACTCAACGAAAAGTAATCCCCGACACTTACCACTCAAAAAGGGCCGGCCACAACCGTGGTCGGCCCTTTTGCCCGTATACCGGGGCCACCGATTTTTCAGAAGATGTAAAAAAAAATGTGCGTTTCTATTTGTGGATTAGAAAAAAAGATATAATTTTGTCAGGCAGACCGCATCGCAGAAGCCCCGGTCTGGGGTTATGCGGGCGGGATGCGCAATGACGCACGGATGTGCGTCGAGACATGTTTTTAAAGCGTTTATCCGCGCTGATTCTTGACTTTCCGAAATTCTCGCAAAATTTCATTTAGATGTCAAGGATTGAGCAACGGTAGATGCCCGTGGATATGTAAATACAGACGTATCAGGATCTATTCCGTGAGGAAGGTCTCCTGATATCGTTATTTGCATATATGAGCGTGGGCTTCTGCGTTGCCGTCCGACATCTAAAGGGCAATGCGAGAAGCCTCGGAAAGTAGGACGGCAACAGATACAGATTCCTACGCTTTTTCTTTATTAACCAATTGCTTAGCCAACGAGAGGATGATCCTGATACCAAATATAGATTAGTATGCAATGCCACTCTAAAGAAAATATATGTAATGTAAGTTCTCCACAAGCACGACAATCTTGCATGCCCAAAATTCCT
>WFLX010107017.1_pt1 | contig 12599 bp, 14 predicted proteins | sample 4967041 | NCBI WGS metagenome assembly WFLX01 (sample SAMN12857096, study PRJNA449069) | gut metagenome | isolation source: stool from male and female vole | host: Microtus ochrogaster | place: USA:Florida | collected 2017 | reverse complement strand
TGCATACGTAATGAGATGCTGATAGTACTTTTCAACTATATCAGTTCTTTCACGTATTTCATTGTGATTCTCGATCATAATGGCTGTTATACCGTTAGCATCTATACTTATGCCGAAATCGTCAAGAACACTTGCTGCCAACAGGATAAGTGCATATTCATTAACAAGCCTCTCGTTTAAATCAAAATATGCTGCATCATCAATGGAGTATCTTATGGAGTCCCTGCATTCTTCATACGTTTCAGCGATTTTTTCAGGTTCAGCACTTAACAGATACTCTGACAGTGCCTTGCCCAGAATGCCATAATTTCTTCCACAGAATTCGTGTATGCTGTCACTATGCTCACGGCTATCAGTAAATTGTAACCCGAAGCTTAACAAACGTGCATCGAGACCCTTGTTGTGCATACGGTTGTCTGTCAGAAGCTTGTTTTCAGAGGAAGTGATCGCAATCAACTTCCACATATCAGATTCTCTCAGCTCAGAATTACTGTTACATCTGCTTTTGTCCTGTTCAAGGGTTATCATGTATAACAGATCCTCCATGTTGACCCCTGACGATACAGTTGCCTCATCAAAAAGCTGAGGGAGACCGAATTTCAGAGAAAGATTCTTCAATATCGCATTAAGTGTGCCGAAAAATGGAATATAGACTTTCTTGTCCCTTGGGTTGGTGAACACCGATGCCATCAGAGACTGCGAGGTGCTTTTACCTGTAGTTGTCTTACCATAGAAGGATATTATAAAGGATTGAAGCGGAATGCCGCATATTATGCTAAGAAACGCAAGGAAAAGCGANGCNCAGCTNCAGCATAAGGCAAACATTATTGNNGTATTTGTAAGCAGCCTGTTCAGACCGTCTGCGTACTCAGGCATTGTTATTTCTTTCGTATATTGAAGAATCTGAGGTTCTTCGTCATATGCCTTAAATGTCAGTTTGTCGTTCTGCATTATGAACCCCATACTGTCCGACTGCTCTTTGACTTCCAGTTTTGCTATAATTTTGAATATATACCTGCTCAGGCTGTCGGCATAGTCGAAGTTGATGATAAGACCGTGTCTTGAAAGCTTAATAACGTCCTTCGGATACAAGGTATCGTAATCAACATCAACGATCCTGTCGTTTATTCTCAGCCTTACGCAGTACACGTTCTTCTTGTCTCTGTATGCGGATTCAATCTCGAACCAGCTGGAGAGCCAGATCAGACCTTTGAAATTCTTTGAATTAACAGCTAACAGCAGACATTTATTACGAACCTGGACTACAGGATAGTAAGGTTCTGTCTGCGATAAATAATGTAGAATATTATTATTTGCCGCCTTAGCTCCGAACTCATATATGCTATTTAATAGCTGAGCTGCTTCATTGTCAATTACTATATCTTCGAGCTTAGGTATATTTGATGGCTTATGTAAACCCATAAGTATCAATCTCCTTTCTAAAATGTACCGTAACCCCGAAAACGAGGTTACGGTGTATACAATTACTCATCGAGAGAAATCTTTTTTATGTTGGAAAAGGTAACTGCATTGCCCTGTCTGTTACGCACATCAAACTTGACCCTGAGTCCAACGAAATTTTTGATATATTCAATATTAGCCTGAGAGATTAAGACGGAAAAAGGGTATCTATCAATTCTGTCGTCGGCAACGGTTGTTATGAATTCCGTGCCGTCATCAAGCTCAAACACCAGTGTGACTCTGTCTTTATCCTCGGCAGTTTTGTACCATAATGCGTTTGTAATCGTGCCTCTATAAGTACCATCATCAAGATTGAAGGTAGACTTCTTAGCTGTAAGTTTTCTTCCCCTGTTGTCATTTACATTTTCAACAGCATTTTCATTTACATTAACAATAATTTTTTCATTCATAGTAAAACACTCCTAAAATAAATTAATTAATTGTGGNTAGTGTGCCGTCAGATAAGACGGCACACCGCGTATGAAATACAGATCATTAGTCGAAGTTCAGAATTACAGTTATAGAGGAATCCTCATTACTTTGAACCTTTTCAATACAACCGCATCTTGTAGTAGCATTATCTTTAAACTCAACATCAGAGGCAATTGACATGATTTTTTCAGCGAGACCTGTTGAGTAGATCACAGCGCCTTTTCCAATCTCGTATGCTCCTGGTGTACCCTCCGGAACTGACTTGAATGCAACTCTTGTGTCACTTAACAGCACCTTAACCGATGTAGCCTCTTCAAGGGCTGAAAAGAGATTGGAACTGAGCCTAACCCTCTTGGAACCGTTTGTATCACAAATGCCTATCTCACCTTTTTTGCCAGTCTCCGCATTGNTCTCTNTAAATCCTGAGAGATCGGAGTAGCCCTCAGAACCGAATGNAATTTTTTCGTNACCATTTTTCTTNATAAATTTAGCCATAATAAAAACCTCCAAAAATTTATAAAATGAAAATAAACGTTAGTGAAGAACATTATCTGCAGCTGATGTCCGCCACCTCATACCGTCCGTTGCTTGACAAAATGCCCATTCGGATGGTATAATGCTTTTAGATGATTTACATCTGTACTTATCATAGCGTAATTCAAAGACCTGCACAAGGATAATCTGAATAACCTGAGTAACTTATTTCACCGACCGGAAAATTCGTAAATAGCTGGTCAGTTATATTGGTCATCAAGCTGCTATGAAGTGAACTGATGACTTTTTTATCATCTGTTCTTATCATATCATAATAAGTAAAATAATATATAGATAATCCGGGTAACCTGGGTAATTAGTTTTATGGAAACAAATATATCAATGAACAATGTGGAAAAAACAGCGCTGGGAGGATAGAAATGGAGTTAACTTTGCCATGCAGAAATGTGAAGTTTACAGCAAACATATTTTATCGCTTGCTTTTTGATGCGATGAAGAATAAGAATGTTCCCGGTGATAACTATAAGGGAGCTGTCGGAAAACTTACGCAGACTCACCTGTTTTATGACCTGAATGTCTTGACTGATGCTTCTGTTGCTACTTTGGGAGACTTTGATCTTCTATTTAACGGAGACAGGATTCAAGGCGGACAAAAAAATGCTGCTAACAAATTCAAATTCGGCAATTTTACCGCCGAAAAAAGTGCTATATACTTGTTTAACGATGCCGAAATCGTAGCTGAATTCGATAGTCGGGTAAGAAACGAATATTCAAAAGCTTTTTTGAAGGCAGTTGAATTTGCTCGCAGATATTTCGATAATAAATCTCCTCGGAATGACATTCTTGTCAAAAAGGTGCTGTACCTTATACTTAATGAAGGAAAATAGCCTGATTCTAATGAGCCTGGAAATAGTAAAGTCACTTACCCCAGATAACCTATTTGAAAGCCGTAAATCCTATTTCGAGAAGCTAAAGTTATGCATGATAGGGAAACAGATAGTCTTGAATAAGCCTGAGACAATGAGGCTAATACAACAATCATCAAATACGGAACGAAGAGCCTTTATAGAAACATACTATCCCATTCATACGATACTGGATACGGAGTTTACATGGGGAAATAAGAGGGAAAAGTATATACGAGACCTGTACAAAGCCATAATACAGGATATAGAGCCACCCAAAATTGTATAATTATGCTTTCAGACCTGCCAGACATCTGGCGGGTCTTTTTTTGCTCAAAAATTCCGGATTTCTGTCATAGATAAAAAAATTGAAATAGCGGTATAATAAAAACACAGGCAAATGGATAGCCATACGCCTGAATCTAAGCTAAGGAGGTCATGTAATCATGACTAATAGCATTATTTTAAAGGATGGCATTCTTGATTTGTCATCCGCAACAAAGTTTGAAGATTTTGCCACTAACGGCTGCATCACCATTATTCGTTCAACCAGTGGAGATCGTACTAAGCTTAGTAAGGAGCTTCTCAAATCTATAGGAAATCCTAAAGCAGTTGATGTTTACTTCACCGACGAGCAGGTCATTGTAGTTCCTGCTCCTGAAGGTTCAGGCGGTGCAGTCAAGATCGGCAAGAACGAGATCATTTATAACACTCAGCTCGCCGAAAAGATTATGGCAGTTGCCGGAGTTAACTTCCAGAAAAATAAGTCCACCAAGACAGGAACTTTCACTGTTGAAAAGGTTGACGAAACTACATCCGCCGCTGTTATCTCATTCAATAGCAGCACCGCCCAGACAGCTGATGCTGTAACCGAGAAGGAGGCAACAAATGAAGATTGAGCTTACAAATGAAACAAATTACCTTGATGACGGTACATATACCGCTACTATCCAGAACGTGTTTGAGTTTCCAAAAGGTGACGATACCAGTATTGGCATTGAATTTGCACTAAATGATGCGAATCGTACAGTCTTCACGAAATTTTATAACGACCCAGTCAAGAAATTGGGTTCGTACCCTTGGAACACTGTTTTCAAGGCGCTTAACTCCGATGACACAACTGACCTCATCGGACGTAAGGTAAAATTTGAGATCAAGAACAACAAAAAAAATGATCTTACCTATACAAATATCAAAAAGATTACATTAATTTAATTTACAGAGGGTGGCGTGTGTTTTCCGCACACGCCATTTCTCAGAAAGGAGACTATCATGAATTCTATTACTGAAAATATCATAAAAGTTGACTACTCTCTTGAACAGAACACATCGTTGAGCATATCCAATAAAGAATATATAAAGCTTGCGGCTGGAGCAAGGGACTATGTTGTCGGAAACGGAAAAAACGCNTATAGCTANTGCATCGTNCATACAAATGTGGGCTTTGTGAATCTTGTGGAATGCAAAAAGGGCTTTAAAATTGAGTGGCTGTCTGACCCATTTTCAATCAGAGGTGTTGTNGCAGATGACCNNAACNACTACTATGCTGAGCTGGAGATCAAGGGGAATCATGTGAAAATCCCGTTTGACCAGCTGACACCGGATAAAATACATTCTACTCTTTTTGGCAAGGGTGTTGCATTGAAAAAAACTGATCGTGCGGATGAGGCACTTTCTACGCATCTTCAGTGGCTTTTGTCAAAATATGAGGCACAGGATGCCGGACAGATACTTGGTTGGAGAAAGAATGCAGATACGCTGTCGTGGCACGGCAGCTGCTGTGAGACTCCATTGCTCCAGCGTAAGCTCATGCTCCCCTCTGAGGACGCATACCTTGTCGAACTTAGCAACCTTATAAAAGACGATCCACCGCTCCAGTTTGTGTTGTGTTCAGCTGCTGCCTCAACACTCCTCGCATACCTTAGCATTACAGAAAATATCCCATTTTCTCCGTTTGGCGTGTCCCTTGTTTCCACAAGTTCTAAGGGCAAGACAACGGCTCAAAAGCTTGCGGCTTCAATCTACAGCGCACCAACAGATGAGGCGGTCTTTTCCGGCTTTTACGGAACGCAGAACGCTCTCATACATATACTTGGCAGACACAACGGCGTATCAATCTGCTACGACGAATCCACAATTAAGAACGATCTCAGCAATTCAAGTTTTATTTATATGTTTCATGAAGGCAAAGAAAAGCTTCGCATGAATCCGGATGGCACGTTGAAAGAACGTCAATCATGGCTGTGTACAGCGCTGTTCAGTTCGGAAAATTATCTGGTTGATCTTCACCGTATTGAACATCTCGGACTTGCAGCACGTGTTATTACATTGGATGAGCATACCTACACCAAAAGCAGTGCGCATTCCGAAGCAATTAAAACCTTTGCCGCCCAGAATTACGGAATCCTTGGTGAAAGACTTGCCGCTTATCTCCTTGACAGCAAATCTGCTGAAATTGCACAAAAATATACAACGATCCGTGATAATCTCTTACAGGAGTTTGAAACCTGTCGATGCGAGCTTACGGACAGAGTTTCTATGAATTATGCGGTTATCATTTTGACGGCTGAATTACTGCAAAAGGTCGGTTTGGAGATAGATGCAAACAGCGTAAAGGACATTTGTGTTGGTCTGCATGATAAGTTATCTCTCGCCGCTCATCCGGGAAGAAATCTGATTATAAAGATTTTCAACTACATTTGCTGCGAGTATAAAAATCTGAAAGGAATCAAGTGGACTACGAACAAAGAAGGTATTCCATTGAAAGTAGAAATCATAGAAACAACCTTTGAAAAAATTGTGACGAAATGCGGCTATACAGATATTGAGTCTGCATTAAAATTCTTGTTTAAAGACGGTTACATTGTTCGCCCTGAATCAGGCAGACGTAAAGCTAAGATCAGTATTGACGGAGTACCCTCTTATGGGTATCGTTTTGATCTTAAAAAGGTGGAGGAAGCCTTCGGAACGATCAATGATGCAATATACAGTAATGTAAAGAGATATAAGTCAACAGCCCCTTTTTCGGAAGAGGTTCTTGACATTGAAAACGATGAGGAGGCGGTAATCCATGCAGGAAATTACAGAGTTGAACACCACCAGAAAGCAGTTAGCGGCAGAGCACATTTACTATGATGGCTGCCAGACAGAAGCACTTTGTCAGGAGGCAGCTGATGGGATAATAGAGCTTGCAGCTGATGTGCTGATTCAAATTTTCATGAGCCAGATAGGGGAAGAATAGCTGTTATACAGAATATATGGTCATAAAAATTTAATAATCACGCTTGCAGACCTGTCGAACATCCGGCAGGTCTTTTTTGATCAAAAGTTCCGGATTTCTGTCATGGAGAAAAAATTGAAATATTGATATAATATAATACAGGCTTAGGTCTGAATCATTTAGAAAGAAGGAAGTTATTTATGGAAAAAGCAATAGCATATGTGAGATACAGTTTTCACATACAGAATGACGCTAATAGTGTTGCCGCACAAACAGCGTGCATAGAAGAGTATGCACACCTCCACAATATGGAGATCGAAAAATACTACATCGACACAGATAAAACTGACAGATCAGAATACAGACAAATGCTTGAGGATATCACCACCGGAAAAGTCAAGGCAAAAACAATCCTTGTCAAAGCAATTGATCGTCTGCATAGGAATATGACGAACGCACTGGGTGACATTGTTTTTTTGATAAGTACAATGTTCGTTTGATCGGGATAATGGACGGNATTGATANAACGACAGCTACGGAGAAATACTCCCATCAANTTTCCAAAAAAATCAGAGCTGCAGTNATGAAGTCGGCTAAGAAATTAGTAGAAGGAGCATAAGCATNATGTATTATTTTATCAGACCACCGNCATAAAACAGACTGAAACGTTATATAGTATTAGCACCAAACTATAGAAAGGAATTTAACAATTATGGAACAAGTAATAGCATACGTGAGATACAGTTCTCACGCTCAGGATGACGGTAACAGCGTTGCTGCACAAATAACGTGCATAGATGAGTATGCACGTATACATAATATGGAGATTGAGAACTACTACATTGATACGGCTAAGACAGGTCGAAACACTAACAGATCAGATTACAAGCAAATGATTGAGGATATCTCAACGGGGAGAACTAAGGCGAGAACGATTCTTGTCAGGGCGATTGACCGTTTACATAGAAATACGAAGAATACCTTAGTTGATACAGATTTTTTTGAAAAGCATCATGTCCGTTTAATAGGAATAACAGACGGCATTGATACGGCGGATAAAAATTACAGCAAATTTGCACTGACTATTAAGGCAGCTGCTGCGGAAGATTACTCCAATCTGCTGTCTAAAAACACAAGAGCTGCTTTGCTGGAGGCTGCCAAGGATTGCAAGCATCTTGGCGGAACACCGCCAATCGGCTACAGCGTAACGCCGGAAGGCTACTATGAGATAGACGAAACAAAAGCTCCGATCGTGAGGGACATATATAGATACTACCTGAGCGGTATGGGCTATGATGATATATTAACGCATCTGAAAAAGCGTGGGTACAAGACCAGCAATGGCAATGATTTTTCAAAATCTTCCATCAATGCGATACTGACAAATCCAAAGTATATGGGTACTTACACCTATGATCGCACTATGCCAAAGGATTCAGACGGTAAAAGAAATTCACACGCAACAAAAGATCAATATATTGAAATTCCAAACGGAATGCCAGCAATCATTTCAGCAGAGGCTTTCAATAAGGTGCAGGAAAAGAAGAAGAAAAATTCAACCAAGCATACTAACAGAACCGGAAAGCAGTACTATCCATTAAACGGCAAGATTTTCTGTTCAAAATGNGGNAAGCCATTTTCNGGAAATATCAANAACAGTANCGGTAGAANGTACTACCAGTATCGTAGNAGCTGCAAATGTAAAATCAAGAGTGTNAGGCTTGAACAACTAAATCGTTCCGTTTTCTATGCNCTTCAGCAGTGCATTTTCAGTCCTGAGAACAAGGATGCNATNATNCAGAAGGTTAAATNCAAAGCTGGCAGTNCAGAAGAGCTTACANACCGAAGAAATCNTCAAGTTGACAAATCGGATAAACGGTCTGGAGAACGCTCAGAATAGGCTTATTTCTTGTCTTGAAGAGGGTAAAGCATCTAAGACTATACTGGATAAGATGCAAAAAAATGAGACAGAGCTTTCAGCATTGAACAAGCAGCTTGCAGCGAAATCAAAGCAGATTTCAACAATAGATAATGCTATCTATAATAAGCTGGTTAAGCAGTTTGTCAGTTATATGAGCGATGTAAAATCTCCGGAGGCTTTTGCCTTGAGGGATGCANCAATAAAGAAAATTGAAATCAATGAAGCTGGNGTNACAACACATTTTCACTCAGGCTTGACAGCAAATTCAGATACAATAGATTATTTTAATTGTTAAGGGGGAATGTATATGNTTTCCAATACTTTTTTGTTTGATCAGCCTTGCCTTACGACAGTGGCGATTATAACATCGGTTAAATACGATCAGCATATAGAGATTTACGAGCTTTCACTCCTTGGTATCGGCGAAGACGGATTCAGCTACACAAACGCTGGTAAGGCATGGATGGATGAGGACGATCTACATGAGCTGATGAAGGAGAAAGAGCTTAACACTCCACAAGAGCTTTGCGGCATGAGAATCAAATTCATTGCAGATAGTTATAAAGAGCCGAACTAAAGTTCATGTGACGATATGTGCTTAATAGTATGCGGATTTATAAACAGGCGAGAATTACCATTGGATGATAATTCTCGCCCTTGCTGCATTTTATGCACTTTTACTTTCTGCAAGTTTCTTGACTTCTTCTACAGTAAGTCCGGAATACTCTGCAATTTCATCGAAGGATAGTTTACCTTTTGCCAACATTGATTCGGCGTTTTCAATTCTANCTTCCTNGTNCAGTTCTNCAATCANTCTGCACATAATCTCCCGACCTCCTTCGGTTTCTTTGAGATATCGAACCTTATTTGCTAATTGGCTGTAATTCATTTCATCTGCATTTGTACAACGAAAATCATGCATTAGTCTTCCGATGGGGCTTGCACTATCTTCATAAGCTCCATTCACATAAATAATATTTGTACCATCCCCAAATACATTTCCGGTTTCCTCGACGATGCGATTGATATGATAAAGCGGCAATTTCTCACCAAACACATCATTCTCAGTAATAAAAATTACATAGCTGTCCACAAGAGCTGAAAAGTCATCACCAGGTTTTAACAGTTTTGTGTCCAACATACTACTGTAAAATCTTGCTCTTCGATTACTTGCGCCTCTATCGTTGCGTTGGACCTCAATGTCATAAACTTTCCCAGAGCTATCTTTTGCAAAAATGTCAAGACGCACTGATCGTCCGCTGACATTCTTATACTCTCTTTGAGTAGTCGCCTCTGTTACTACCATATCTGATCTGCCTAAGATGATGTTCAGCAGCAAATTTAGGGCATCATTATTATTGTCAAACACCTTGACGAGAAAATCATCGTCCATGATGCGCAACTCATCTATGGTCTTTTCTACTTGTGATCTGTTCGGCATAGTACACCTCAATTCCTTTGTGCTTAATTTATTATAACATATATTTCGTTTAACGTCAAGCTGCTATTTATGTTATCAGGCATTTTGGAAAAAAGATTCATCACCACATCATATATGATAAATGAAAATTGAAGTAAAATAATTTTCCACATTCTTTTTTGAATACATATCTCACATCATACTTAAACCAATTAAATTGAGATAGCCTAAAAACGACGTAATATAGGGAATTTCCCAATGATAATGTTTGCGATTAAGTGAATTAAACACTGTACGCATCGCCTCCACCACTCTAAATCACGTAATCGCAAAGGTTACAAAAACTCCCTATATACCGTAAAATAGCAGTATATAGGGAGTTCTTTTTATCTTGATATGATATAAAAGTTCGTGGGTTCAATGCTGAAATTACCGTGACTGACCTAAAACGATACCCATTTAAAAGCACACTCTTTCTCTGAAAAGTGATGGCGAAATGGCGAAAAAGGTTATACCCTCATCAATTTCTGTGGTAAAGTCGTTCCAGAATTCCATCTGTACTGCTGTCCTCAGTAGCGTTGCCGAGAAGATGCACGGTCTTGAAAACTGCTTTATCTGCATGGCGAGAGAGATCGTATTTGAGTGTATGGTTTATATTTGAGTTTGGATGGCTGTGCCTTCGGGTGCAGCCGTTTTTCTTTGTTAAGAACTGGATTCTGAATGATTTTCGATATCTTGTTGATCATCTTGGGAATCATGTTGAATTGTTGATGAATCAAATGATTTAGAATAAGCGGTTATGGCTGGTGGCTCTGTAAGGTTTTCCGAGAATTTGGAATAATCGGGTATTTCTATTGGCTTATCAAAATTTTTTACGAGTTCAGAATAATCAGGTATTTGTATAGGTTTAATAACATTTTCTAATAGTTCAGAATAATCCGGTACTTGTATTGGTTTAATAACATCTTCTAATAGTTTAGAATAATCCGGTACTTGTATTGGTTTAATAACATTTTCTAATAGTTTAGAATAATCCGGTATTTTTGGAGGAGACGCAATCATTTGCATAGCATTATTCATCGCTTTTGTAATATTCGGAATTATATTTGCCATATTCTTTGATAAATTTTCAAGAGTTTCACCTATTGCATTTGATATATCTAACGCCTTTATATCAAATATTCTATTAAATGTACTAATAATTCCAGTTATTATATTACCACTTAAAGAGAACACTGTTCCATACTCTTCTTGTGTATATATTTTACTCTCTATTTCATTAATTGCAAATCTGAGGCTTTGATTAGCTTTTTCTATATCTTTTTGTATTATTTTGAATTTTTCTTCGCAAATTGTATGATGGTGCATTACATCATTTCTATAGACTCTGAAAGATTCGATATCGTTTTTTGTCAATCTGCCGATATTTTTATTATTGAAAAACAATTTATCCCATAAAGTTTCTTTTCTTGCTTTTGAAATAATTTTAAGAGCCTGTTCAGTATCTCAGCGCGCACGTCTTTTCGGCAAATTTTGCCGATTGCTGCGTTTAAAAAGGTCACCATACGACAGTATGCTTTCGCTTTTTCGCCTTGAACTCGTCAAAATTATGCTCGAAAATCCGCACACGCTGAGATACTGAACAGGCTCTAATAATATCTTCCTTAGATAATGATCTTAGTTTTTCATCAGATAATTCATCATCTATTACCTGTTCCGCTGTATATTCTAAATATCGTTCAGAGAAAAGATAGCTTATTATTTCGCCGTAGTCTAACCACTCAAATGCTGTTTCAGTTAGCCTGTCATTTCTTACTTGCCCATGTGTTTGTTCTTTGATCTTATCGAGCATTTCTTTTGGAAACGATTTATCAACCCAATCAGCGCCAAATGCTTTAACTGTTATCAGATACATCAATTCTCTTAATCGTCTTTCAAATTTCCCCAATGGTTTCATTAATCTACAACAATATGAGAGACTTGCTTCATCATATGTACAGATTATTAAAAAGTCTTTTTTATGTTCACCAATGCATATAATATCTCTTATACTACTGAGAAGTTTAGCGGATTTTGCTTCACTATAATCGCATGAAATTTTAAGATATATCTTTTCGTTTCTTTCTGAATTCTTGTAATCAACTTTGTAAGAGCTACCGTCATTTGAATCAAAATAAAATCTGTTACTTTTAACGTCTCTAAAGAATTGAGTCAGCATTTCCTTGATTTTTGAAGCTAAATCTGTCTTATCAGCTACGTTATTTTTCCATTGAATCAAAAAATCAATTTCCATCATTTACCCTCCGTATTTTTCTGATACATCTTCATCAGCTCTGCCACGCACTCGCTCTATGTAATTTTATAGTCAAAGCTATAAGCTGCCATAACATTAAAATCATTTGCCTTATGAGTCTGCATATTTCAGGCAACATAGTTGCTTCATCTTAATAAAATTACCGATGAATCGACTTTTTATGAGATCGGATTAATTTCTATATAAGTACGAACAAGTATTTCTTAACTTCTATTGTTTATAAAAATCTCTTTTTGTAAAATGCATTAATGCAAACTCCACACCATTTTATATCCATAAGATAAAAACTTATTTTGAGTAGAATAGCTATTCTTATATATAGTCAATCCACTTTACAAACGAACACAAAAGTGATATAATAAAAATATGAGTAAAAGTAAAGATTTAAGAGAAACAGCAGTAGCATATCAAAAAGAAGGACATACATATGA
>WFLX010054461.1_pt1 | contig 12599 bp, 13 predicted proteins | sample 4967041 | NCBI WGS metagenome assembly WFLX01 (sample SAMN12857096, study PRJNA449069) | gut metagenome | isolation source: stool from male and female vole | host: Microtus ochrogaster | place: USA:Florida | collected 2017 | reverse complement strand
TTGAAACAGTGGCAGGATCTTTATCAAGTTGTTGTGCCAACCATTTATTAGTGCGTCGCTTCTCTGCAAGCACCACTTTCAATCTATTTAGGTCTTTTCCCATTGGTTTATCTGGTTAAAAGTATTGCGGATTCTGCAAATTTAGTGATTTTTCTTGGAAACTCAATGGAAAATCCGAGAAATTTNATTATCTTTGCNGTAANTTGATGGATAGGTATGTTNATCACAGNCAAGACCATATGGNAAAATTAGATTTCATATCCAGAATAAAGGAACTTGATGCAGTCGAAAGTGTGTCGGGAATAGTCTATCGTATTGATGCGGTCAATGAAAAAGATATCATTGGGACGAGGCAATCTACCCTCAAAGAGTTTAAGATTGATACTGATGGACTATATCGGGCATATTGCGATGTGGCAAGAGGAGTCATACCGTTGACAACGACTGCTCTACGAGACTATGTTAACCGTACTCAGTCACCAGCGCTTGCTATTTTATAGGGTCACTTATCAAAATGTAAGAACCATGGATTTCGACTTAGAGAGATTTATTAAGGCACAGGATGCGAATGACTCTTATGACACCGCTATTCAAGAACTTGAGAATGGCGAAAAGGAGAGTCACTGGATTTGGTACGTATTTCCGCAGATGCGAGATCTTGGACATTCCCCAATGTCTAAGCGATTTGGGATATCTTCACTGTATGAAGCATACGCATATCTGAACCATGAGGAATTACGCAACAGACTATACAAAGCGGTTGATGCTCTGAATGAGCATAATTTTGGGAGAGATTTAGAATGTGTTTTAGGAGATGTCGATGCGATGAAGCTAAAATCATGTCTTACTCTTTTTGATGTGATTGAGCCCAATGGTGAATTTGATAGGGCATTGAGATATTTTTACGACGAAGAAAGAGATGATAAGACTCTTCAACTCATAGCTAATGACTTTAAGACTTTGAATGAAGATGTCTGGGAGAAGTTTGAACTGAAGTTTCCAGAGAGAGCTTTTTTTGACGATGGCTGCCACGAGGCCCACGGCATGGAACGCGAGGAAAGATGTGCTACCTTTATGGACTTAGTACGAAGAGGCTACTCCGTTATTACCTTAACATGGCAATACCTTATCCATCAAGGTGACTTATTTGACAGTTACAGAACGTCTAACACCGAGTCTACACTCCTTTCTATGGGCTTCCATATTTTGTTTGAAGCTTTAGAATGGCTTGACAATCAGATAGACTCAACTCCAATCACTCAATTGGCTGCATTGTTCCCGCCGGAATTCTTTGAAATTGATGAATGTATGACATGGGAACGAGCTGCCTACAGACTCGATGCTCTTTTCAAATTTATGATCAATGATTCCCATCTGTCAAAATTTGTAGAAGCCCGAATAGCCGCTTACTCATTATTGCCTTCAGAATGAAAAAGAAAGCAGCCAACATCATCTATCTTGAAGCAAAATCGCTCTATTTTTCCCAATATAAGAATGAACGTTTCCATCTTAAATTGGGTACAGTCTTCATATCACTTATATTGTCTATCTTCTCAATAGGATGTTCTTCATCTCATCCACAAGGACCTTCGGATGTGAACTTCCCTTTAGTTCAAGGGGTGACACTCTGTGATTCAACCCTTGGATTATATACTTATAAGGACACTCTATATTATTATGATGCAGAGACTAAGATGCTATTTAAAATTCCAGAGGGTTTTGAAGCAAACAATCAAAACACTTACTGGGGTTCAGGTTTAAGATTAAATAATCAAGACTCATCTATAACTATTTATTTAGATAGTTCTACTGGAGGCTTGGAGGAATTAGCAGATGGTAAAGAGGATGGTCTTTATTCATGGTGGGGTTATTGTTGGGATAATAAAGATGTTAAAACGGCAGTGGATGAATCTATGTATGGTTACACTAAAATAGGGTTCGACGAAAACAAGAACTTCAAACCTATATATGAAAAGTGTGTAATGTACCATGACATAGATTCCGGATGGCGTCCACATCTTATACGCATAGAGTATCCTGACACTCTATCTCAAGAAGCAGCTTACATAATCTGGGAATATATAAAACCGTATCCAAATATTTTTTACCCTAATACATCAGAGGAATGATTTACGTAGTCAATAAAAAGAGAAAACAGGAGAATATTTTAAGAGATTTTCCGGGTGCAATAATTTTAGACATTACGTCAAAATCAGCTTATGCTCAAAAATTGAGTCCGTTTTATCCTCATGGTGGGATACCGATTCCATTTTCAGAAGGGATGACTGCAATGTGTGTTGAGGGTATCTGGCAGGGTCTGAAAGTGTTTGAACACGAAGATGTGAATTTAGAATCTTTCTCCAATGCCTCGATGAAGAACTTAAAACGCACGGTGCGCAGACTGGGCTATCCCAAAGGGCATCGCAAAGGCGTTTATGGGACGGAGTTGTTAGATTATCTTTCAGCGCGAATACTCATATATTTGCCCACGTATAAATGGGTGCTTGATAATGTACCCGAAGTACGTTCTATTGTAGAGCGTATTAAGGCAAAGTCTCAGGAAACCAATATTGTTCTACTTGACTATAACACAAACCTTGACTTCCGAAATCTGTCAACTCCGTTATCTCATGCCGGGCTTGTAAAACTATACATCGAAGGCAACTATCCGGAGCCTAACTTGGAGGATGAATTGAAACGAGCAAGCGAGGCATCTGCTACGGCATCTTCTGATCCAGCGGAGAAACCACAAAAGAAACACACCGCAAAGAGGACCATTAATGAGCCTGAAAACCAACCGAAACTCTTCGATTAAGTGTTGACTATATTCAACACATTCATTAAAAACCAAGCGTCAAAACCTTGGAATACGGTGCGCTTCGGCTTTGCCTCCTCTTTATGCACTTCTAATCCATCAGAATATGGGGTGAGACCAACAAGTTTTTTGTATGGTATCTTTACACTGGCTGTCGGGCAGTGAAAAAACAAGTTCTTATCAGTGATGATAAATTCGCCAGTTCCAACAGTCTCCATACTGCTTCTTTCCACCGGGTGACCTTTGAATGAACCGGTACGATATGTCAGTCCCTTACATATCCTGTAGCTCATACCTCGGCTCCCACCAACATATTCACGAGTAATTTTTTCCTGAAGCATGGAGACATTATCGTAAACCCATATTACCTTCTCGCCCTTAGTAAGCATTACGGGAACAGACAATGGATTGTTGGGATAGATACCATTTTGCAGGTTCTTTATAATCATAGATTGAGCCATTCTTACTAATCCTCCGTTTTGGCAATACGAGGGGAGGTTATTCAGTGAAATGCCTAGAGAGGACGTATATGACTCAATGAGTCTTTGGTCGTTGTCAGACATAAAGCCATCCTTCAAAAACTTGTCAGCCGCTTTATTCAGAACATTGTAGTAAGCCTCATTTACCAATGTTTGATTGAGAGGGATAACACTCATTACAGAATTGGCATTTATTTGGACTTGACTCATCGGAACCCCTTTTGCAAAGAAGTCCACAACAAAGCCTTGAAATAGTTTCTGTCCGATACTGTCAAGATCACCTTTGCTATTCAGAATCGAATATGGGATACCGACACTGGCAATAAAACTTTTGATGGTTGACAGTTGACTTTGATTATATGGAAGCCGCAGCGAATTGGCGTAATCTGAAAGGGTGGACATGGCTGTTGTGGCAATATCTTCATCGCTTAGAAAATATGGTTGACGGTTACGTCCAATCTTCATCTGCAAATCAGATGAAGATACCGTACCAGCAAAATACCGTCGCATAAGGTCTCTCATGCCGTTAATACCTCGGTCATGTTTCTCTTTACATTCCTTATGTGATTTCGAGAATAATCCAGCTGATTGTCCACAATACTTACAAATACTCATTCCCTTGGCAATTATTATCTATTGATTCAATCTCTTGAGTAGGTGCCGGACGAGAAACTTTAGGTATAATCTGAATAATAAATCTTTTATTATTATCTTCCACTCTGTTATCTCTATTTATGCCATTGAATCNGCTACCGNCTATAATTATCTCNGTANTATACTTCCTCAGATCCAGACNTTGNGCTTTCCATCTATTATAGAGAGCAAGCGCTCTTCTATAGCTCAACAAATACATTTCTTGATTGTCCGGATTATATGTACCATTGGCTTTCTGCTCCCACTTAATAGCTGCGGTTCCTTCAATTACCAATTGATAACTGAATCGAGGATTCTCTGCGTGAAGTTTAGCAAGTATCACCTGCAAATCTGCACCTACCTCTTTTACTTTTTCATCAAATTCCGGTTTAATGTGGTCATCGTTGGGATTGAATATCTCAATTCCGACAAAGTCTTTAGCATAGAACATTTTCTTCTCATCATCATAGCCAAGTCGAGAAGAATTACTCAATTCCTTAAACTGCTTATCCAGCTGTAGGATTTGCTGTAACTGCTCGTTTGTTGCCTGAGTCTCGGCAAGAATCTGTTCCGTTTTCTGTTTTTCCTTTTCAAGTTCCTTATAACTCAGCGATACCTTGACTATACAGACTATGAAGAGAACCAACATGATAAAGAACATGCTGGTCATAAGGTCAGAGTAACTGAGCCAGAAAGAGCCGTTGTCTTCGTGTCTCTTCATATTAGTCCTTCAAATCTTTTACTGCCTTTGTCATTGCCTTCACTGCTTCAATCATAGAGCGATGAAGCTCTGCTGTTTCTCTCTGAGAGTCTTTTGTGTCTTTACGCAAAGAGAGCATTTCGTCCTTCAGATCGCGATAACATTCTCCTTGAACACGCGAATACTCAACGAGGGAAGCAAGCACAGAACGCAATTCATCAAAACTTGCGAAGAATCGAGAGTTGTCAGAAACAAACTGCTGAACATATCCGGTATTCTGAGCGAGTTGCATATTGAGTTGACCAGTAACTTTCTGCGCGTCTTCAAGAAGGTGGTCAAACTCTTTACGCCACATCTCTCGACCATCTGAACCGGTAGGAAAATGCTGCTCAATTGCCTCCTTGAATTGCTGCTGAAGTGCAATTGCCGTTCCCTGCGCATTGGCTACAGAACTCAATGCGCCAATAAAGTTGTCGAATTTGGTGATAAGTGTTTCAATTTGGGCTACACCTGCCTGCACCTGCTGCATGGTGACGTTGAGACCCTGCTGATACTGTTGGAATGTGTTGAGCGCATCGGCGGCATCGTTCAACTGTACGAATGCAGAGGCTACACGGTTTGCCATACGGGTCATGCCCATATCCTGAATTTGAGTAAGCACAAGATGCTGCTTCTCAAGATTGTCATTGAGAAGTTCGGCAGAATCGGCATATGCGTCAAGATTACGTCCAAATTTGTCCACAAAATGACCAAGGACGCCCTTCAGTGAGTTCAGACTTGATGTCATACTATTGGAAAGTGTCGGCATCAACTCTCGACGAAGAAAATCGAAGTATTCGTTTTTCTTTGTATCAAGATCGGCGGTTGCCTTCTTGTAGTTAAATGCTGAGTTCCAAACAGTAAGGCTCAAACCGCAAAGGCTGGCAACCATAGCGCAGCCAATACCATAAAGAAGGAACTGGAGGCTGTTCGTCTCATTACTTTCCTCTTGTGCAGTAAGTGAGGACTGTTCACTTGACTGAATCTCTGTAATAGAGCCATTGGTTGCTGGAACTGGAGTTGTAAATACGACTTCAGTTTCAGTGGATTCTGTTGTCCCGAAGAGGCTATTTAGNTCCATCGCANANCCNATANCGCCANNGNTGATACCAATGAAAGTGCCACCANGACCTANGNNCAGNNGNAGATTAAGTGTGCTGCGTGCTGCATTTTCCTTAACCTCCAATTTTTTCTCACAGATATCTTGCAGAACACCAAGGTCGGCTGAAGTACCTGCATTTTTACACAGATATTCATTTGTCTCAACAACAACTTGTCTGAAGGCTGCTGACCCATTTGTGTTGCAGATGAGAGATACGTTCATGTCTGCACCAGTCATGTCTGCATCGCCTTTCTTTCCCGGAGGATTTTCAGCGATGCTTTTCAACCTGTCGCGATTAGACAAATCTGTTTTACTGATTGTCGATTCACGGAGACTTACACTGTTGATGTTGGGGAAGAACTTCTCCAAGTCTTCGATGTCGTGTCGAGTGTTAGAGAATGATTTCCATTGGAAAATCACAATTCCAATGACTGCGATGATTGCGATAATGAGTATTACCATATGCTGTGAGTTTGTTTTTTAGTTATTGAATGTCATTTCTTCGGGGTTGTCAAGATTGACAATATATTTTGCAGGAATATATGTTTTTACCATTACTTCTGCCTGACGTTTCTTATGCTCTATCGTACCTGAATAACACCAGTCAAGCTTAATGGCGTTGAAATCAAAACCGTTTTCGATAAATTTCAAATTGTCACCAATCTTCGCATTGGAGTCTGCGGCATTTATGTCGCAGAATAATGTACTCTCAAACAATGCTACATCTATTTTGATTTTCAATAGCACTATCTTGGCATCACCGTTACTTTCCTTGTGAAGTCGATAAGCCATAGGATGAGACTTGCAAAGGCTTAGTCTTACATAATCTTCAAGACCTTTGTCTCGATCAAGCCCTCTGCTAAGAGTATCGCCACCGGGGTATGGGATTTTCAATCCATGTGATTCAAGATAAGACCATGAAAACAGTCCCTTCCTTTGCTTAATCAAAGGAATATTGCTCGCTTCTGTGAAGTGATAAAGATAGAGAACCTCGTTATCCTTAAAGAACTCTTCAATATCATCTGCATCATCTTTCTGAGTGCTTGAAAGACTCTCAAGTCTGCTTATCTCTTTTCGCTGAGCTTCCGCCTTTGCTTGAAGTTCCTCTTGATATTGACGTGCTCGTTCTTTTTTCTCTTCCTCTTCTTTTTGGCGGGCCTTTTCACGTTCCAACCGCTCTCGCTCCTGATCCTCAGCACGAAGTTTAGCTTCTAATGCTTCTTGCTTTCTCTTTGCTTCTTCTCTGTCACGCCGTTCATCCTCAAGCTGATTTCGTAGCTCAGTAATGGCAAGAACTATTTCCTTAACTTTGTCACGTATATCCTGATTCTCAACAAAGGCTATTTGTTGGGAAATAAGGTTGAGACCTCCTTCAGCTTCTGCAATATCACGTTTCGTAATTGCATTTCTGACAGCCGGAATAAAATTTAGGACAGCGTTTTCGGCGGCTTCTCTTATGCGGAGTTCTTCCTCTATGCGCTGAGCTTGATATTCGCGCATTGGTATAATAGGTGGAAACGGAGGGAGGGGAAACCCATTAACAGGTATGGCGTCAGGAGCATATTGAAGCATATTAAAATTGGGGAGTTCAGACTTCTCTATAGATTTCCGTTCCTCCTTTATTGCCAAAATGCGTTGCTGAACATATTCCAACTGTCTGTCGAGTATATTCAGCTCCTCTTCAAGTTCTTTCCTTCGTTTTGCCCGTTTTGTTCTCAGAAACTCTAACCACTCACGCTTTTTTCTTTCTTCTTCAGCAGCACGAATCGCATCTATATATGACAATTCGCTGGGTCGGTTTTCCTTTCCAGGGATTATTTCTATAGGTAAAGACGGTGATTCTACTTTGGTCTCCGTTAATGGACTCTCAATAGGATCGATAGGATTATCCGCCACTTTAGCCCCTGAATCTTCTCCAACTTTTGAACTTTGCGAGTCGTGTAAAGTCGGATTGATATTATCATCTGGGTATTGAGTGGGCGCAACAACGTCAGAGGCTGAACCATCTTTAGATTCAATCTCCTCATTGTTCTTCTTTTTGAACAAAGATATGAATTTATCAAAAAATCCCATTATCTCCTTTTATTGCGCTTCTTTGCTTTCCGGTATAAATTTTTCTTTTTCTTTCCAAGCAATCCTTTATGAACTTTTGCCCTAAATCTTTGATGATAGGATGTAGATGAAAGCTGTTTTTCTGAAGTTGGCTTTACATCTTCAGTCGTTTTCTGCTCAATGGTTGCTACTGGGTCAATCGAGTCAGGTACTGGAATTACCTTCTCGTAAGGGATGTCATCGGTGAAAGTTTTGGGATTCTCGGAATTTAATTCTTTGGCTAACGCATTATATCGCTCAATCAACTTTTTACGTACCACTATGGCTGATAGAATTTCCTTTACCGCATAGTCATAATCTATTGCAGCCTTGGGGTTGTCTTTCCTTGCGTCTATAAGCGACTTACGTTCCTTATGGAATTTATGAATCCGAGCTTTGTTCTGATTTAATTCACCAATTACAGTATTAAGTTGCCACTCTGTTAACTCATTGACAGCATAATCTACGGCGTTCTCATCCCAAATCAGAGATATTGACATATCATCTTGGCTTCCTCTTATACTCAAAATAGGTAAATCAGCATCAACTGTTTCCTTCGTTTTTTCAAAGGTTTCAGTATATGCCATTTTGAGCAACTGGATATAGAAATTTACAAGATTTTTGTCTTCGCCAAATGAATCATCCAAACCATCGGAACCTAATACAACAGCATAAGGGAATNATCCANCTCNTTGATANGTAAANCTAAATTCACNGATTGCATTAGAGTCACAGANGGAGNTTNTCNTATTCAAGAAACAAGCATCATCNCACAAAACAGNCTGTTTAGNACCGGTCTCCTTATGGAATGAAAAACACTTGCCATCTCCAATCTGAAATGCAAACCAATAGGTCGGAGTCTGCACGTATCCCATTAAAGTGCATCCATATACCTTTGCAATCTTGTTCTCATCAGAAAGAGCATCGTGATATTGCTCCGGCACACGTTTAAGTTCTGCCGGCGTAGCGGGATTTGATTTGGCGTGTTTTATTATTTCAGACCTCCAATTTGCAATTATAGCTTCAGACAATCTTCTTAGAGCGGCAATTTGATGATTTGAGCGAATTTCAGAAATATCACTCATAATCCCAAATTGAGTAAATTCCACACCACTAAACAGATTGGATGGAATCTTGTTAACAAATTCTCGTATAAGTTTGGCCGTAACATAACAAGCCAGTTGAGACCCAATATCGCTCCGGAAATAGCGTTCACCTCCATGCCCATCACTCACAAGAGCAATGGACAACCCCGGAGAAACCTCGCAATAGGAGCTGTCTTGGCAGACTTTGTTGGATTTTATGTGGCTTTCTCCTCTACAAGTACTATTGAATCCTTTCATGCTTAGTCCCAATCATCATATGATGATGAATCAGGCGCGGCGGCAGTACTTGCGCCGTTAATATCTTCAACAGCCTGATTAACATCCTTGATTACTTGGTCTTGTTTTGAAGTGTCTCCGGCAGAACTGCTCTTGCTACCAATCTGAGATGACGTGACAGCAACTATGCGAATGATTTGCTTCAGAGCGTCGATATTTTGCACTTTGATAACAGCCTCACTGTTGCCTGTGAATCGAGACAATACATTGAGGTCGGCGTCATCTCCAATAGCTATAGCAATGCGGATGGAGTTTTTGAACCAGTTATTTCCTTGAAGAGTCTGAAGACCACCATCGAAGTTGTCAGTAGGACCACCATCAGAAAGCAGTATTATTGCTGGAGCGTATGAGCCGCTTGCTGATTTCATGTAACCGGAGCGTGATAACTTGCCATTGAGTTCAAGACAAGCCTCGCCAAGTGAGGTAAGGCCTCCAGCCTGAACGTCAATCCATTTGAAGTCCTCAACCGACTTAGGCTCATTGTAGAGCCATTTTGTGCCATTTGAAAATTCAAGAGCAGCTACTTTAATCTCTGCATCCGGGTTGCTTGAAGAAATATCTTCGAGCATGGGGAGTACATTTACTATGGCGTCGTTTACAGCACCAATTTTGTTCCCAGACATACTTCCCGATGTATCAATCAGGAAAAAGAGTGTCATAGTTCTACGGNGAACGCTTACAGCGTCATCAAGAANNGACATAATGCGGTATATTTTATTTAGTTACGATTTCACAATTANAAGTNTTGTCGAATGTTATCTTGATCCCGNNCTTCACAGGAGCACATTCATTAGGCTGAACTATTTTGAGTTTACCGCTCGGTGTTTCAGCAGTCCAAGCGTTAGGAGATATGTTTTTGATAAGTAGCATTGAACTGTCAGCTGGATTAACCTCTACAAGACAATCCGGGATGTTGTCATTGTCGATATAAAGATGTGTACCCGGAGNGAGAAGTAGTTCTCTGNTACCCATTTTGAGATGTGCTTTANCNCCAACTGTCTTGCCACAATCTATACACTTGCCATCAGACTCAATGAATGTTTCATCCTTGCAGTTGGGGCATACCACGAGGCTATCTCGCAGACTATTGATAAGACTTTCCCATTTGGATTCAAGCATACGCTCTTGTGGATTCTTCAGTTTTTCTTGGCTGAACTCACGCATAAATGTTTCGCGAAGAATAGCCGGGAATACTGGCCATCGACGGATAACATTGCGATGAATGCCTTGAACTGGGAGATTACTCTTATCTGTAGGGTCGTAGATAAATAGAGCCTCGCTCCCATAAAATTTCTTCTCGAACGTTTCAGTCATGCAAGGGCAACCTACGACTTTAGCACCCTCAAATGGATGATTCGCATAGAACAGCATAAAGAGAATAACCGATAGCGAGAATCGATCACTGTATTTATCAGGAATGCCACCAGCCACAATTTCTGGTGCCATGTAGCGAGCTTTTCCCATAATGCCGGATTTCTCTCCCTGCGGCATTACGTTATCGTTATCACAAATCAGGACATCTCCGTTATTGGGATTGATGAAGAAATTCCCGTCATTAAGATCTTGATAACTATAGCCAAAGCGATGAAGAAGCATAAAACCATTGCAAATTTTCATTGCAGCAGCGAGCATTGCAGAATATGATTTGAACGACTTTTTGGCAAGGAGATAGTTCCCAAACTCATAATATCCTTGCGGTCGAAGTTTCATGACGTAACCAAAACTACCTTTTTGCCTTTCTGTAAGATATTCCGGCCAAAGGAACGCATCTGACGGTGCACCTTGTATTACGTTGTTCTGAAGGTTCTTATAGAAACTCTTATCCGGTGTATTTATATACCATTTAAGAGCTTTTTCTTCACCATTGAGATTCACAAGATAGACAATGCCTTGTCCACCTCGACCCAATTCCTTAACTATGGTGACGAAGCCACCATTGGTCAAGTTTATTCTGTCTCCTTTTTTAAGTNCTGTCATATATATCTTTATCTGCAGTTCTATTCTGTCTGTTATTATTGTCTTATTATCCCTTGTTGACAATGATGGTAAACAATAAGTTGAGGATTTGTATCTCGTTTTTCTTGGTGAATAAGTTCTTTTTGTTGAATATGTCCTTGTAGATGAATGCTTCCGAGTGTTAGTGCTAAAGGATCTTGAAGAATATTTTGCGGATAATTTAGCTGAGTCTTGGTATGGGGAAGTGTCATGCCGAATATTTAGTTTGCCTAACTCCATAGTTAGAAGCCTCCTCCGTGAAGGTCAAAAGAAGACGCCATTGTAACTTCTCCGGATTGACCGCATTTAGGGCATTTAACTACTCTTTGACCATGCCAGCACATAACAGCTCCGCAAGAGCAGAATATAAAATGCTTGCTCTTGCAGTAAGGACAGCCGGGATAATCTGAATCCAATTCAATCGAACCGTGAACATTCGTTGAATCATACCCCTCTCGATGGGCCTTTTCTTTATCAATTGGGAAAGCCCATACGAACTTATAAGCATTACGACGAACCTCATCGACTGTAATGCCGTAGAATTTCTTTGTCTCCGGGCATACTNCCATTATANCAAATGCCTTTTCGCTAAGCTTGGTCATAATGCNCAGNTCNGTTTATTTATTCATCACACAACTNACTTTGCGGATGACTGGTTTAACAANATAGCGNGTGAGTCAATCNTCGNCAATTTTCCATCAATAAATACAGACTTTGTCTTCTTTTGTCATTATCTTATATTGCGAGAATCCAGCGAGGATTACACCATGTGATATGTTTCAGATAAAAGATTCTTGCATTATTTACGTAAGACTCTTTTAGCCAACTGCAAAGTTAGCAAAAAAATTTGACTTATTGGACTAAAACGCCAATTTTTATGCACGTTTGACAAAATGGACTAAGATGGATGAAATCTGGCTTAGTTCGACTCCTTGTTTTCCATCTGATGACTTAGCTCGTCTAGAAAGCCAGCCGTTATAATTCCAGAGGGCAATACAATTATAGCCACTCCAGATAACGAGGAACACATTAAGACGATACGACCAATATCTGTGACTGAACATAGAACTCCATAACCCACTGTTGTAAGGGTCACAATAACCCAATATAAGGCATCGAAGAATGAGTGGAATGTTTCAGGACGAGTAGCGGAATTAATATAAAGTTTAGCATTGAACATCACCAAAATTGTAATATAGAATAAATATTTCTGATTTTTTAATGTATGAATCTCATTATGTCGTAACAAAATTAAAGCCCCTCGGTAGTAGGGATTACCGAGGGGGCGAGGATCGGATTACGCGAACTTCATGCAGGGGATGAGGGTGCCGGGGACGGAGACTTCTTTGGTGAAGGTGACTTC
>WFLX010123124.1_pt1 | contig 12600 bp, 11 predicted proteins | sample 4967041 | NCBI WGS metagenome assembly WFLX01 (sample SAMN12857096, study PRJNA449069) | gut metagenome | isolation source: stool from male and female vole | host: Microtus ochrogaster | place: USA:Florida | collected 2017 | reverse complement strand
TTCTCTGCGCTGTTTTGCCCAGAGCGAGGGCACTTCAGCATGCGCCATTCTCCTTCCGGCGGCCGCTGAGCCACGGCACGCGCTCTACATACGGAACGAGCCAGGCGCAGATGCAGAAAATGACAGGCAACAGGATGATGACGTCGTCAACCTTACCGTATATGCTGCGTCCGAAAGAGAGACGGACGAACTTATAGAAGTAGAGCATCGGGTAGTGCGAGATGAAAAAGACCATGCTGTGTTCGCCAACAAAGCATAGCCCGGGTATGCGCGGCACCTGTGCCGACAGTAGTATGCCTGCCAGCCCGCACAATGCAAGCGTGGCCCCGATGACTGCCGACGCGGGATGGCCCGTAAACTCGTTCTGGCTCATCGTGTATTTGCCGGGCAACAGTACCTCCAGAACCACGAATGCCGCCAGCATAAGCCACGACACGGCCTGTGCCTGTCTGCCTTCAAAACGCTGCATCACCCAGCGCCACAGTCTGCCTAAATAGAAAAAGTAGCAGGCTATAAAGACGTTGCCAAGACTCATTGGCAGGCTGTTACCCTTCACGAACACCCACCAGCTGAGCGCCGGAAAAGCAACGGCCAGCCAACACAGGTGGCGAACTTTGTCGATGTAGTGCACCATCATGTAGACGGTAAAGAAGGAAAAGAGGAACCAGATAGGTGAGTTTCCGTAGAAACCGCTCTTCATCCAGATATGCTCCCACTCTAAGGGTTCGACGAACTTATGGTAGCGTTCGGTCAGATGCGGATAGAAGCTGAAATAGACAACAGTGCCGATGAGGCCGCTACTCAAGTATGGCACCAACAGGCGTCTGCTGCGGTCGCGCAGGTATTCAAGGTCGGAACCGGCCGATGTCCCCTTGTTGAAGTAGCCGGCCTTAAAGAAGAAGAAGCTCATGAAGAAGAAGCTCCACTGCATCACCTCTATCCACCAGTCCTGATGGTCCTGTCCGCAGAAGGACATGATGTGGAGCGTGACCATGCGGATGATACAGATGCCGCACAGGATGTCGAAGGCGTGATTTCTCTCTTTCATGGCTATTGGGGCAGGAATTGCAGTTCTTCGGGGCGATGGCTGACCTTCATGTTGTCGGGTATGTCCTTGCGCACCGCGCCGTAATGGTTGTTAAGATAGAGCAGCATATTGCGCGGAGCGCTGACCTCCAGCGGGCCGAGTTGCACGGTCTGCGGCTGCATGACATCGGCAACAGGCACACGTTCGCTACGGGTGACGATGTTTTTGGCCAAAGGTAAATCAAAGCGATTGAAGGCTGTCTGCACGCCATACATTATATTATATATGGTGTGTTTTGGCAATACGGAAACGAGAACTCTGGTGACCAGGCACGGCAACCAGCCGCGGGGACGCGGCCGGGGTATGTCGCAATGCCCGCAATGTTTCCACTGCCAAATCTCGGTGGCGATGTACAGACCGTTGAAGAAATGGAACAGGCTACGCTGTATCTTTTCCAGCCAAGGCTGACGAGGCACGCGGTCGAAGGGGAAGATGTCCACGAAGATGCCCTGATGCATGTCGATGTGGCGAAAAGTCGATTCCGAAAAGCGAGTGCCCGTCATGCGCACTTTCATGAAGAAGAAGGGCGAATGAGGCTCGGTGTGAGGCGTCTGTAGGAAGAAGCGTGTGCCCATCTCCTGCTGCGCCACCCGGGCGAAGCGCTCATAGTCGGCACGCAGCATGCCCACGTCGATGTCGTCATCCCACGGCAGTATGCGCCCCCAGAAGTGGGCGCCGATGGCCGTGCCGCCGGTTATGAAATAGCGGATGCCATGCTTGTCGCAGACGCGTTTCACCTCTGCCAAGGTGGCATAGAGTGCATCGTGCAAGCGCTTAAGCTCGTGGTCGGAATATGTCATCGTGCCGTGGAATCAGTTTCCCGGGAAGGGAAGTCAAAGGGGACCTATTTTGTGCGTGCCCAGCGCACTGACATACTCCATGTTGCCCGCGCCCTCCAGTGTGTCGGTCTTGGCGCTGAGGTTGTCTATGTGGTTCACAACAATTGCCTCTTGCGTGCAGGGAACGACGGGGCTACCCCATTCCCGCACTCCGTGGTGTGCCAGTATGCAGTGGACGATGCGTTTGGTTTCGTCCTCGTTGATGCCCCTTTGCAACAGTATGTTGTGGAGCCAGTGGGCGCCCATGTAGATGTGACCGAGCAGGTACATGTCGGGCTTTGTTTCGCCCTGCTCGCTGTACTCTTTCGTCTTGGCACAGTCGTGGAAAAGTATCGCCAGTATGCAGTGTTCCACTTTCACCGGGTAGGGCAGACAGGCATAGAGTCCCTCGAGNNGATGCAGNATCTGGTAGGTNTGGTTGAGCAGTCCGNCNGGATAGNCATGGTNCATGCTGGTGGCGGCGGGATNGAGGCTGAATGGCTTGAAGAAGCGGTCGGCAAACTCCTTGATGATGNCTGCCAGCGCCTGNTCCGTGCAGAAGGAGAGGAGGTGGCTTATGCAGGCATCCCAGACGTCGCGGCGCACGGGGTGCGGCAGCAGATTGTAGAGGGGGTGGTCCATCAGTGGTTCCTCGCCTGCTTTCAGGTCGCGGTAGTCGCACGACTTCTTGCCGCCATTGTCCTTGACGTTGTAGAAGAAGACGAGCTGTCCCACCTGCGGGCCTTCCGTAGGCGGCATGTCCCACACAGCCACATTGGCGGTTTCGGTGAGCGTTGCCACCTTGAGCGATGCGTAAGGTGCTCCCGTGCGCGTCGTGCCGTTCGAGCGGCCTATGACAAGATATTCTCTGTTGTTCATGATTACATTCTCTTGTTTGTGTCCCTTTCTCTCCGCTTTGTTCCCTTGACAGCAAGCCGTGGCGGGGCACTGCACAGCGCGGTGAGTAGTCTTCTGAGGCGTGGTGAACGGCCTTGCGCACCGTGGTGTGCTGTCGTTNATGNCAGGGAGTGTCTTCGTGCCCGGCGGCTTCGATGCCGGCGGCTGTTTCGTTGAGNTGTTATGNATCCTGCGCTANGCGCTACGGAAAGGCACNCCANCCCGACCATGCCCATGAACTGCGGATGATGCTTTGCCTTTTCTTCCCGACTTATCTTTTCTCTTGGAAGAAGCGCCTCATGAGTGTCTTGCACTCCTCTTCGAGTACGCCGCCGGTCACCGCCGTCCGGGGATGGAGCGCCTGCGGCGCATAACGGCTGTAGCCGCGCTTCTCGTCGGCTGCGCCATAGACGATGCGGCTCACCTGACTCCAGCCCAAGGCGCCGGCACACATGACGCACGGCTCCACTGTGACATAGAGGGTGCATCCCGTCAGATACTTGCCGCCGAGATGCTCTGCCGCAGCCGTCACCGCCTGCATCTCGGCATGCGCCGTCACATCGTGCAGCAGTTCGGTCAGGTTGTGGGAGCGGGCTATGACTCTTCCGCCGCACACCACGACGGCACCTATCGGTATCTCTCCCTGCCGATACGCCTCGCTTGCCTCTGCTAGAGCCTGTTTCATGTAGATGATGTCTTCCTGCGTGTCCACTCTTCCTGCGTCGTTAGTCTGTCATTGATATAGTATCCGGCGGTACATCCCGATTGCCTCGCGTATCTCTCCCACCTCGATGTATTCGTCCGCCGTGTGCGAGCGACTGCTCTCGCCCGGCCCCATCTTCAGGCTGGGGAACGGCATTAGCGCCTGGTCGCTGAGCGTAGGAGAGCCGAAGGGCTCGCGCCCCAGCGATGTGATGCGCCGCACGAGCGGGTGGTCCGGAGCGATGCTCGACGAGCCGAGGCGGAAGGAGCGGGCTCGGACGTTGCCTGCCACATGCCGGCAGATGACTTCGTACAGTTCCTCGTTCGTATAGCACTCATTGGAACGCACGTCAACCGTAAACGTGCACGTGTCGGGGATGACATTGTGCTGCGTGCCGGCATTGATGATGGTTACCGACATCTTTACCGGTCCCAGCATGGGCGACACCTTCTCCCACCGATAGGTGCGGAACCACTGCATGTCGTCCAAGGCATGATAGATGGCATTGTCTCCCTCGTTGCGGGCAGCATGGCCGGCCTTGCCGCAGGCGGTGACATCGAGCACCATCAGCCCCTTCTCCGCAATGGCAGGCTGCATGCCGGTTGGCTCGCCCACCAGCGCCACATCTATCCTCGGCAGCAGCGGCAACACATGCTCCACGCCGCCTTTGCCGCTCACCTCCTCCTCGGCGCTGGCCAAAAAGACGAGGTTGAAGGGCAGCTGCCTGCGGCCGGCCTCGGCATAGACGTGCAACAGACTCACCAAACTGGCCCCGTCATCGTTGCTCCCCAGTCCGTAGATGCGGTCCCCCTCGCGTGTCGGCACGAACGGGTCGCGCTGCCAGGCTGCAACAGGCTTGACAGTGTCGATATGTGCATTCAGCAGCAGCGTCTGCCGCCGGGCATCGTAGCCGGGCGCCACGCTCCAGAGGTTGTTGCCGTTGCGCTGCACTGTGAGCCCGAGGTCACTCTTCATGTATGCTTCAAGCAAGTCGGCAGCGGCGGTCTCGTCACGGCTAACACGCGGCACACGGATGAGGCGGCAAAGCAACGCCACAGCCGCTTCGGTCAAATTCTCATTCTCCATTTGCCCTTGCTGTATGGGTTTTGCAGAGCAAAGTTACACCCTTTTTACAAAAAAAGCAAACATACTTGGCAGATTCTCCACCTTTTTTCCTACCTTTGTGCATTATAACCGGATTGTCCTATGCAAAACCCAAGCCCATTACCTACGCTCATCCAAAGCCAAGCGGCCCATTACGGGCAACGCGCCGCCATGCTCTACCGCGACGATGCCCTGGGGAAATGGAAGGAAATATCGTGGCAGCAATTTGCCACAACCGCGAGCCGTGCCTCGGCAGCCCTGCTGGAACTGGGTGTGAAGGTGCAGGAGAACATAGCCGTCTTCTCCCAGAACATGCCGGAGTGCATGTACATCGACTTCGGAGCATACGGCATCCGGGCCGTCACCATTCCCTTCTATGCCACAAGCAGCGAGATGCAGGTCAAGTACATGGTGTCGGATGCCAAGATACGCTACATCTTCNCTGTCGGCGAANAATACCANTACGACACNNCCTACAGGGTNCTCNANATAGAACACTCCANGCNGCGCCTCATCATCTTCNNCCACACCGNNAAAAANGACCCACAGGACTTGGTGAGNCTGTACTTCGACGAATTTCTGGCNCTGGCNGACGGCANNGACCACAACGCCGAAATANCAAAACGCTCGCGCGAAACGGAAGAGGATGACTTGGCAAACATCCTCTACNCCAGCGGAANGACAGGCANCAGTAAGGGCGTTATGATGACCCACCGCATGTACAACGCCGGATTCCGGGGCCACAAAGGCGTGCTGCCCATAACCGACCAGGACCTGGTGATGAACTTCCTGCCCTTCACACACGTCTTCGAACGCGGATGGTCCTATCTTTGCATAAAAAACGGCGCTACGCTGGCTGTGAACCGCCGACCGACCGACATCCTTCAGAGCTTGCGCGAAGTGCACCCCACCTGCATGTGCGCCGTGCCACGCTTCTGGGAAAAGGTTTATAACGGCGTCCTGGAGAAGATTGCCGGTTCAAGTCCCATTCAACGACGGATGCTGGAGGACGCTTTGCGCATAGGACGAGCGTACAACGTGGAATACAAGATGAGAGGGCTGACGCCGCCTCTGACCTTGAGAATGCAATACGCCTTCTACGAAAAGACCGTCATTGCCCTGCTCCTCAAGACTCTGGGACTGGAACGTCACCACTTCTTCCCCACCGCAGGAGCCGCAGTGCCGCCGGAAGTAGAAGCCTTCGTGCGCTCGGCGGGCATCCTCATGATTACCGGCTACGGCCTGACAGAAAGCACCGCTACCGTGTCCTGCGACAGATGGGACAAACCCATCACGCTCGGCTCCATCGGACGCGTACTGGACGGAATACAGATAAAGTTCGGCGAAAACAACGAAATCCTGCTCAAGGGCGACACCATAACCAAAGGCTACTACAGGAAAGCCGAAGTGACGGCACTGGCCATCGACAGCGAGGGATGGTTCCACACCGGCGATGCCGGCTACATGAAGGACGGAGAACTCTACATGACGGAACGCATCAAAGACCTCTTCAAGACAAGCAACGGCAAATACATCGCACCGCAAATGCTCGAATCGAAATTCTGCGTGGACCGCTACATCGACCAGATTGTCATCATTGCCGACAACCGCAAGTTCGTCTCTGCACTGGTCATCCCCGAATATCATCTGCTCGAGGAACTCGCCCGAAAATGGCACATCGACTTCACCACACGCGCAGAACTCTGCTCCAACCAAGAGATTGTGCAATTTGTCATGGACCGCATAGAGACCATACAGCAGGACTTGGCCACCTACGAACAGATAAAACGCATCACTCTGCTGCCTGAGCCTTTCAGCCTGGAACGCGGAGAACTCACCAATACACTAAAGGTGAAACGCCCCGTACTGAACAAACTGTACAGCGAAGAGATTGAAAGAATGTATGACACACGCTCCCTGTGCGCCGGCTCGCGAGAGTAAACACGGGCGGGAGCAAACAGAACAACAAACACACATGATTACCATCGAGCAACTTAAAGAAGTAAAGGAACGCACCGAACAACTCAACCGATACCTCGACATCGACGCAAAGAAGATACAGTACGAAGAGGAACAGCTACGCACTCAGGCACCGGGCTTCTGGGACGACCAGAAACGTGCCGAGGCACAGATGAAGCTGGTGAAGGGACTGGAGAAGTGGCTGAAAGGCTACGCCGAAGTGAAGGCGCTCAGCAACGAACTGGAACTTGCCTTCGACTTCTACAAGGAAGAACTGGTCACGGAGGACGAGGTGGACAGCCTCTACGCAAAGACCATGACCGCCATCGAAGAGCTGGAACTGAAGAACATGCTGCGCCGCGAGGAAGACAGCATGGACGTGATACTCAAAATCAATGCCGGAGCCGGCGGCACAGAAGCACAGGACTGGGCACAAATGCTGATGCGCATGTACATGCGCTATGCCGAGGAGAACGGATANAAATGCGTGGTGAGCAACTTGCTNGAAGGCGACGATGCCGGCATCAAATCATGNACGCTCGAAATACAGGGCGAAATGGCCTACGGCTACCTCAAGAGNGAGAATGGCGTACACCGTCTGGTGCGCGTCTCGCCATACAATGCACAGGGAAAACGCATGACGAGCTTCGCCAGCGTCTTCGTCACACCACTGGTGGATGANACCATCGAAGTGGTCATAGAACAGGCGCGCCTGTCATGGGACACATTCCGAAGCTCCGGCGCCGGCGGGCAGAATGTCAATAAAGTGGAATCCGGTGTGCGCGCACGCTACATGTACAAAGACCCCTACACGGGCGAAGAGGAGGAAATCCTCGTGGAAAACACCGAAACGCGCGACCAGCCGAAAAACAAAGAGAACGCACTGCGTCAGCTGCGTTCCATACTATATAATAAGGAATTGCAGCACCGCATGGCGGAACAAGCAAAGGTGGAAGCCGGAAAGAAGAAAATTGAATGGGGCAGCCAAATACGAAGCTACGTCTTCGACGACCGCCGCGTCAAGGACCACCGCACCGGGCATCAGACCAGCGACGTAGGCGGTGTAATGGACGGCAAGATTGGGGCATTCATCAAGGCATACCTCATGGAGTTCGGCTCCGAAGAATAGCAGGCAATCCGATATGGCTTATCTGGAAATAGAACGCAAATTCTTGGTAGATGGCGAATACAAGCATCTTGCCACCAACGCCACACGCATATGCCAAGGTTACATCGCGTCCGGCAACGGTCGGACGGTACGGGTCCGCATCCGCGGTGACAAGGGCTATCTGACCATCAAGGGTCCCAGCGACAAAAAGGGTCTCGGGCGCTTCGAGTGGGAAAAAGAGATACCGGTTGCCGACGCAGAAGCGCTCATGGGCATTTGCGAGCCGGGCATCATCGAGAAGACGCGCTGGCTTGTGCCCTCGCCCGATGGACGTCACACCTGGGAAGTGGATGAGTTCTGGGGGGAGAACGAAGGCCTCGTAATGGCCGAGATTGAGCTGGAAAGCNAGGATGCCCCTTACGAAAAACCGGCATTCATTGGCCNNGAAGTCACNGGCGACCGTCGCTATTACAACAGCCACATGCGTCACTTCCCCTTCCGCATGTGGAAGGATGCAGAATCCCTTTAAGCAGANTCTACGTATTAGCCTGAGTGCTTTCGTGATTATTACAACGCAAAAGCGGCACCTCCTGTGAAGGAAGTGCCGCTATACTAATTTTCAGGTCTGGATTTTAGCCGTTCTCTTTATCCGACTTGGCTGCCGCCCTTGACGTCCTCAAGGGTTGTCGTAACGCTCAGGTCGCCGTTATAGTTGACGGCAGAGAGAATCATGCCTTGGCTCTCCTCGCCCATCATCTGGCGCGGCGCAAGGTTGGCGATGAAGAGAACGCGCTTGCCTGTCAACTGCTCGGGAGCGTACCATTGGGCAATGCCGCTCAGTATGGTGCGGTCCTTGCCACTGCCGTCATCAAGAGTAAACTTCAGCAACTTCTTGCTCTTCTTCACTCTCTCGCAACTTTTGACAATGCCGACGCGGATGTCAAGCTTCTCGAAGTCGTCGAAAGAGACAATCTCCTTAACGGGAGCGGCCTTGTAGGCTGCCTCTTCGTTGGCCTTGAGAGTGTCCTCAAGTTTCTTCTTCTGAAAGGCGATAGTCTCGTCCTCTATCTTGGTGAAGAGCAGTTCCGGCTTCGGCAGTTGCTTCCCGGTTGGCAGAAGCACATCACTGCCTAAATCCTCCCAACAGAAGGTCTCCATGGCAATCATCCGGCGCAACCGCTCGCTGCTGAAAGGCAGGAAGGGCTCGAAGGCAATGGCGAGATTGGCCGTTATCTGTAGGCTGAGATAGATGATGGTATTTACACGCTCTGGGTCAGTCTTGACAACTTTCCATGGTTCGCAGTCGGCAATGTACTTGTTGCCTATACGTGCCAGATTCATGGCTTCCTTTTGTGCCTCGCGGAACTTGAAGCCTTCGAGCAACTGCTCCATACGCTCCTTCACATCCTTGAACTCGGCCAATGTCTGTCGGTCGTATTCGGCGAGTTCACCACATTCGGGCACACGGCCGTCATAGTATTTTTGCGTGAGTTGCAGGGCGCGGTTCACAAAGTTGCCGTAAACGGCCACAAGCTCGTTGTTGCAGCGTGCCTGGAAGTCGTCCCAAGTGAAGTCGTTGTCCTTCGTCTCGGGAGCATTCGCCGTGAGCACATAGCGGAGTTCGTCCTGACGGCCAGGCAGTTCGTCGAGATATTCGTTGAGCCATACGGCGTAGTTCTTGCTGGTGCTTATCTTGTTACCCTCCAGATTCAGGAACTCATTGGCCGGCACATTGTCGGGCAGTATGTACTCTCCGTGCGCCTTGAGCATAGCCGGGAAGACAATGCAGTGGAAAACGATATTGTCCTTGCCGATAAAATGCACGAGACGCGTCTCGGAATCCTTCCACCATTTTTCCCAGCCCCCCAATTCCGGGCGTGCATCGCAGAGCTTCTTGGTGTTGCTGATGTAACCGATGGGAGCGTCGAACCACACATAGAGCACCTTACCTTCAGCACCCTCTACGGGTACGGGAATGCCCCATTCCAAGTCGCGCGTCACGGCACGGGGACGCAATCCTCCGTCGAGCCAGCTCTTGCACTGACCATAGACGTTGCTGCGCCACTCTTTGTGGTCATTGAGAATCCACTGTTCGAGCCACTGCTGGTCCTTGTCGAGAGGCAGATACCAGTGCTTCGTGGCCTTCCGGACCAGCGGATTGCCTGTTTCGGCATTGTAGGGATTGATAAGCTCTTCGGGAGAGAGCGTGGCGCCGCACTTCTCGCACTGGTCGCCGTATGCCTCNGGAGCGTGGCAGCGGGGACACTCGCCCTTGATGTTTCGGNCGGNGAGGANNTGACCGTTTTGCTCATCGTAGAACTGTTCGCTCACCTGCTCCACGAATTTTCCTTCGTCGTAGAGCTTGCGGAAGAAGTCGCTGGCCAGTTTNTGATGCGTAGGGCTGGTGGTGCGGCTGTATATGTCGAACGAGATGCCGAAGCGCTCGAAACTGTCCTTGATGAGNGTATGGTAGCGGTCAACGACCTGCTGCACCGTAATGCCCTCCTTACGAGCACGAATGGTAACGGGTACACCATGCTCGTCCGAACCGCCGATGAAGAGGCATTCGCGACCCTTCAGTCGAAGATAGCGTGCATAGATGTCGGCAGGCACATAGACGCCGGCCAAATGTCCGATGTGTACCGGTCCGTTGGCATAGGGCAACGCGGACGTGATGGTAGTTCTCTTGAAATGCTTTTCCATTGTGATGCTGTGATTTACCGCGCAAAGGTATATAAAAATCCCGAATTATACATCTGGCGATATAAAAAACTTAATCGTTTTGTCCTAAAAGACTCACAAAATGCCACATTCAGCATAGCATCATTGCCGATTCCATCGCCATCGCCTTTGTCAATGCAGGCAAGAAGGATGCGACCGACAATACGGCTGCACAGGCACGCAAGGCAGCAAAAACCGAGGACAATGCACCCGAACCGCCTGCCGATGCACGCAGGACAAGGGAGAAGACCTGCCTTTCTGAGGCTGGTTCCTACATAGGTAGTATATACTAANCGTAGTAAAGCCTGTTTTGCTATGGTTAGTATGTGCTATCATAAAAATCGTTCATGGCATTGAACGAAACGCAACGACGGCTCAGACAAGGTCGGCAGGAACTGGACGTTGTGAATCAATACAACAGTGTAAATCCGGAAAACAATAAAAACTCATGGACGATATTCTTGCAATCATCGTGTTTATCTTCGTGTGCAAGGTTTGGGTCGGTGTGCTCACGGCTTTGTTCGGCGGAGAGAGACGAAACGATTTCCGCAGAGACCGCTGAAACAGCCCTCTGTCAGCATCATTCTCCTTTGTCTGCACTTTCCCATAAAAGCGCAGCGGCTTACCATGCCCTGACGTGGAGAAATATCGCAAGAGCCACTTGTAGGGCGAACACAAGAGGTACTCCTATGGTGAACTTCCTGTGCATCGTCTTGTGGTGCCATACTTTCATGCCCATCCATGCCCCGACAGAGCCACCGATGGCCGCCATCGCCAGCAGGGTGGCCTCTGATATGCGCCATTTCCCTCTTTTAGCCTTGTATTTGTCAATACCGAACAAGCAGAAGGAGATTACATTGACGGCGAGAAGATAACCAACAACAATATCCATACTTCATTTGTAACGCTNACGCCACGGTTCACATCTTGCCACATCACTCCATAAACCTAATNTTGTCCTCGCGCCTTGGCTTGGCATCAGGNGCCTCGTCAGGATAGCCAAGGGCTATGCAGTAGAGAAGCTCGTAACCATCGGAGAAGGCCATGCGGTCAAGGAACGGCTTTGCTGAAGGGGAGTCCGTAATCCATCGTGCAGAACTGCCAAGGCAGCATGAGCCGATACCTCTTGCCCATGCTGAGAGGATGATGTTCTCACCCAGAAGTCCGCAGTCNACCTGGGCCATATCGTAGTTTTTGTCGTATGCGATGCAGATGACNCATGGCGCATTGACGAAGATGTTCCTGAATCCATTCCGTTCGGCAATCTTCGGATTGTCCGCCACCACGGCTGCCGTGATGGAGTCTATCATGGCTGGAGAGTCAATCACGCGAATCTCGTATGACTGCAGATTTTTACCGTTAGGTGCGTTGATGCCGCATTTCAGAATCTCATTCAGTGTCTCTCTGCTGATGACAGAATCCTTGTAGGCGCGTATGCTTCTGCGGCTCATCATAACGTCAGTCACTACACTTGCAGAATCCACAACTGCGACAGATTCCCGTGTCTTGCTTTCATTACAGGCAACAAGCGTCACGGCTGCCACCATTCCTAAGATTATTTTCTTCATATATCCTTGTATTTTTATTCTTTCAAAAAGTCAGTTCAGAGACAGGCTGTCCATTAGTCGTTTCACTGTCCTGCCGATGTTTTCTCTTGCCACCTGCGGCAGAAGCAGCTGCGTGAGAGGACGGGAGTCTGTATCATTTATGCTTTGCACACGGTTGAAATGAGTTGATAATACAGACCCTGTATCGTCTATGGAACCTGATAGCAGCCATATCGGAACGGCAGCCTTCATGCAACGTTTCTGTACACCGTATGGCACTTTGCCCATCATGGTCTGCATGTCAGATTTTCCCTCTCCTGTAATGACAATGTCCGCATCCTTAATCACCTCATCAAACCGGGCTATGTCCAGTATAATGTCTATTCCCGACCGCAGTTCTGCATTGAGGTAGGTGAGAAACGCATATCCCAATCCTCCTGCCGCGCCGGCTCCTGGTTGGCAGGACATGTCGGGAGATGCCATTCCTGCCTTCTCTGTCTTATAGGCAAATGCCCGCAGTCGATTGTCGAGGATGACAACTTGTTCGGGTGTCGCTCCCTTTTGCGGAGCAAACACGTATGCGGCACCATTCTCGCCATACAGAGGGTTGGTCACGTCACAAGCCACCACAAACCTGCATGATGTATTCAAACAGT
>WFLX010276743.1_pt1 | contig 12601 bp, 18 predicted proteins | sample 4967041 | NCBI WGS metagenome assembly WFLX01 (sample SAMN12857096, study PRJNA449069) | gut metagenome | isolation source: stool from male and female vole | host: Microtus ochrogaster | place: USA:Florida | collected 2017 | reverse complement strand
GNAANNTNGNTNNNTATNNNANAANTATGAATATGACGTTTGATGAGATTACACATTTGGAAAAAACAGCCAATATGAAGGATCTTGATTCCTTTATTTTGCTAACGGAACTTTATTGCACCGAATATACAAAGATTTGCTGTGATAATGTAATTTATTTTCTGTACCTCCAAAGCTTTAAGCTAATATGGACAAATCTCAAGAAACAACTACCGGCTATTGTCTGCAACGAAAATCTTCTTCAAGTTGCAAGGGATTTAAAGTCGCAACCCAATCAGGATAATTTCGAAGCCTTAATGAAATTATTGAAACGGGAATCCCAGACTTCCACAGATACATTAAAACAACTTACCCACATTGTTCGTCAGGTACTGATAGCAATAAGTCAGAATCTCACATCAATATNTAATAAAACTTTTGGAAGATATGCGAATGATCCAATCACCATTGAATTCANTGGTGATTTCGTTTCCAATCCNTCTTATAAATCATTTGCTGATATGATTCAGAGAATTGCATCTTTTGGTCAAACACATAAAGAAATTGAATTGGCAAGGAGACANNTATTATCAATTTTTGAATACCTTCAAGAAAAAGAAATCGATAAATTTGATACAATAAAAGATAAATGTCATAGAATCGCTCTATTAACGGATGCCAAAAACGAATACCNATTTATAATGTACCTTTCNGAATCTCATAAAGGAGACCCACAAGCAATGCTTTATANTGGGCAATATTATGAAAATGGCACTGGTGTAAGACGTAATGAGACGGAAGCAGAAAAATGGTATACCAGAGCATTATTAGAAGGGAACTCCNACGCTCAATCATTTATCACAAATTTACGNTCCAAGTTGCATGAAAAGGTAATAGAAGAACAATATAAACGTCAAATATTAGAACAGGAAAACAATCTTGAAAATATAAAAAGAGAGCTTCAAGAGGAACGTGCAAAGGCACGAAGGCTTGAACAAGAAATACTAAATGTGACACAACGTCATAATCTTGAAATAGAAAATCTCCAGAAACAATTAGTTGAGACTGAAAAAGCTCGCCAGACTNCCATGGACAAATTGTCTTATGGAGAAAAAAACAATTCAACTTATGAAGAGAATAACGTTGAAGTAATCTTCTACTATAAATTACATTGTTGGAATGGCGATATTATTCATAGGAATACTATCTGTAAAATTTCCTTCTCCACCTATAATAGTCTTATAGCAGGTGGTCAGCAAGCAATCACAAGCTTTATAACAGGACTCCAAGATTATATACGGGATGGTGAGTATGTCTTTAACACTTCCATGTCAAAATTATAATAAAGCAAGGAATCCAATTAATTGGCAATAAGAATAAAGACTCAGATTCTATCAGTGAGCTAATAAATACTCAATTTATGAATACAGCAACATTACCAATCTATGGAACACAGCCTACTACAATTGAAGTACGGCAAAATATTTCATTTGATAGTGAATATGCAGATTTGATGAAAGAGTTATTTAATGACGTACCTCTTGTANCCTGTNTTCCCNCCAATNAAAGTNGANCTNGANCANCCAGCATGTTTACCTCGGNAAAGCAAGGAGGCTATAACACTGGAGGAATTCTACAAGCGTGTCTTTTTTATGCCTCCTGATTCTCAATTTGTGATAGTAATCCATAATGTAGAAACAGACCAATATAGACTATATAATACGGAGGTCGTTAACTTACTGGACTACGAAATGGATAAAGGGATACTATCATTCTACTCTATCGACTTATCTAAAGGTAAACTTATAGAGTATTCCCAGATAGCAAATGCCATCTTCGAAGATCATGATGGAGACTGGTGCATGGTAAGAAAACATCATAACCAACTTATCAAAATAAATAGTGCAACTCCAATATTTTTGGACACTACTTATGGACGAAAAAAAGTTGATAATGTAATAACTTTCAGTGGTCATATAGCAAGCTCTGAGAAGCCTCAGTTATATATAGGATTAGTGATTGATGAGTAAACTCGCATAATTCCCCACCTATAGATATCTCTAATAAATGAAAAAGTAGCAAGGTCTACGAAACAGAGAATATGATAGAAAGTTACTTCAATCTCAACATATACTTCGATTTATCATGAGAGTTCTTCATTTTCCGTTGGAGCTGATTCGGGATTACTTTGCTTTTGATTTCAGATGGGATTTGATGAGATACTTCCATGTGGAGCCATTGGTTACTCATCAAAGTATTTCCCTTATCAGGCATCTTGATTGGCATTTCAATCCTCAGAGGGAATATGATGGATGTCCGGCAAGAACATCTCATATAGAGGATGCCCAGAGTATGAATCTACCAGATTCNTGCTCTAGCGCACACANCGANAATAAAGAGACTGAGAAGAACTTCATATTTGCAGGTCTCTTTTACTTTATGGTTTTGGTGCCACAAACACTCCGGGTAATGTTTGGGAAGGATGTGGAATATGATTTCTACCGATGCTCTGGATTACCGATGGTGAGTGCTGGATTAGGCGGTTTCCTTCCTCCGAAGCAGATGCTTGAAGAAGCTTCACTTTTCCCATGTGAAGCTGAACGGGATAACTTCTATCGTATGCTTACTGAGGTAGTGCCATTCATGAATGCAGAGTTGAGACGTTTCTTTATGCAAGAAGTTCGGGAAGTCAAAGACGTAGATGCATTTGCCAGAATGATATCGAAAATGGGAGATAATGTGGAAGCCTTTCTAAAGAAGATTGAGGAAGAATCAAAAAGATTCTCATCTTCCTTCCAATCTAAAGCAAGCCAATCTTGAAAGACTCATATTGGTCTCGTTTTATGATCATTTTGTTCACTACTTGCATTCGCTTAATTATTGTTGTATCTTTGCGGTACGAATCAAAAAAATATCATTTATGTTACCACAATCTATTATCAATAAGATTCTATCCAAATCAGGGAAAGAGACCATCTACTCAGGAGACTGCTTAGGTATTGCAGGAAGCATCGGTATAAGCGAAACCACACTTAAAAGGATGCTCGGTCTCGTTGGAGAAAACTCGCCTGAGCGTAATAGAACTCCACATATAAGCACTATGGACATTCTTGCCAAGTGGCTGGGTTATGAAAACTACAAGGCATTGCTCAGAGAAGTGGGCGAAGAGGATTATTCTTCTGAATTCACAAGTATGCAGACAATAGATGTAAACAATCTGGATGAAGGCACTCAGATTCAGGTACGCTATGAGCCATCCCGAACAATAGTAATGACTTATCTTGGGGGAGGTCAGTTCATGATAAATGAGTCAAAGAATAGTAAACTCCTGAAGGGAGACCGTATCAAGCTGACTCACCTTGTACTTGGGCAGGAGATGATTGTTACAGAAGTAATCCGTAATGACCGGAATTTAGGAGGCTACCGGGCAGCGAAAGATGGCGGTCTAACTTCACTGGAAATCATAGCATAGAATATGAATGCTCTGGAATCATTCTTCAAATCTGAAGAGAATCAGAAAAAATACGGGTTTGAATATCCAAAGGACGAGTCTGGAATCCATTCTATCATTTACAATGGAGACATTCATGAACTTTTTGAAATTGCATATAAACATCTTGGGTTCGTAGAGATAAAAGAAGAAATAGACTCGGCAGATACACGATCGGAACTCCATATCCAAATCACTGATGAAGGAAAGCTTGTGCTAAAGGATACCGGCAATTTAATAGAAGCAGATGTTGATGGGGTGGGAACTGAGCCAAACTTCTATATACGTTTTGCTGACGGGAATGACAGCACAATAATTCGCTTCAACATGATTAACCCGGAATTATATCCAGACAATCAGAGTTCCAACTACAGATTTTCTAATGCGTCTCTTTCCGCTCTTAATGAATTTTACGAAATGAATTATCGCGAACTTCTTTGGAAATGGAGCCATCTAAGAAAGGAACCTTTGATCGAAATTGATCTGCTTCCAAACTATAGAGCAATCAATCGAATTTTCAGACATTAACATATGGATAATAAGAACTTTGAAATAGTAGAGGAAGATGGCGTAGTAGTGTATGACGAAAGTGATGACTACGACCCCGGGGAAGATGAGCCGATAAAGACAGAGGGAGGATTTCGGTTGCCTGAAAATGAGGAAATATTTACAGATGAATATATGCAGAACTTCGCCAATAAGATGGATGCCAAAATAGCAAGAGAGAAAAGCTCTCAACGGCTTATTTCCATATTGGTGATCATTGGCGTGATTGCATATATACTACTAATGATTTGGCTAATCGCATAGGAAATGCAATAGGAAGAGAAGTAGAATCAATCATTATATTGTTCGGGATTCCTATTTCTAAGCGTGTCAACAGCAGCTTGCGTGAATTGTTTGAGCAATCTTGAAGCTTTGCTGTGCTCTGAAACTTGAGCCAATTCTAACTCCACATCCAATGAAGATTTATCTGGATTTGATTCTTTATAATGGGAAAGAAGCTCACCATATTCCGATGTGTACTTATCCACAACAGAATTCATGAGTTGTTGAATCTCCTTATCGGATATGTCTCCCAAACTCAAGGATTGCATGGAAGCTTCCGCCAGTTGGTAAAAATCAGCCATTCTCATGTCAAAATCTTTTAATGTCACATCAAGAAACCGAGCTNTATTGGATTCATTCTCAAGTGGTATCGAAGTGACGGGAACGGAAGATTCCTCAATCTTTTTCACCACTATCACCGTATCTTTGACAGAACCCTTAGAATCAGTTTGGGACTCACTCACATTGGATTTATCTTGCACACCCCATAAGATAGCACTCACTGCCAGACATGCAAAGCTTATCCCTATCAGCCAAAAGCGGAACCGGGAAGGTGTCTTGATTGCTTCAATAAGCATTTCAGAGCTAACATCACCCTTACGGCATAGTCTTTGGAAACGTCTGAACTTGCTCTTAGGAAAATTTGGAACACTTCCTTCAAGAATCTCCAACAATCGACTTATAGCAGCATAATCTTTTTGAGCAGTTGGCTTGTTGCCCTCTACCATAGGACTACTTACAGTCGGTGTACCTCCATGGGTGCAGTCAAGTGTGTCAGAGTACGATTTGTCAAGATCTATGAGCATCACTCCTCTGTCGCTGTGACGCAGCAATACATTCGCTGGTTTTAAATCACAGTGAATCACTCCACTTCTATGCAGGTACGCAATGACTCCAAGAAGTTCTGAAAAGAAACGCCTTACATTTTTATCAGAGCGAAAGTACTGCTTCCCTTCATCTGTCAATAGGAAATCTTGCAGGGATACTCCGTCAATGTAATCCATTACCATGTAGACTTCTTCGCCAGATTCAATGAAATCCCGATAAACCGGCAAAGCGTCGTGTTTTAATCTTTGCCCAATTTGATACTCCTTTCGATATGATGATATGAATGCTGGATTGGTTCGGTATTCCGGACGCAAGCGTTTTACTGCTACCTGCAATCCACCCAGTCTCATTTTATAGACTACACACGATGCACCTTCCCCACAGACATTTTCTTCTGTGAAGCCATTGATAACGGCACTGTCGGATCTTTCTGAAAAATCGGATCCAAAAGAAGAAGGAGCAGAAAAATTTTCCATACTACAAAATTACAAAATTTCATTGATATCTCAAAACCCCAAAAGACTATATATGAACAACATGAACTATGGTTTTTTGAAAATCAGATATTATCTTTGCAACATGAAAACAAAAACTTATATAGTATGAATAACTTGAAATATTTCTTTACCATTTTGGCTATTGTTGTGGGCTGGAATTTTACTATGAAAGCTCAGTCTCCCAACCCCGACAGACCGGTGATTGATGAATTCACGATTGACCCAAAGACGATAAACCAAACTATAGATAAGCTTTATAAGCCTCTTGAATTTAGCATCGGCAAGCAACATAAGCTATCGATGTTCAGCAAAAACCATCATGGATTTGTCATAATCCCTCCTTCCTATTATAAACATGACGGAAAGTCACTTGGCATAATAGTGATGTACGATATAACCGAAAATTTCACAGCTCATGAACTTCGTTGCCCAAACTGCTTTTACAGGTATCATAAGAATTGTGCTATGAAAGCAATAACCATACATGGATTTTTGGAATGTCCATCGTGTGGTGCTCAAGTAGATGCACTGTTCGCCCATGGCTCCGGGATACTTACTGCATACGACATGGGAAGACAAGGGAGTCCAATGTCCCTTGAGTTATATTGTGTGGAAGTTAATGGAGAGTTGGATGATATCACATTGACAATATATAATAGTCCAACGGTCAAACCAAGAAAGTCTCCTTATTTTTGATAAGAAGAGAAATGATGGAATGATTTGATACAAGCTATGGAAGAGAAGTCTAAGAAAGCAAAAAAGGAGTGCGTCATCATCTTTGATGGGATACCAGCTCATGATAATCTTGAGGATGAAAACGCTCCCGAAGATGATATTCCCCCAACACGGTTTCTTACAACTGAAGAGATTGGTGTTATTTTGAATGCATCTAACCAATACGAAATAAAAAAGGCGATTCAATAAGAAAATGAGATATGAATACTTCATTAATATACTCAGTAACCGTTACATTTCTACACTATCTGCACAAAGATGAGCCAAGAGTCTACTCCCCAAACAGAACGAGTCTCAACTGTGAGATTGACTGTCGGTGTTCACTTTTCCTTTCATTCGAATCAGCGAAGAAAAGAATCGATGAGTATCTGAAGCAATACACTGAGAAGCCCGATTGCAGAGTATTCTCCATATCTATAGACGAGTTCGAAGAAGGCGCAGACATTACTGTCACTCATCCAAAACGCTCATGGTATTACGATGACCAGGGAATGCTTGTCAAGGAATTGGCACGCAAGAATGGGAGGATGCTCTTCGCCTCTGAAAAAGGATTGCCAAATGTCGGGGATATTGTTGAGCTTCCCATATCACCCACTTCAATTGGATTGGGAATAGTTGTTTCTGTTCCCATAGACAGAAATGACTATATTGGAAATCTCAGCAAAGACCCGGAACATTCAATTCGCGAAGTTTCATACTATCCTCGTTGTTATAACATACTAACGACCAAGGATAACTTTGACTTCTTTGAGTATGAATCCACAGATTTTATGCCATATTCCGGAAATCTTGGAAATGCTGACTTTATGACAGACATTATGGATTATTATAAAAACCAACAATTATTATGAGTTCAGAATATGGTTTAGGGAAGCACCCTCCATATTCTCTATATGAGAATGAAATGGGAAAATGGGGGTTGATAGACGGGAATGGGAATAAACTTCCTGCGGTATTCGACAAGATTGATGAGAATCTTTTTTCTTCAGTTCCCTGGGAAATTGTTTCCTTTGATGAAAATGAAGGTTTCCAACTGGTCTCATGGTATGATCCTTTCGAGGTATGGTTCAATTTCACCTTTGACAATCCCGCATATCCCGAGGATTTCAGTGGATATCTTTGGAGAAAGTCGGAAAAGAAAATTGAGGAATATGCTGACACTTTGTTTGAACTCATGTCTGAGGAATCACATTGGCTGGTACATGATATAATGAGTGTGGAGAAACTCGACCGAATGGAAGACGAAGAGTTTTATCTTACAGTAGATGCTATGCTATTTGATAGACCGGAATTGAGAGATCCTTCTTTAGTTAATCCCCTGCTTGATCCTGTCATGAGGAATATGAACATTCCAGTGGATATTAAGATTGCGTTGTGGAATGCAAAAGTTTCACTCGACAGCCATATAAGAGTATATCTGGAGGAATACCCAGATGGATATTAAACACAAATTATCAGAACAGACATATTATGATAACATCATCATACGCAGAAGAGCTATCGATAACATCTTCTATAATTGACAAATTTCAGACCTCGCCAGAATCTATATCTTATGTTATATTCATTCGACGTGCTGAAAGAGATCTTCCGCCTCACATCCATATTGGGGATGATGAAACATATCCATTATGTACTCAATTTCACGCCATCGTCAATCTTCTTTCTCCACAATATGTAGAGTTAAATGGCGAATGCTCACAAATCTTGGATGAGGCACAGTTAAAGGGATTTATTAAGTCTTTGGGTTCTTCAGATGAAGATGGAGACTCCAATTGGAAATTCGCGTTGAAATCTTGGAATAGCAATAATCATAGTGTCAAAATCTCCATTAACTACCCGATGCCAGATTATTTGAAACTAAAATTCTAATGTATATGGATAGAAGCAAGTAATGGTCTCTTATAGAAGATCATAGCAATGAAAATCTTCCAAATATAAGAGTGGGAAGAGAATAAACAACTGCGATTTATCAGCAATATTACTCAAGAAAATAATTCTCATAAGCAACCATACTTATATTGACTGGTATCCGTAATAACAACGTGATAACAGGTATCCTGTCTANTNTATTTGCAATGGAAAATCAAGAANAANNAAAGAGAATGCTTGNNATTGGGAATGATTCTCCAGCTGGGATTTATTGTCTTGGGAATGTGGAATTGCTTATAAGAGAAAGGGCAGAGTGGATTATCGGTGCAAGAGTGTGTAATCAAGATGGGTAAAAGAACAAAAAGAACTCGGGTTTTCAGAGATTTGATGATTAATTTTGCAATATAAATCAAAAAAAATAAATATTATGTGGTGGTATATAATTTGTGCAATACTTGCAGTAGTGATTGCAATAATGGCAATAGTTGCTGTTATTGGATTGATTGTGGGGATAATCGATCTCCTGTTCAATTCGTGATTCCTTAACATGGTATAATAGTAAACGAGAAAGAAGATGAAATCATTGGAAGGCTACGATGTGAAGATATTCACAGATAACATAGAAGACAATGCTTTGGAGCAGATTAGCACACTGCTTTCGGTTGATGTGTTTTCTGATAAGAAAATAAGGATCATGCCCGACGTACATTCTGGAGCGGGCTGTGTCATCGGATTCACTGGGAATTTGGGCGACAAAGTGATTCCCAATATAGTTGGAGTAGATATTGGATGCGGAATGCGTGTCATTAAGCTTGGGAAGCTGAATGACATTGATTTCCATTCTTTCTATCAACATATTCGNTCATCTGTNCCNTCAGGNAAGATAATACGGGAGGANAGATTNGGCTTTAANCCACTCANNGGNGAAGANCTGGANATNTATAAAGANGCNAANCAACTTGTCACTAAATTAAATTGCTACAGAGAACTNAGGGATATCCCNAGAATCAACAAAGCAATCGGTTCTCTTGGTGGAGGAAATCATTTNATCGAGCTTGACAGNGATGACGAAGATAACGTCTATCTTGTGATCCATACTGGATCGCGCAATCTTGGAAAACAGGTAGCTGAACTTTATCAGAAAAAAGCTGTCAAGCATCTGACTCCCGGATATGACGAACTCGAGGAAAGCATCAAGCAGACGATTGCGGAATATAAGGCTGCCGGAAGGAGAGCTGAACTGCAAGACGTGATTAAAGAGATGAAAAGGAAGCAGATCAAGAACAAACCGTCTCTTCCTGAAGCACTATGCTATTTGGAGGGAGAAGGAAGTAAACAGTATCTTCATGATATGAGATTGTGCCAGCAATGGGCAGTGCTTAATCGGAAACTGATTTCCATACTACTTCTAAGATTCTTTCCAAGCATATCAATCTTGNAGGAATTTGAGTCTGTACATAACTATATCAATGATGACAACATGATACGAAAAGGAGCAATTTCAGCGAATGAAGGAGAACGCTCCATCATTCCCTTGAATATGCGCGATGGTTCGCTGCTATGTACAGGTAAAGGTAATCTTGATTGGAATAATTCCGCTCCGCATGGCGCGGGAAGAGTACTGAGCCGAACTCAAGCTTATGAGAAGATTTCTATGGAGGATTTTAAGTCTTCCATGCAAGGCATCTACTCAGAAAGCATAACTGACTTCACTCGCGATGAATCTCCAATGGTCTACAAACCAGCTTCAGAAATTATTGCCAATATTGGTGATACAGTCTCCATAGACAATGTCATCAGACCCATATTCAATTTTAAGGCTTCATAAAAGAGCAATTAAAATGAGAGTCTGGTATAGAGTGCATAATTTTTGCTAAGAAGAAAAGAACAAGAGCAAATGAGATGATAAATAATGGAGAGCAAGCTAATTTGGAGGATAGTGAAGATAACGCTATCCTCCCGATGGAATCTACTAAGAATGAAGGTGATATGTCGGTAGAGCAACTTCGAGAGATACTGATACGAGAAGTTACNGCGATCTATAACAGTGATACATAGAATCAAACNGGTTNAAAATACCTTTCATTCTTCTTCATCACTCAATTTTAATATTGGGTCAAACACNTCTTTNTCAGACACAGTGTTTTGCATCCGNAATCTTATCCATTGTTGTNCATCCCANTTTTTCATAATTTCAATTTGTTGNNTTTCACTTAACATATTGAAATTAGTGAAATCTCCACTTTGAATTTCTTCAAGTATTCTATTATTCATTAAAGATGCTGGTTGATGTTTAGCAATAAATTTAACTTCCTCAAATTAAGCGACTGTTTTGAGGTCTATCTCCATATATAAAACAAGGAAACCACAGAGATTTCTCTTGGGAGGTATCCAAAATTTCAAAATTTGTATNATCTACNCACGTTAAATTTGGTCATGATTAACAATAAGATNNCAGACTCTTNTTTCCAGAGNTTNGNACAAAGAAGTTATAATGAAATGAGGGAAAAAGTTCCCACTCAAGATAGATATGCATTAATAGATGCAGAGGAATTAATAGGATATATGTGGCTTCATCCTTATGAAACAATGTTAAAATTCGATATATTTGTAGATGATGGAGGCTCCTACATTCGCGACAACCATCCCCTACTTATTTTTGTTCGGAATGGCATAGGCAGACAGTGTGATGACTTTATTCCTATATCAGTATCTGAAGACCCTAAAATTCTTGATGTTTATATGGGTATAGATATTCCTCTGGATGAATTATATAAAATTAAACAATTCATAATTAGAAATCGACATTTATTGGCAAAATTTGCTCAAGAAGATTCTGATTATGATCCAATTGAATTTGTTGAGAATTTGGATATTAATCAGCATTAAGTCCATTGCGCAGGTTTTACAGAGNNGGAGCTTTTTTTAGGAATGACTAACAGNAGACCCNGGTAAGTAACTTATTTCATTATCAAATGACCCNACTAAGAAAGAAGAAGCAAAGCAATAATNCTGAAGGAAAAACATACAAGTTGCACCCCATGGAACTTGCGGAATATACCCGTATTCTACCAAAGATGTCCGGTATACCATATTTAATGTATATAGATGAGAGTTCTTCTTACAAAAGATGGGGACATCCGTTATGGATGATTGTTTCAGATGGAGATCCGTACTGCGACAAATGGGTTGCCATATCCATTTCTGCAGATCCTCATATCTTGACTGTAGGCAATCAACTTACGCATAGCGAAGGCGAGTTAAGTGACAAGAACGAGTGTATGGAGTTTGTAGCTAAATTCCATGCAATTATTAGTGACATCGCCACAGAAGAAACTGATTCTGGGATGATATATGACATACTGGAACATCATGTATGGAAAGACCTTACAACGACAGACATTTCTAATCTTCGGAATCAACTGAATCCTGTTTATTCCCTAAATCTTAATAGAAGTAATGAGACGATTGAAGCATCCTTACAAGCACCCGATGGTGAGTATCGAAGAAAAGATAAATGATAATAGTCCAATCCGTTTTCCCTGAAGAGTATTAAAAACCATTTGAATTGAACTAATTTCGGTTAGCTTTAACAACCGTTTTGTCTGAAATCGCTAAAGCAGCTGTGAGCCTAATGAATTTGTTGAGAATTTGGGAAAGAAATCAGCTTTAAGTCGCTGAACTGTCGAAACTGACACATCACATAGTTTGGCTGTGCGTCGAATGGAAGTACCACGTTTGAGTTCCCGGATGACATTCTTGTATTCTTCCTCTTTCTTTTCCTTACTCTTTGAGCTTCCTCGCTTCCTACCAAGCTTTCCACCATTCTCGACGTAACGTCTTCTTCCCGACTGAAGCCGGAAGTGAATGTTCTCGCGCTCCATCTCTGCACATGTTCCAAGCACAGATATGAAGATGTTGAGAAACGGATTTTTAGTTCCGTCAACTTGGAATAGACTTAGATTCTCTTTCTGGAAGAAGACATTAAGATTGCGATCTTTACAGAAACGTACAGTTGCAAGCACTTCATCAACATTTCTTCCAAGCCGTGATAATTCTGACACCAGCAAGCAATGTACAACTGACTTTTCACAGTAATCAAGACATTCCTTCAGTACAGGACGCTCATCATTTTTCTTGGCACCGCTGATATGCTCTTCAAAAATCTGGATAATCTTAAAGTCATTCCTTTCTGCATATTCAGTCAGATCTCTGACTTGTCTTTCTGTTGACTGGCGGTCGCCCAGAGAGGACACCCTGGCATAAATCACTGCTTTCTTCATTTTCCTTTCTATTTGGGTTTATGCAAAGGTAGTAGGAATTTCTTGATTACGCCAATTTTTTATCCTAATGTATCCTAAAAAGTCAAAGA
>WFLX010381745.1_pt1 | contig 12603 bp, 9 predicted proteins | sample 4967041 | NCBI WGS metagenome assembly WFLX01 (sample SAMN12857096, study PRJNA449069) | gut metagenome | isolation source: stool from male and female vole | host: Microtus ochrogaster | place: USA:Florida | collected 2017 | reverse complement strand
TCTGCTCTTTCTGCGCGTCGATGGTTTCTTCCTCGCCTTTCTTGCGGTCTACGATTTTGAGTTTTGAGCCGGTATTGTTCTGGGTGCGGTGAGCCTCGTCGGAAATGCAGATGATGTTGCTGCGCTCGCTCAGAAGTCCGGTCTGCTCCGAGAACTTCTGAATGGTGGTGATGTAGACACCCCCTTGTGTGCGCATTTTGAGTTGCTGAGCGAGGTCGTCGCGGCTCTCAAAAGTCTTGACATCTCCGTTGCTCAGGAAGCCAACGGAGTTCATAAAGAGCTTGCCGGTCTGAGTTTCGAGGTCTTCGCGGTCAACGATGATGAGCACCGTCGGAGAGCCGACCTTGTCTTTGCATCGCAAAGCAAGTTGGCGCGCAAGGAAAAGCATGGTATATGTTTTGCCGCAGCCGGTGGCACCGAAATACGTACCACCCTTACCGTCTCCGCCGCTTGAGCGCAGATGAAGCATAATGTTGTCGCGCAGTCTTCGCGTGGCGAAGAACTGTGGATAGCGGCACACGACCTCAATTTCCTTTTTCATGGCGAAGTCGTGATCAGGGAAATAGACGAAGTCGCGTATAATGCTCAGCAAGCGTTTCGGAGCGAGTGCGCCCTTGATAAGAGACTCCAGTTCGGCGACTCCCTTGCACGGTTCGTCCTCATTCTTAACCTTTTTCCAAGCGTAGAAAAATTCGTAGGGCGACACTGTTGAGCCAAGTCGCGAGTTTGAGCCGTCGGAAATGACGGCGACAGCGCAGTATTTGAGTAGATTATGAATGTCGCGCATATAGCAGACTGTAATCTGCGTGTGCGCGTCGCGGATGGTGGCGTTTACATCGGTCGGATTTTTCAGTTCAACGATACCGACAGGTATGCCGTTGATGAAAAGCATAATGTCGGGTATGCGCACCTCCTGACCTTGGTGCATCTCGTATTGATTTACTACGCGATAGATATTATTCTTCGGTGTGTCGAAGTCGAGGAAGTCAAGATGGAAAGAGGGAGCGCGACCGTCGGGGTAGACAAAGTCGAAGCCGTCGCGATATAGAGCGACGGTGTTGTAGAGGGCTTCATAATCGGTGGAGCCGCCGGTGTTGCGCAGTCTTGCGACAATGGAATTGACTTCGTCAGTGGTCAGACCCTTGTCTTCATATTTGGCATTGATGAAAGCTCGCAAATCGTCTTCGATGAGGGCTTCATCCAGGCGGCGGTTCGGTACTTCGTCGCCGTGGGTGTAAAGCCAACCCTCGGCACGAAGCAACTCCACAACTGCCTTCTCGTATTCCGACTCGTAAAACTTACCTTTCTTCGCCATAGTTTAGGAGTGTATAATGTGCTGCATGAGGGCAGGACAAATAGTTTTTAATTGTTGGGATGCTTCCTCGGCAATTTGCTTTGCCTGACGTGCACAATGGTAAATGTCAACGATTGCGCGTTGCACTTCAATTGACGGTTTCGGAACTTTCATACGGCACATGTCACCCCATGTGAAAGTTTCTCGTGCACTTCCCCAAGAATGATATCTACCGTAGCGGTCAACTTCAGGGCGTAAAAACCACAATTGAAGAAATTCGGGAATTATCTCATCCTCAGAATTTACTTCAAATACTTCATTAACTGAAGAAATTAATATTGGATTTTCGAATTTTGAGAGACTTACAACTAGCCTTTTTTCATTATTAGTGGTTTGAATAAAACCAAACTGATTATAACGAACGATTTTATAGGAAGATAAGTCTCCTTTCAAGTCTACTTTTGACGTTGGTTCTCGATATTCCTTTGTTACTGAAATGCCCTTTACATCGCGGATTTTATTATCCTTATTACGCTCGTCAATTCTATGGATGTATTGACCGAGTTCTACCATTGGGGCGGTATGTTTGAGTTCGTCCATTTTGGCTTGGCAGAGTTCGAGCAGCGGTGTCGCGAGTGCTTCGTTCTCCTCTTTGAGGCGACGAAGCCCTTGCCAAACGTCCACCACTTCACGCTGACGCTCAACATCCGGCTCTCCATCCTTAAATGGCACAGGTATTTTAAATTCGCTTATGTCATGTATATTGAATTCAGCCCTTTGACTACCATAATTATGATAATCAACCATTCTCAAAAACTCTTTCCGCCTAAAAAATAACATTAAATACTGGGGAAGAATTTTTGAATCGGGTTTAATATAGAAAATAACGTAAAGATGGGATACTATACACATTTCACCCTCTCTATACGCTAATGATCCGATATTTAGACGGGAGGGATTGTATGTAAAATCACCAGTTCGTACAACTTTATAAGGCTTCAAATTAATGTCCGTTGTGACAGCCTTAGTTGGAGCAAACTCTCCTTGTGATGTAACACCTTCTATTAATTCAGCTCCATATTGCAAGTTTTTATTGTTCTCCCTTCGAGGTACAATAAACTCACCAATCCGAACCCATCTCACTTCCTTACTCTGCGTCATCTCTTTCCCGGACTTTAAGATAAAAGATTGCTTTCTGTCGCTCTATTTCCGCCCGAAGTTGNTCCGGNGAGGGCATATAGAGCATATATTTTGANGCAAACAAGTGGTNGTTGTCGTGAAGTACGGAATATCGGGCAATATCCTCATCGGTGTCATCGCAAAGCACGATGCNAATTGTGNGATTGTCCCCTTCGGTGCGCTTGAGTTCATCGTACATGCGCACATACATATCCATTTGTCCTACGTCCTGGTGGNGTATCTTTGAGGTTTTCAGGTCTATAAGGACGTAACATTTCAAGAAGATATTATAGAATACAAGGTCAATGTAATAATCTTCTTTCTCAGTATGGATATGTTGCTGACGAGCCACGAAAGCGAAGCCTTTGCCCAGTTCGAGGAGGAACTTCTCANGATTGTCGATAATGGACTGCTCTAAATCCGACTCTCGGAAAGAGGAGTCGACCGTGAAGCCCAGGAACTCTCCGATTACCGGGTTCTTGATAAATTCAGTAGGGTCCGGAGTCTTCAGCGGAGCTGTTAATTCTAGCATTTCTTTCTCCACAAGGTCTTTTTTCTGGCTCGCCACCCTGCGGAAGTAATATTGGGAGCTGACATTGCGTCGTAGCGTACGCGCACTCCAGTCTTGTGCTGCTGATTCTTCTTCATACCATGCTCTCGCATCAGGATTAAGTTCTTGGGTCAGAATAAAATAATGCGACCATGATAACAATTTCCCAGATTTTCCAAACGGTGTTTGGAAAATTGACGGATGTGTTTTGTAGAACTGGACGTAACTATATAAATAGCTTTTTGAGAACCCTTTTCCGTACTTGGAGGTGAGACGTTGGGATAGACCTTTGATTATATCAAGGCCATATTGTGCGCGGTTCTCTCCTTGAAGTTCTTCCTCTGCAATAAGTTGTCCTAAGAGCCAGTTGCGGCGAACAAGAGCCTCGTTGATTTGCCGATAAGCTGTTTGACGTGCATTATCAATAACATCCGAAGCCTTCAAAACGAGGTCTTGGAATACATGGTCAGAGATTCCTTTGGCTCCCTGTAGCGTTAATTTATTCTTACTCTGCGTCATAGCCTATGGACTTGAAAGCGTTAATAAGTGAGGCGCGGTTCTTCTCTTGCAAGTCGAGAAGGTCTTTAACCTTTGCTCCAGCTTTTGCAAGAACGTCCTCGAAGTCGAGGTTGGAGTCGCGGTCTACAAACTCAATGTATCGGCTCGGCACAAGACTCCAACCGTTCTCTTCGATGGTGTCCTTCGTGACGGCACGATAGAGTTCCGGCTGAGCATAATTACCCGGCTCNGCNATGGTCTGCCAGTCGGTGTAAATCTTATGAGCGGCGGCAATCTGCTCGTCGGANAGTTTGACGTATTTCTTNTCGTAGATGTTCTGACTCCACGAGCGNAAATCCATAAAGAGGATTTCGCCGCTGCGGTCGCGCAGGATTTTACCGTCGCGCGGACCGCCNTTCTTATTTTCGTTGAGTATCCANAGGGTAACNGAAATNTCNGTGGAATAGAACATCTCGCGAGGGAGAACNATAATNGCTTCNATTTTGTCTTCCTCNATGAGTTTCTGACGAATGGAGACGGTGTCTTCATCGTCGAGAGCACCGTTGGCGAGCAGGAAACCGGCAATGCCTTTGCCCGGCTTCAACTTAGAGAGCATGTGGAGGATCCAAGCGTAGTTTGCATTGCTCTCCGGCGGACGACCATAGTCAGCCCAACGAGCATCATGTTCGAGGCTCGACTCATACCACTTCTTGAGGTTGAAGGGCGGNTTAGCCATGATGTAGTCAAACGTCAGCCCNCGGTGCATNTCGTGGGTGAACGTNGAGGCGTGNCGCTCGCCGAGATGGTAGGTAATNCCACGCACTGCNAGGTTCATCTTGGCNAGGCGGAATGTCGTNGGNTCNGACTCCTGGCCGAACACATTCACNCCGATAGAATTGCCGCCATGNTTCTCGACAAACTTGGCNCACTGCACGAACATACCGCCNGAGCCGCAGCAAGGGTCGTAGAGAGTGCCGTCCATCGGATTAACGAAGGTGGCTATCAGTTCGACAATGCTCTTGGGGGTGTAAAACTCACCGTCCTCCTTGCTATCTTTCGCTTGGATTGCGTAGGCTTGCAAGAAGTATTCATATACACGCCCTATCAAATCTATTTCCTTGAATTTCTTATGGTCGATTTTATCAAGTTCGTCAATGACCTTTTTGAGGACATTGCCCTCGGTGCCGGAATTGACAAAGAGACCTAATGGCAAAGCTCCCTTGAGTTTATCGTCAGAGACCTGCAACTTTGCCATAGCGTCGTCAAGTGCGACGGCAAGAGCCTTAGGCTCGATGAGTTTCAGCTGCTCCCAGTCGGTAGCGTCTTCAAGCATAAACACACCGTCCTGACCGTAAGCCGACCGCTTCTTTGCCATAATTTCGGCAAACTCAGGGTCGTCGGCATACTCGGCAAGGATTTGTGCCCGCTTATCGTGGTAGCGTTCAGAAATGAATTTGAGGAATACAAGTGTCAGGAGCATATCGCGCTTATCAGTCAATGCGGCTCTACCGCGCAGACTGTCGCGACAACTAAACAATATGTCTTCGAGGACTTCCTCTTTCTGTTTTGCTACTTTCTTTGCCATATTAAAACTAAAAACTCCCCTCGTAGCATCTGAAGGCCGACCTTATCGAGATGTGCTCGCTTCGCTATTGCGAAGAACGCCTGTAACGACTACTCAGGAGGTTTAAGGGGTTTCGGCTCTCGCCGNATATCNTGGCNGAGCCAAGCGGCAANNCGGTTACTTTGCTATTAAAGGGTCATTCTCAGATTTAGTACGTTTATTAGGTGCAAATTTAACAATTTTTTCGGCATCGGGGCTATGCCTCTGACGAAAAGTTGATTATTTGTTTTTTGCTCCGTCCTTGAGGGCTTGAACGAGCCAACAAGGAAGGAGGATTAGTATTAAGAGAATTTCCATAGGGCGACAATTTTTGAAGTTTCGAGGAAGGCAAATTTTGTCTTCAACCTCAAAATTAGTCGCGCGATGGGCTTAATTCTTGCACACCAAAATTAAATAATGTTAAGTTGTTAATTTACGCCTGACATTGAGAGCGAGAAAGAGTCTCGGAAAGGTAGAAAGTGCCTTCTTGATTTATGAAATCTTCAAAAACATATTTAGGGAATACCCCAATTATGTGCTTTAATTCTATAAATAAGTAAGTATCGTAAATTAGTATATATTAAGATTCGAGATTGATCTTAGTGAGATTGGATTTTGCGAAGAGGGAGTTATGGGGTTCCATAATGACCGATGAGCAAAATAAAAGATCGCGATAGCAAGCTGAAGATTGGTATAAACTAATTTTCGATACTTACTTATATAATTAGTTATCTGATTTATAATTTGTTCGCATTGCCAGGGTTATTGCCTCGCCAATCAATGCCACTTCCGCGAGGAGGCAAAGTCTTTTATCGTTCCATTTTACTGTATGCCTGGCGATTTCAGCCGTTCTGAGCAGCTTATTCCGAATGGCCTTATCTCCAAATTATTTCATGCATAGCTGAATTGCAACTCTTTAAATAATCTCCCTACCCTGAACAAATTCGCCGTGGGCGACGTTTCATTTAAAACAAGGTGATAATAATTTAAAACCATAATACTATTTCAACTATGAAACGTTTATTCGCAACTTTATTTGTAGGGATGCTCGCGTGCGGCGGTTTCTTCGGCTTCGACGGTTTTGAGGCTAAGGCATGCACGCGCGTGGTCTATGAAGGCACCGACAGCCTTATCATCGTAGGCCGTTCACTCGACTGGAAAACACCTATTCCGACCAACGTATATGTCTATCCCCGAGGCATGAAGAAAGTGGGGACAAAGGCTAAGAACGCTGTTAAATGGACCTCAAAATACGGTGCCGTATACGCCGTGGGCTACGATGCCGGCGTCACTGAAGGCATGAACGAGATGGGGCTCTCTGTCAACGGCCTCTTCTGCAAAGGCACAATATACTCCAACGAAACCAATTCCGATCGCCCCCCTATGTCGCTCGCTGTGTTCCCGGCGTGGATTCTCGACCTTTGCGCCACTACCGACGAAGCGGTCGATCTGCTTAAAAATCAAGACTTCACGCTCTCTGGCGCGACATTCGACGGCGGCACGGTTTCAGTGCTCCACTGGGGCATAACCGACCGCAGCGGCCACTCGGTAATCGTTGAGTTTGTCAACGGCGACATTACTATCCACGACATGGGCAATTACCCCTGCATGACCAATGACCCCACATGGCCTCAGATGAAAGCCATTATCGACTATTGGCAGAAAATCGGCGGCACGAACGCGCTTCCCGGCACAGTCAGCAGCCCCGACCGCTGCGTGCGCGGCACCTTCTTTGTAGAGCACGTCGAAAAAACGTCTGACCCCGATCTCGGCGCTTCGATTCTCCGCACCGTAATGAACAACGTATCAGTTCCTTACTCCTACCACACCTCGGCCGACGGCGAGCCCAACGTGTCGATGACCCAGTGGCGCTCATTCTCCAACATCCGCGACCTCCGTNACTACTNCGACNTCNANACCNACAACGGATTTAACTACGTCGATCTCTCGCGTCTCGACCTCCAGCCCGGCGCTCCCGTGCTGAAGCTCACAACCGCCGATCAGACCAACCAAGTTGGCTGCGTCAACGACCGTCTTGAGCGCGTGGCCCCCTTCACCCCCATGTACTAATACCCGATCCCTATAACCAGGCAAGAGGGCAACGCCCTCTGCTTATTTTGCCACAAAAATGACCCTCAATAAGGGTCATTTTTGTGCATTTTTTGCGCGCTTTTTGCGCGTTTTTTGCGCGTTTAAGGGACATTTTTGCGCGTTTTTGCGCGCTTTTTTGCACCCAAAACGCGCATTTTCGCACGTTTTTTACCCCTGACAACAGAGTAATCCCGACACAAATAATCGCGCAAATCGAAAGTCAGACTTTCGATTTGCGCGATTTCGACTTTTTCGTTACCTTTGCCTCGACAACATAAGACCAACCGTTATGCCCTACATCGATCGCCGGATTTCAGATTCCATTCTAACCGCAGTCAAATATTATCCCGCCATCATTATGACCGGGCCGCGTCAAAGCGGAAAAACAACGCTCGCTCGTCACCTATTTCCCGATTACACATTCGTGAACATCGAAGACATCAGCACTCGAAATCGAGCTATTGATGACATCAACGGTTTTCTTGACAGCTTAGGCACGCGCGTCATAATCGACGAAATACAAAACCTCCCTGAGCTGCTTTCCGCAATCCAAGCCCGCGTGGACAACGACAAGTCTCTGCGGTATATACTTACGGGAAGCAACAACTTCTCACTTCTGCATAACTCTATGCAGTCGCTCGCAGGCAGAACCGCGTTATTCACAGTCTTGCCATTTTCGTTCAGCGAAATCAGGTCGCGACTCGATGTGTCGACGTCTGAATTAATGTGGCGCGGGTTCTATCCCGGAACAATTTCCGATTTAATTCCCCCGGATATTTTCTACCGCAACTATTATGGCACGTACGTAGAGCGAGACATCAGGGCACTCGGACAGGTACAACACCTCGATAAATTCCAACTATTCATGCGACTGTGCGCCGCGCGAGCGGGGAGTGAAATCAACCTCGCTTCGCTATCAGTCGAAACCGGCGTGTCGGCCCCGACTATATCCGCCTGGATTTCACTGCTGAAGGCCTCCTATATTGTGTATTCGCTACCTCCATATTATGCCAACATCTCGAAACGTCTTACTAAAACGCCCAAACTATATTTTTATGATTCAGGCCTGTTATGCTATCTTTTAGGCATTGAGCAGGCATCTCAACTCGACACTCACCTGATGCGAGGCGCTATTTTTGAAAATATAGCGGTGACGGAAATGATAAAAAACCGATATAACATAGCCAAAGAGCCAAACGTCTACTTCTATCGCGAAAATTCGGGCCGCGAAGTAGACATCGTTGAGGAAACCGTCGAGGGGTTGAATATATATGAAGTAAAAGCCGGCGCCACTTTCCAGACCGACTTCACTAAAAACCTCAAGTATCTCCAACAACTTCTTCCTAATGTAAGAAACGCGGCTGTGATTTACAACGGCGAGACGCAGGGCTCGAACTTGCTGAATATACGCGACATCTAATCAGCCGCAACGACCTGAGACACAATCATCACGCTGACAAGGGGTTGGGAATCCCTGATATTTCACTTGGATTGGAGGTCGTATTTGCGGAGGAGAGAGGTTGGGCGATATGACTGCTTGGCGTAGCGGAGAGCGGGGTCGCCGCAGTCTTCCTCGCGGTTGAGGTATTTGACCTCGGGGTGCACGCGGGCTATGCGCTCGGCGAAGAATTTATTGATCGCCGCCCCGGCGCCCGCAACGTTTTTATCCATTTTCTCAATATGCACGTAGGCCGTATCGCCAATAATTTCAGCTACAGAGAAGGCCACGATACGCCCTGTGCGGTCGGTCAAATATACCCCCTCAAACGGATAGCGGTTGAAGTCGCTGAGAACGGCCACGGTCATCGCCTGCTCTTCAACTTTTGTGGCCTCATAGTCCTCAAATCCAGAGAAATCGTAGAGCGTATCCTCCTCGTCGTCGCCAGCGGCGGCTTCGATTGCGCGGTACGCATCGATCACAGCGCCTACGTTTTCCGAAGTGATTTCTACCAGTTCATAGCCGGGATTGTCGGCTATGAAGCGATTCACGTGATTGCGCTTCTTGTTGAAAGGCTTGCCGCGGAGAGTAGCCAGGTCTTCGATATTGTACAGATAATCTGACCAATCGGCCAGTTCGGTCACGACCCACGCATCATCGGCTGCCAAATCGGCGGCGATTGGCTCGGGCACAGCCGACAGGCGCAACGCGATGCCGCGCTCCTCGCAATACTCCCTCAACAGGTCAAGCGACTCGCTGAGCGGCAGCTCCCCTATCGGGAGCGAAAACGAAGGGGTAATCTCATCCGCCTCGCTGACGCCCGAAATAAACAGCGTGTCGCGATATGTACAGTATTTGTAACGGAAGAAATCGGTCCACATCAGTATTCCCCCGATGCTGAAATCGCAGGTACGCCAGCGGTTGTGACTCAGGCAGCGAGCTATCGCCGGAATGTCGTCGAGCGTTATCTCACTGAAAGATAAAGGCGAGCAATAATTGATCGCTGCAAAAGATCGCCTCACGGAGGGGCGCGNTGTGTNTTGTCNTGTAGTCTTCANAGTAATATTGAAACGTCTCANCGCGTCCTATAGTTCGCNCAATCAAGTAGAGGCTGTCTAATAATGAGAATTAGACGGTCTCTTTAATGGGGAAATATTCATAGTTCCTCCAATATCATGAAAAGCATAAAAGCCAATGAGGATAAATGGGCGTTAGACTATCTATGAGTTGGAGGTTGTGTAAGTAGTTTTTCGGGATAGTCTCCTTTGCCGTTATAGCATTTAGGCGTTTTTATGAGAGTATTTTAGTAGTGGTGCGATAAAAATCCAACCACTGCGGTTAAAATATTAGTATTTAATTAAATACAAGAGAACATTGATTTTTTTGATTTGAAAATGATTTATTAGTCTTGTTGTTCACTGCGTCAAGATTATGAATCAAGGTAAGTTTATATTCTCTCAGGTCGTAGAGTTTATACCACGTTATCAGTTTGACAAACTGGTTAAGCAATATAAAGGCGACTGGCATTCAAAGAATCTCAACAGCTACTCTCATTTGCTTCATCTGCTGTTCGGGCAGTTGACGGGATGCGACTCGCTACGAGACATCTGTATGTGTTTGGAAGCTCACTCCAACATACTCAATCATATCGCACCAGTAGTAGTTAAAAAACATATCATAAATTATTATAATTCTATCAAATTTTCATAATTTTGTAATCTATGAGGAGGTTATGGCTATATCTTCTATTATTTCCGCTACAGCTGTCGGTAAAAGCGCAATCAATGACAGCTGAGGACTATTATGTGCATGCTTTTAATGAAATGTCTGATATGCTTGCCGGCCGAGACACGCTATCAATAAAACGAGCCGTCTACCTTGCTGAATGGGCATTTTATGAAGGGAATTTAGACTATAAAACCGACTTCTGCAATGAAATTGATAGAATAACGACGTTTATTCAATCTTTATATGAGGTAAACAAACTTCAAACATACAAAACAGGCATGCAAATGGCTATCAGTTCATACATAGTCAGCCCATATTCCGGGAATGGATATACTCCGTATACCTATGACTTTGAAACTTTTTCAATGGACAAAGAGCCTTGGGAACGTCAATTTGTCAGCAGAACGCTCAAAACACATAAAGGGCAGTGTCGTTCCCTTCCGTGGATGTATAAAATACTTGCTAATGAATTAAATGCAGATGCAGCATTAGCCCATGCCCCACGGCACAGTTATATAATGTATAAAGATGAGGATAATATTACACCGGAGGAATGGATAAACCTTGAATTGACAACTAATCAGATGAACCCTTCGTGGTGGATTAAAGAGGATTTTGAGATTTGCGATTCAGCGGTAATTGCAGGAACTTATATGACTCCATTGACTGATATCCAGACTGTAGCTTGTCAGATGGCCGATCTCGCCTTTGGTTATTGCGAAAAGTTTCATAGGTATGATGAGTTTACGTACTACTGCTCAAGCAGATCGTTAGAGTTTTATACGATGAATCCAAATGCCTGGATAATACGAGGCAAATCACTTGAACGAATAATTCAAAATTATCTTGTCAGGAATGGAAATTTTAATGATGATTATGCTGCTTATCTATTACGTCTGATGGATGAGACAAAATGGCGGTTAGATCATACATACATGACAGAAGAAACAGATGAAATCCGTGAAAGAAGAAGACAGCAAGCCATAGAAGCTCAAAAAATACAAGAGAAGTCCTTATCAAAATGAAACGAATAAATTTATTATTAATTTTACTTCTGCTTTATCCATTTAGCAGTAATGCATATTCTCATTTATCACCATATTCATACTGTGGTGGCGATCCTGTCAACTGTGTCGACCCGACCGGTTGTGTCATTGAGGGAATCACAAAAAAGGATGCTGCAATGGCCGTTGAAGACTTTAGAGCTATGTTTCCCGGGGATGAATTCACTAACTTTAGGAATCTGATAGTCCAATCCGGCAAGAAACAAAATGGGAAATCACTTGCTCCAATATCTTCTGAAGCTGTTTCTGCAGCCTTTAATGGGATTTCGTTAACCGAAGATCAACAGGCATTGGTTGATATGGTTGTCAATACGATAAATTCTGATGATATCCATAAGGTTGAATATATCTCAGGAACAGGTGTACTCTCACCACAAGCTGAAGCTTCATTCCTGCCATCATTTATGGAAGGGGAAATAGGTCCGCATATGCCACAAATAATGGAAGCAAATGGAGGCGTGCCTCTTTGGTTAATTGTAAATGAAGGGGGAGGTGGCGTTACCACACCAACTAAAAAAGGATCACATTCATTGATTATATTAGGAGGGGAACATCCGAATGGACAGGNCGTTACAACTGGACATGAAATCTTGGGCCANGGTCGTTCNTGGGCTACAGGTCTAGGTGATAGTTTNCAACANGTNCAAGCAANTAGAACAGAAAATCTTATATTACGAGTGATGGGCATTCCTTTTATTAATACCGGTGTAAATCATGGACCCAAAACAGCAGTGCCTCAGCCATCGCTCCTACCATCATTTAGATAAATGAAAAAAACAGTAGTAATAATGTTATTTATTCCCATATTTATTCTCACAAGTTTCAATATGGGTGCAGATAGTAAAAACAATACCATCGATAATAATTTACATATTTCTTTGGAGTTTTTACCGGATTCTATAAAAGAGATTGTCTCCAATAAACCATTCATTTTATATGATTATGGACATCATGGCACGAAGTGGTGCCTTATATATGAGGGGGCAAATTCTTATTATATAAAAATAGGCACTACACGAAATGAACCTCATAGTTTTATTTCCATAGTAGACACAATGAAACTTATGGATTCATATAGGGATTTATTCTGTTGGGTTATGGACACGTTGCCGAATATAACAAAGGATATGGATCGATTATATACAAAACAATTGTCGA
>WFLX010007700.1_pt1 | contig 12605 bp, 8 predicted proteins | sample 4967041 | NCBI WGS metagenome assembly WFLX01 (sample SAMN12857096, study PRJNA449069) | gut metagenome | isolation source: stool from male and female vole | host: Microtus ochrogaster | place: USA:Florida | collected 2017 | reverse complement strand
ATGGCATAGAGTGTCTTGCCGTCTTTGTTGGCGGTGAACCATGTCAGACCGTCGTTGTAGACTTCGGCGTTGCGGGTCGAGTAGATGGCCTCGCCGTTTTTGTCGAGCCATGTGCCCACTTCGGTCACGACGTCGGCAATCACCGGTTCGATAGTGCCCAGCGGTGTGGGGCCTACGCCGAGAAGGAGTGAACCGCCCTTAGCGGTGATTTCGGCAAGCATACCTACGACCTTGTTGGGAGTCATGGGATGGGGATTGTGAACCCAACCCCAGGCACCGGTCAGCGGTATGCAGCTTTCCCACGGATAGTTGAGCTGAGTTTCGGGGATGCCGCGTTCGGGCGTCTGATAGTTCTCGTTGCGNCCCTTGATGGCGCGGTCGACCGAGATGAGGCCTGGGTGGAGACCGCCGCGGGCGCTCACGAGGATGCTGTCGAGATTGATGTCGTCGCCGGTAATCCAGCCACCGTCGAGCCANAGGATATCNAANTTNCCGTANTCNCCNCCGAGNAGNTCGCNNAGCTGNCCGGCNGTNNANTCCTGATAGTTTTTCCACCAGTCGGGATGACGCTCCTTCGAGTAGTTGATGTGACGGCCTTTGGTGGCGTAGGCGTCGTTCCAGAACCACTGCGTGTGCCAGTCGGGCTTCGAGAAATAGCAACCAATCATGAAATCCTGGTCGCGGAAAGCGTTGAACACCTCTTTAGCCACATTTTTTCGCGGGCTGTAAGCAAACGGACCTTTGGCAATGGTAAAATCGGTCAGTTTGGAATCGAAAGTGCAGAAGCCGTCGTGGTGCTTGGTGGTGAAAATCATATATTTCATACCGCCCTTCTTCATGATGTCGGCCCACTGCTCGGGATTGAATTCCGATGGGTTGAGAGCTTCTGAAAGTCCCCAATACCATTTTTTGTAGCCTTCGTAGTTGCAATCGTTGGGACGTGTAATCCAGTCCTCGTCGCAGAGAGGCCACGACTCGCAGATGCCGGGCAATGAATAGAGACCCCAGTGGAAAAGCACACCGTACTTCTGGTCCTGCCAGTCGTCAAGTTTTTTTAGAACGGTCTGGTCGGTGGGCCATACGTAGCCGTTGGCCTCCGACTGCTCATGTACGTAGCTGTTTGTCACAGCGTCCTGGGCGAAAGCCGAAGTAGCGGCAAGCACACCGACGCCGGTTAAAAGATGGCGAATTGAAATCATTAATCTGAAAAATAAGGTATGGTTAGAATTATGGTATTTAATTACTAATGCGGGGAAGCAACCGGCATTGCGCACGATTACTTATCTGCAAAAATACTCATTATTTTTAACATTGNAGNNTATTTCTCCTACAGAAATAGTTGCCGCAACATTTTTTTTTCGTAATTTTATCGACGCACTCCGAATACACGGAATATAACCATAGAAAAATAATGAGAACATCGCTCACACTGGCAGCCGGATCGGCCCTCATGCTCCTCCCCTCCTGTAGCGGACAGAAGAAAGCCGCGATACCCGAAGCGGGCAAAATGCCCAACATCGTCTACATTCTCGCTGACGATATGGGCTATGGTGATATACACGCCTACGATTCGGCGTGTAAGATACCGACGCCNGCACTCGACAGCCTTGCGGCCGACGGCATAGCGTTTACCGACGTACACTCCAATTCGGCNGTCAGCACCCCTACCCGCTATGGNATCCTGACAGGCAGATATGCTTTCCGGTCGAGACTTAAAGACGGTGTTCTCGTAGGCCATGACCCGTCGCTAATCGAACCGGGACGTGAAACGGTAGCCACTCTACTGAAAAAAGGAGGATACAACACGGCATGCATCGGCAAGTGGCATCTCGGCCTCGATTGGGCGCGCCGCGACACGACCAAGGCTCTTTTCACAGGAAGTCCGTGGGATATTACCGACACCGAAAACGTTGACTATACCGGACCGGTTAAGGGTGGGCCCTCCGACCACGGATTTGACTACAGCTACATAATGCCCGCATCGCTCGATATCGCCCCCTACGTATACATCGAAAACGGCAGGGTCAACAGCCCAGTGACCCGCCACGCGCCGGCATGGAGCGACGATAAGGCCCGCGGCATGTGGTATCGCCACGGCGATATTGCCGAGAATTTTGACCACGCAAACTGTCTGCAACACTTCACCGGCAAAGCCGTTGACTACATCAAGGCCTCGGCCGGTAGCGACAAGCCGTTCTTCCTTTACTTCCCGCTGACAGCTCCCCACACCCCCTGGCTGCCGTCGGAGGAGTATCAGGGACGCTCGGGAGCGGGAGTCTACGGCGATTTTGTATGCATGGTCGACGACGTAGTGCGTCAGGTGCGTGACGCTCTCAAAGAGACCGGTCAACTCGACAACACTATCGTGATTTTCGCAAGCGACAACGGGTCGAACTGGATTCCGGCCGACATAGCCGAAACCGGCCACCGCGCCAACGGCATCTATTCCGGCCAAAAATCCGACATCTGGGAAGGCGGCCACCGTGTGCCTTTCATCGTGTCGTGGCCTGCTCAAATAAAGGGCGGACGGACCAGCGACGAAATTCTGTGCACAACCGACCTTCTGGCCACATGCGCCGAAATGACCGGTCAGACGCTGGCCGACGATGCCGGAGAAGACAGCTTCAGCTTCTGGAAAATCCTGACAGATCAGCCCCATGAGAGCCCCATACGTCCGGCAACCGTCCACCACTCAATCGACGGTTACTTCGCCTTGCGTCAAGGCGACTGGGTCTATCTCGACGCTCACGGCTCAGGCGGCTGGACACTTCCGGAGAGCGATGCAGCCGACCTGCCCTCCGAACAGCTCTACAATCTCAAAGATGACCCCGCAGAGAAAAACAACCGTATTGCCGAGCATCCCGAAATGGCAAAATCCATGAAGCAGCTTCTCGACAAATATGTTGTGGAGGGCCGGAGCCGTTAAAACAACCATATCATGAGTAATACGATGATTAAGAAACCGGTTAAATTCAGCCCCTACGTCGGCACNTTGTCGGTGACCGTCACCATAGCTGCCGCAGGATTTTGCATCTACCGACACCGCAATACGTCGCCCGGACTAATCTACACTATATGCGCCCTGTTTGGCATACTTGCAATATGCGCCTTGTACTATACACCGCTTTGGATTTCGGTAGACAATCAGAAAGTGAGAATCAGGCGCCCGCTTCGCTCAAAAATCATTCCGCTTAGCGAGATTGAATCCGTCAAAGCCTGCCCGCCCACAATGGCCGCACGCCGTCTNTGCGGCAGCGGTGGATGGTGCGGCTACTGGGGATGGTTCAGCGAGCGCGACCTCGGCAAATACTTCGCCTACTATGGCAAAGCCTCCGACTGTTTCCTCCTGACCCTGAAAAACGGCCGGAAATATATGCTCGGCTGCGAAGACCCGCAATCCGTGATTGACTTCCTAAACTCACATATCCGATAAGAATATGACCGTGCCATGAGCAGTCTGGCGAAAAAAAATTGAGCGCGGAGGTTTAGGAAAATGGGAGTTATGTGTCATTACGATGTATGACGAACATAACTGACATAGAAAAGCTTTTCAAAGCCCACTACCCGCAGCTACACCGACTGGCCACGGTGATGCTGCACGACGAAGACCTTGCGCACGACATGGTCCATGACGTATTTGAGTCGGTGCTCTCCGCCGGGGCATCCGTTCCGGAATCGNCCGGCTACCTGATGGCAGCCGTAAGAAACCGNTGCCTCAACTATCTGCGCGACACCGATATGCACCGTCGACTCACAAGCCTATATTTCATCGACACCGACACCTACGATGCCGAACAGTGGCCCGACGAGGAAACAATCGTAAGAATCTACGGCATAATCGCGTCGGAGCTCACGGAGGCATCGCGCCGCGTCATGGAGATGCGCTTCGTCGAAGGATTGACCTTCGCAAAAATCGCAGCCACGTTAGGCATAAGCGAAACGGCTGTCTACAAACATGTTCGTCAGGCATTAATAGTAATCCGCAAAACCCTGAAACAGCATGAACAGTAATCTCACCGACCGTCACCACGAAGCCGAACTCTTCGACCGCGTGATTGACCTCATCGAACACCCTGAGCAATATAGCGCTGAACGCATTGACGAACTGCTCTCCGACCCCGAAGCCCTGAAAATCTACAATCTTCTGTGCAAAACCGGCTCGGCCATGCATGCCGGCAAAACCTTGTCGGACGCCGCAGTTGAAAAACAATGGGAGCGCTTCGCCGCCACGCACCGCCAATCGCGCGCATCGCGCATCCTGCCGCTACGTCTCGGTAGCCGCGCCGCCTCAATAGCCATCGTAGCCCTGACCTCACTGGCAGCCGTAGCTATAGGTGTCGCCGTGACCGCGAAACTCAGCCCATCGGAACCGATAGCTGAAACCGATATTGAAATCATCACTCCTGCAACCGTAAAACCGGCTGTCGCCGTCGCCGCTCCTGACGACACGACCGCCAACGCCCCTACTCCCATACTGTTCGAGGAGGCTACACTCGAAACCATAACCGAAGCACTGGCGAAGCACTACGGTCTAAGCGTTCAATTCAACAACGCCAACGCTAAAGATCTGCAGCTCTACTATAAATTCGACCCCTCGCTCCCGATCGAAGATGTAATAGACCAGCTCAACACATTCGAGCAAATCAATCTCCGTATCGATGGTAACACACTAATAGTAGACTGAGACAATGCGACAGATTATTACTTTCATACTGGCGGCGATATCGCTGGCCGCAGCCTCCGCCGACACTTACAGCTACGACTTCTCCAACACTCCGCTCGCCAAAGCTCTGGTACAAATCGGCCGCGAGCACCCCGAAGTCAACCTCTCCCTTATCTACAACGAACTCAACCTCTACCGCACCTCTGCGTCCGTGCGGGCCGACAATGCGACCGACGCCATCAGCCAAGCCATCGACAGCAATCCGGTGTCAGTCATTGAGAAGAACGGTACTTTCTATGTGGAAGCACTTCAACACGGTCACTACCGCTATCACGGCCGCGCCATTGACTTCGACAACGAACCAGTAGCCGCCGCCCGTATAATGCTCCTTGCTCCCGGCGACTCAGCGGTAATCACCTACGGTCTGACTGATGAGGAAGGTCGATTCACCATACCGTGCGACAACCGGCAAGTGATAGTTAAAGCCGGATGTATCGGCTACAAAACAGCNTATAAACTTTGCAACAGNTTTGCGGTTGGTGATATCGTCATGGAAAGTCTGCCCATACAGCTCGGCAGTGTCACCGTAGTGGCTGATAAGGCGTCACTTTATTCCGACAAAAGTATATTCCGACCTACCCAGCAGCAACGGAAATCTTCGCAGACGGCTACGGAGCTGCTCAACCGAATGGCCATCCCGCAGATAAATGCCCGTCTGGGCTCGGAAAGTCTGTCGACCGTCACCGGGCAACCGATAGCGATATATATCGACTACGTCCCCGCCTCAGCCTCGGAATTGCGAATGATGCGAACGACCGACGTCAAGAGCGTGGAATATCTTGAGTTTCCGACCGACCCGCGGTTTCAGGGTAGCAGCTATGTAATCAACTTCAGAATGCAGAAATATGAATATGGAGGCTACATCAAGACACTTGCTTCGGAATCATTGATTGCCAACTCGGGACTGGCACAGACCAATGCCAGACTTCAACGAAATAAGATGACTTTTGATGTGATGGGTTATGGCTATTATATGGACAACCGCCATATTGGCTTCGACCGGACAGAGACGTTCCGTCTGCCATCGGACGACAATGGCCGCACGGAGACCTTTCAACGCCGACAGTCGACAGAGTCATCACACTTCACCACGCGCAATTTCGAGACAAGCGTCAGAGCCCTCTATAACGCCGACAAGATAACAGCCAATACACAGATAGCTTTCGGTGGCGAAAACACGCCGCGCAATAATCAATCGGGCATCACGCGGTATACACCGTCGACCGTACACGAAAACTCGGAGTTTAGCTCGACGGCCGACAACCGTTCGAAATATCTCTCCTATAATGGCTATTATTATTTTTCGCTTCCGCACGGCAACTCGCTTACCGCACAGCTTGACTATCAGTACTCGCGCACGGCCCAGAGCTCCATGTATGAGGAGACCGGTTTCTCACCCATAGCGAACGGCGCGCACGACAACACAAATAGCGGGAGTGCCCGAATAACCTACAATCAGACATTCGGCAGAGCACACTCCATAAAAGTTTCCGGTTACGGGTTGTACGAAACCAACCNTACGGCTTACAGCGGNTCCCTCTCCACTCTCGATAGAGCCTCAACAAAATCTGCTCAGGCGGGTGCCGGATATAACTTCAACAACAAGGATTTCTCAGGGTCGCTCGGCTTTGGCTGGGACTGGGTGCAAACCGCACTCAACGACAACGAAGCTTATGCTGCATTTCCTTACGCTGATGCATTCTTAAACTATTCGATTAACCGGAAGAANTCTTTTAATATCGGATTCCATTATTCGGTATGGCCACCGTCGTCGAACTATAAGAGCGACAAGGTGATTCAGGTTTCGCCGTTCATGNGTCACACCGGCAATCCGCATCTGAAATCGCATCGNAGTTTCGATTTCGGCTTTAACTACACATTTGTTCCGACGCAGCGGTTTAACATGACGGCATTTGGCTACGCATGGCTTGTTGGCAACCGCGCGGCGTTCGTCTACAAAGCTACTCCGGAGGGAATCCTACGCACAATCGAGCAGCCTATAGGCCGTCTGAGCCACTACACTTACGGCATCAATGCCTCGACAACCCAACTCAACGGCAACCTCCAGCTTTCGGGACAAGTGGCGCACCTCTATGTGCGCGACGGAGCGCCGTTCGAAGTCACACACTCGCAGATAAGCTACTATCTGCAAGCCATGTACTATGCCGGACAATTCAACTTCGCCATAGCCTACCAATCGCCCGAAGGCACTATCAACTATGATTCGATGGCCGGCACGTGGTGGAAAAAGAAATGCAATCTCACATTTCAGGCCGGCTGGAGCAACAGNGTCTGGAATCTACAGCTCACAGCCCAGAACCTGCAACGATGGAACTGGGTGACATCACGTGATGCGATGGAAAGCGCGTCCTACTCCGTAGCAAGCCGAAATCTGGGCCCTGACGCCCACGCCTTAATCAAACTTTCGGCGACCTACACATTCGGGTTCGGCAAGAAGGTAGATCGCAGCAATGATATATCGAAGCAGTCGGGTGCATCGTCGGNTNTCCTCANATGACGGACNCGATATTTTCTGTATTTTNACTTGAAAAATGGGAAATAAGGAAGATTTACATAAATTTGTAAGACGTAAATCTAAAAAAACGTCATAACCATGATTAGAANAGTGCTAAGTTTTGTGATGGCAATCGCCGCCATGCTGCCGGCTTACGCCGCGGAGAAAAATGCAAAACCCTTCACCGCCCCCGAAATCCGCGAATGGAAAGGCAGTGCGGGTGAGCTGAAACTACCGGAGTCACCGACCATTGTCTACACCGATGGCTCGCTGCAGACCGTGGCCGATGTGTGCGCGCAGCAATATAAAGCTCTGACCGGTCACACTGCCACAGTCAAAGCCGGAAAAGCAACTGACGGAGACATCGTGCTTTCAATAAAGCCNGTTAAAGGCCTCGGTAACGAAGGCTACAGACTCAACATTGACAAGAAAATCGAAATCACGTCGCCCGACGCCGAAGGAGTAAGATGGGGCACACAGACCCTGCTGCAGATGCTGCGCCAGTCGCCGGAGTTGCCCAAGGGCGTAGCCACGGACTGGCCCGACTATGGCGTGCGAGGATTTATGATCGATGCCGGACGCAAATACATACCGCTTGACTATCTCTATAAACTGGTCGACGACATGGCCTATTACAAGATGAATCGTCTGCATGTGCATCTCAACGACAACGGATTCAAATACTATTTCGACGATGACTGGGACAAGACACAGGCAGCATTCCGCATGGAGAGCGACGTGTTCCCCGGACTGACCGCCCGTGACGGTTCATACGGCAAGGAGGAATATCGCGCGTTCCAGAAATATGCGGCCGACCATGGCGTCGACATAGTAAGCGAAATCGACGTCCCGGCCCACTGTCTGGCGCTGACGCGCTTCATGCCTGAGACGGCGAGCGCCGACGGCCGCAATGACCGTGACCATCTCGACCTCGACAGTCCGGCCACCTACGAACTCCTCGACAAACTCCTGGCCGAATATCTCGAGGGTGAGAACCCTGTGTTCACAAGCCCGCGCTTCCACATCGGCACCGATGAGTATCAGGGCGACAGCCTGACGATGGAGAAATTCCGTGCGTTCACCGACCGATATATAAAGTATGTCAAGAAGTTCGGCAAGGATCCTCTCATCTGGGGCTCCCTGACTCACGCCAAAGGCTCGACACCAATCGAAACCGAAGGTGTGGAAATGTATCTCTGGAGCAATGACTATGCCAAGCCCGAGGACATGATTGAATTGGGTTACAATGTGGTTTCGATTCCCGACGGCTGGACCTACATCGTACCGAAAGCCGGATACTACTATGACTATCTCAACAACAAGAAGCTTTACGACGAATGGACTCCGGCCAACGTGAACGGTGTGAAACTTCCGGAACGTCATCCGCAGCTGCGAGGCGGCATGTTTGCGGTGTGGAATGACCATCCCAACAATGGCTTGACAGTGCGCGACATCCATCACCGCATTATGCACTCACTGCCGGTCATGGCCACCAAAACATGGGACGGCGCCAACGTCAGTCTGCCTTTTGAAGATTTCGAGAATGCCGCTCCCGCACTTGGTGAAGNTCCGGGCGTAAACTATCTGGCGAAGCANAGCGCCACGCCTGCAACGGNGCTCGAACTCGCCGAGGTGACTCCCGGCATGACTCTCCCCATCGAGGAAATCGGTTATGACTACACGGTTGAGTTTGACATAGAAGGAGGCAACGAAAAGAAAGGCACTGCACTGTTCAGCACTCCTGAAGCCACNGTCTGGCTCAGCGACCCCATCACAGGCAACATGGGCTATAGCCGCGAGGGACATCTTAACAGCTTCCGTTTCGACGTCAGGCCCGGTGAAAAGCATCACGTAAAAATCTTCGGAAATAACCGCACCGTAACACTTTACGTCGATGGCAAACTCGTTGACGACATGAACGAGCGCTGGATAAGCTACAACGGCAGCAAGCGGAAAATGGCTCAGGTGCGCACGCTCGTGTTCCCGCTCGGCAATGCCGGCGATTTCACAAGCCGTATAACCAATCTTAAAGTAGCTCAAAGCAACTAATTACACTCAATCCTATCAATCGGGCCAACTGGACTAATCAGACCAATTGGCCCGATTGTAGTTTTTTCAGATTGCTTTTTGTAAATTTGCAAGCGATATGAAAGAGCGTCTGAAACACATACTTTTCCTGACGGCATGCCTCGCGACTGCCGCAACGATTAACGCACAGACCGAAGAGCCCGACTCTATGGCCGTAGAGCTTGACGAGGTGACGGTGACGCGCCGCGACCCCGGACTGAAAAAACTACGTGGCACGGCATTCAACACCGAAGACATATCGGCCGGCGAACTTGCGCGCGCAGCCTGCTGCAACCTCGGAGAAAGCTTTACGACAAATCCGTCGGTCGACGTGAGCTATAACGACGCCGCAACCGGAGCCCGACAGATAAAGCTGCTGGGATTGTCGGGCACATACGTGCAGATGCTTACCGAGAATATCCCCAACTTCCGAGGCTCGGCCCTCCCCTACGGACTGGGCTATGTGCCCGGCCCATGGTTGCAGTCAATCCAGGTGTCGAAAGGCGCAAGCTCGGTCAAAAACGGCTATGAGTCAATCACCGGCCAAATCAACATTGAGATGAAGAAGCCGCAAGCCGATCAGGAACTGGCTCTGAACGGCTACGCCGACACAAACGAGAAAGTGGAGCTGAACGCGTCGGGAAATCTTAGGCTCACTCCACGACTCTCGGCCGGACTGCTTCTCCACGGCGAAAACACCTTTGAGAGCCACGACCATAATTCCGACGGATTCATAGATATGCCTCGCCTCAAACAAATAAACGCCATGAACCGCTGGGCCTGGATGGGCAGCAAATACGTGTTTCAAGGCGCTGTGAAATTTCTGAGCGAAGAGCGCATCAGNGGTCAGGACGCACGCCACACCCTGCACACCGGAGCGAGTCACCCTACAATCAATCCNCTATATCAGATAAAAATCAGGACTAACCGCTGGGAAGCATTTACGAAAAATGCTTATATATTCGATAAAACCAACGACGGCAATGTGGCCATGATTATATCGGGGTCGCACAATGATTTCCGGTCAGGTTACGGTCTCAAGCTCTACGACGTGAAGCAAGCAAACGCTTACGCGTCGCTGATGTTTGAGCGAAAATACGGCGAGCTCCACGCNCTGTCGACCGGACTCAGCTTTAATTACGATCACTACAGCCAGAATCTTCGGCTCGTACACAATCCCGACGTAGCGCCCGACCGGTCGAAAGAGATAGAAGCCGTGAGCGGCGCCTACGCACAATACACGTTTAATCTCGCCAACAGCCTGCTGCTGATGGGCGGTATAAGATATGACTACAGTTCGCTCTACGGCTCGATGTTGACGCCGCGAGTTCACGGCCGCTGGAACATAGCCGAAGCCCTGACCATCCATGGCTCGGCAGGCCGAGGATTCCGAACGCCCCACATAATGGCNGAAAACAACTTCCTGCTCGCATCGTCGCGTTCGATAGTGATAGACACGGATATCGACCGCGAAGAGGCCTGGAACCTCGGCATCGGCACCGGGTCGATGTTTTATATCGGCTCGAAAACGCTGAACTTCAACACGGAGTTTTACTACACGGATTTCCGCCATCAGCTTGTGGTAGATTTCGACTCCGACCCGCAGTCAGTCGCGTTCCGCAATCTCAACGGACGCTCTTACTCACATACATTTCAGGTCGATGCCACATATCCGTTTTTCGCTGACTTTTCGCTGACGGCAGCCTACCGCTTTACGAAAGTGAGAATCGATTACGGCTCCGGACTGACCGACAAACCGCTCACATCGCGCAACAAGGGCTTGTTCACAGCATCCTACGCTCCGATGATGGGGCTTTGGCAGTTCGACGTCACTTGCTCGATAAACGGCAGCGGGCGTATGCCGTCGCCACCCGTCGGCACCGACGGAAAACCGGCATGGAATCCACGCTACAACGCATTTGCGCAGCTCAATGCGCAGGTCACCCGAAATTTCCGTCACTGGGCAGTCTACGTAGGAGGCGAGAACCTCACCGCCTATCGCCAGAAGCGACCAATAGTAGGCGCGGAAAATCCATGGGGCACAGGCTTTGACGCCACGATGGTCTACGCGCCGCTTCATGGCGCCGTGGTCTATGCCGGATTCCGCTATACACTGACAAAATATTAACATCTAAATAACTTTTTAATTATGAAAAAGTCAATTATCCTCCTCATGATTGCTTTCGGCGCAATGACCGCCGGCGCAAAAACCGTCACTTCATCGTTCACGGTCAATCCCGGCATGTCGTGCCAGAACTGCGAGAATAAAATCAAAAGCAATCTGCGCTTCGAGAAAGGCGTGAAGAAAATCACCACATCGCTGTCGGATCAACTCGTAACGGTCACCTACGATGACGAGAAAACTTCCGATGCCAATCTTNTCAGNGCGTTNAAAAAGATAGGATACACGGCAAAACTTTCAGACGGCAAAGCTGCGAAAGGTCACGAGTGCACCGGCGACCACAAATGTTCCGACGATAAGAAGTGCGGCGGCAAGCATGACTGCTGCAGCGACAAAAAGAAATAAAATCCGGTAAGCGACACCACGATGAAAAAATATCTTGTGACCGGGGCAGCCGGCTTTATCGGGGCCAACTTTGTCAGATACATTCTCGACAAATGGGGCACAGATATAGATGTCCTTATTATCGACGACCTGACTTACGCCGGCAATCTGTCGACCATAGCGGACGAACTTGCAAAACCCAACGTGAGGTTTGTCAAGGGGAATATCTGTGACAGCGCACTCGTCGGGCAGACAATGGCGGACTTCAATCCGGACTATGTGGTGAATTTCGCGGCTGAGACGCATGTGGACCGCAGCATCGACAACCCGAGGACNTTTCTTGAGACCAACATACTCGGGACGCAGTCGCTTCTCGAGGCCGCCAGAGAGGTGTGGCAATGCGGAAAAACGGAAAACGGTCGCCCGAAATATCTCGACGGACGGAAATATCTGCAAATCAGCACCGACGAGGTTTACGGGTCGCTTAGCCGCGACTTCGCGACGGCGCAACCGCTTGTGATTGACGAGGCTACAAGCCGTGTGGCGAAAGGACGCGACAATCTCAAGACGTTCGGCCGAGAGTTTTTCAAAGAGACAACTCCGCTCGCTCCCCGCTCACCCTACTCGGCGTCGAAGGCAAGCGCCGATATGCTTGNGGAAGCGTATCACGAAACATACGGNCTACCNGTCAACATTNCCCGATGCNNCAACAATTACGGCCCGGCGCAGTTCCCCGAAAAGCTCATACCACTGATATTCAATAATATCGTAAAGGGCAAACCACTACCGGTCTA
>WFLX010148983.1_pt2 | contig 12606 bp, 4 predicted proteins | sample 4967041 | NCBI WGS metagenome assembly WFLX01 (sample SAMN12857096, study PRJNA449069) | gut metagenome | isolation source: stool from male and female vole | host: Microtus ochrogaster | place: USA:Florida | collected 2017 | reverse complement strand
TTCATCGTCTTAACAGGATTCAGCCTCCTGTCCTTAATGATATATCGAAAGATGGCATCCACCTATTCTGCCTGTGCAACCAATTATGCCCTCCAAACGCTACTTTCCATTGAGGAGAATCTTCCCGAGCTAATCGAATGGAATCTGAAGGTGACAACTGTAAACGATTTTGCTGTCTCTCCGTCGGGGATGCAGTTACTGGCTGCCGATGCAATGTTGATTTCAGCCATAGGAGAAGGAATTAACAAAATAGATTCAAAACTTCCGGACTTTCTTACAACAGAATTTCCGCAAATCCCTTGGCGAGAAATAGTCGGGATGCGTAACCATATTGTTCATGGTTATTTCGACCTTAATGCAGATATCGTATTCGATGTTGTAAAAAAAGATGTCCCCCTACTTTTGCCAATTATTCAATCTGCAATCGTAAAATTAGAGAGCCTTAGGTAAAAGGTATAATTTCCCTCCAATATCTCATCTTTAAGGTGAGATTGCTTGATTGATTAGCTCGGGCATTCCATCAGAAAATATTAGAGAAGCCTTAAAAGGCACGTCATAACATCTACATTCTCTTATAACAAGGATAAATAGGAGAATTAAAAAAAAGACCTGCAAAATATTTCATTAGTTAAGGGTTTAAGTAAACGATGATTATAAACCACCCGCAAAGATATTAAATATCTCAACTGACATTCCTCTACTTCCAATCTACAAAATGCTCAATCAATATTTTAATCACAATCTAATGTAATGGTTTACACAAGCCTTAGCAGAATATCTGCAATCACACCAACAAGAGTAAGAACAAAAATATGCGGGCACTACGATCGATTTTCGTAGTGCCCGTTTTGATAGTTGTCATTACCCCACTCCTTTACCTTATTATCCTTTTCGTTCTTGTTGCGGGATTTACCACGATTCCTGTTGTATGTCTGTTAACTGGGCGACCTTGCAAATCATATTCCACATCTGCACTCTTTTCGTCAGTGCAGTCAGGACTGACAATGCCTGTGGGTCCATCGTTGATGTATTGGAAATTGCTCCATTCCGGAGCAGTCTTATAACTATGCGTGGCTTCCAATGGCACTTGCAGACTGGCCGCCGCATAGGTGAATGAATTAAAACCGTTGGTCCCCAAACTCGGTGGAACGACACGCTCTACTGTCACTGTCTTGATATGTGGCATATTGTTAAATGCACCGGAACCGATTGTAGTCACCGAAGCCGGGATTGCCACTACCTCAACGCGACTATTCAAATTAAACGCATTCACACCTATCGTCACCAGTTCCTGGGGTAAAATCAAGTTATCCAGATTTGCATCCTCAAAGGCATAATTCCCTATATTCTTAAGATGCGCAGGGAAATGAAATTCCTGCAACATGCCACATTCTCCAAACGCCTCTTCACCGATTGCGGTAACATTATCCGGTAANCGTAANCCACTCNAGTNCANAACATTGAAAGAACGTGCGCTTAGGAACAGTTGTCAGACTCGGCGACCACTCCACCATCTTCAGCTTATCACAACGCTCCAACAGGCCTTCGCCCAACGACCCGATTGTAGCGGGCATTTTAAACCAATCCAACACCACACAACCGAACAATGCATCGTTACCTATCGTATTGACACTGTTTGGAAATTCAATCGCCAACATCAAATGGTTATCTGCAAAGGCTCGCTCACCTATTGTCTTCATTGAAGAGGGGAGTTTGAAATGCTCCACATCTGTGTTGCAAAATGCCTCCTTCCCTATCTCCACACATTTAGCCGGCAATTCAACATACTTCGGCAGTTTGGTGCAGTAGAAACCGTGGGCAGCTACCTTTTCCAGCGTCGAGGGCCAATTGATTGTTTCAAGTTCACCACAATATGCGAATGCACCCTCCCCTACGCTTACAAGATTCTTAGGCAAACTGACCTCCGAAAGCTTCAGACACATTGAAAAACACCAAGGCGCAATGGTAGTCACTTTCGACGGAATAGTAACCTTTTGCAATTCAAAACAATTGCTAAAAGCACCCTCCTGGATTTCTGTCACAGATGAAGGTATCGTCACACTCTTCAATTTCGACAGATCCGACAGCGCGTATGCACCAATCTTATAGACAGAATACGACACTCCGTCTACAGTAATTTTTGAAGGAATCGACAATGAAGTCGCTGTCTTTTTCAGAGTGCTCTCCACGCGGGCTATCTTATTTGTCTTGTTATAGACATACTTGAAGTTGGCATCAGAATACTCCGCTCCCGTCATCGTTGCCCATACAGATGCAAAAAGTGAAAATAACAGTAATTTAATTTTCATACTATATTTATTTTTATTTATTAATTATAATTCTTCAATGGAATCGCCATCTCCACCACATATTCTCCCGTTAATCTTTTCGCGCAATAGGAGAAGTCGCTATCATAGATGATTTCCAATCTTCGGAGGGTATTGGTCACTCCTAACCCTTTCTCCTTCTTACCATCCTTCTCATCAATCCTCTCTTTATTTATGCCATCAAGATTGGTCTGACTCAATGCATTGCGGCATGTAAAGCGAAGTCTATTGGATTCAATCTGAAAGAGGATATCCACGGCATACCCCTCGTTGATACATTTACAAAATTTCACTGCATTCTCCACAAAGGGAATGAAAATAAGCGTAGGAGTCTCGACACCCCGTGTCTCACCCTCCGCTCTTAAAGCATNTNAATGAAANGATTCTTTGCGCGTTTTTTCCAAGGAAAGATAAGCCTCCAGAAAGTCAAGCGTATCCGACAAAGCGATCCGATCTCGCCCTGTCTCATTCAGTTGAAAGCCAAGAAGACGTTGCAATTCCAGAAGAATATCACGAGATTCTTCAGGCTTCTCTGATGCCATAATCATCGCATTGTTGAGCACATTGAAAAGGAAGTGTGGATTAATCTGCTTTTTCAGAGATGCATATTCGAGCCGACGAGTCGATGCCTTGAGAAGCGTGATGCGTCGGGTCTCCCTCACCCAATCGGCATAAAGAAGCGTAGCACTTATCCCACCTAAGAAAAAGATTATCATCAACATCGCTGCCAGAGTGGCAAGAACCGTGACGAAAATAAAGAGTGAGTCCGTGTGTGACGGATTTTCTTTAAAAAGCACGATCCTTTCTGCAATAATAGGAAGAAGCACTATAGCTGCCAGGACCGTTAGTTGAAGAAAGAACCTCTTCAAGCGCCGTCGCCGTCGATAGAGTGGAAACAAAGCAAAGACCACAATCCCGGCCAGTATCTCAAACATTAATGTCAGAATAAAAAAACCTCCTAATCGGCTCGAATATTCAGGACAATCAGGCGTGGCAAAAAATGCTCCGAAACAAATAGTGAGCAATATCAATTGAAACATACCGAAACGCTGCCAACGATACTTGCCTGAAGTAAGCCACCGGTTAAACGGGGTGTTAAGCGTCACAGTTTCGACAATTCTATCAGAATAAGGTGGCGCAGGAAGATGATACAGATCTTCCCGCAGTTCCGAACACAGGGTCTCAATTTCTTCCTCACCTTTCTCCGGATCATTAACCATATCTTCCGCAATATCTCCTACGCGTTTTAACAGGTTCTCCGGATTTAATCTCCCTTTAACGGCTGATATGTATTTCTCAATTTCTTCGATAATTCTTTCTTCTAATTGTATATCTTTTTGATTTCTTTCCTCAATCCGCCACACGCCCAGTGCCAGCAGCGTTATTTCCAACATCAAGCAGTTTGAAAGGGAATTCAGGGCCAAACCACCCCAATTTATCGAGACTTCCTCCGGAATGATACCTATCCGCCACCAAAAATATCTGATTATAAGGAGTTCAATGAAAGAAATGAGATAGGAAAAGCCTAAGGTCAAACCTATATACTTGCCCCATTTCTGATGCAATAACAGGCGAGGCACTGCGTAACACNCGGTGAGCAATAACACACCTAACACCAAAAAGGAAAAAGGAACCATCAACAACAGAAAAGAAAGGGGAAATTCGCCCTCTCCATATTCCATCGTTCCCACAACAGGGCCACTCAGCATAATGGAGAATGCCAACCATAAGATTATTACAATCCCTATTCCTTTCATTTAGCAGCAATTTACGGTTAGACCCCATTCCACAAAAAATGTTAACGCAGGGGTCTTACAAAATTACTCCTTTTTTATCTTTTTATAGGATTGTTGGTCGCTATTATAAGAACTTTGGTCGCTTTTTAAGGTGCATCCTACGCATTATTACTAAATTTGTACAATAAGACCCCTTTCCACAAAAAATGTTAACGCAGGGGTCTAAGTAATGAATAATGATGGATAATAAAGATGTCTCCATCCTGGCGAAGGATGATTTGTCTCGACAACTGAGTTGCATTATAGTGGATGATGATCCCATCGCTCGTCTGGGAATGGTTAAATTGGTAGAACGCACTTCTGAACTTAACCTTAGGGCTTCCCTGGCTTCTGCTGAAGAGGCACAACGTTGGCTAAATGGCAACCATGCAGACCTGATATTCTTGGACATAGAGATGTCCGGAATATCCGGTATGGATTTTGCCCGTATGCTTCCGGAAAACACCCGCATCATATTTACTACGGCATTTCGTGAATATGCCTGCCAATCATACGATGTGGGGGCCATTGACTATCTTCTTAAGCCCATTAGCGCCTGCCGCTTCGACAAAGCTGTAGAACGTGCGCGTACCGCCCTTCCACAAACGCCTACCATTTTAATCCGAACAGACCGACGCTACATCCGAGTCAACCCGGCGGACATTATTTATATTGAGGGAATGAAAGACTATGTCAAAATCTATTGCAACGACCGCCGTTATATTTCTCGCACCACGATAAAAGCACTGCTCAATCTGCTTCCGCCGGCTGACTTTGTAAGAATCCATAAATCGTATGTCATAAACGTCAACAGAGTGAAGGCATTCGACTTTTCAACTGTTGAACTTGCTGCTCAACCCACGCGTCTCTCCGGTCCATGCATCAAGACAACCTTACCATTGGGAGCAGCCTTTCGTAGACAATTTGAACAAAGGATGCGGAAGTAAGACCCCTGCGTTAACATTTTTTGAGGGAAGGGTCTAAAATAAGCGGGCACTACGAACGCATTTATCGTAGTGCCCGCATTCATATTCGTTGTCTCCGTTGTCAGAAGCGGTAGATCAGGGAGAGGGCGCAAGAGAGTCTTGATATATTCGACTTGCTGAAATAACTCGTCAGGGACGCTGCTTGCTGGCCATCGGCCACAGTATATCTTACCGGTGCATTCTCCGACGTAAATTCCGTAATCTTCCCGGGGCATTTCTTAAAGACATTTCCGGCCCCCACCTCATATCTCAAGGTGATATCCGCAGAGATCGGACCGAATAACAGGATCTCCGCACCGACGCCACACATAAATGTAGCCACCGTGCCGGTACCTGACGGTTTGATGGTCTGAGCCCTATCCAGACTCCTCTCTCCGAATTCATTCATATACGGCGCATCTATCATAAGATCATCATACTGCGGATACACGCCATAACTGAACACATCGACGGAAGATGACTTCATCTTTGAAGTCTCCAGGAAGGCTAATTTACATCCGGCAAGGGCATGAACGCCTATCCAATCATTTATCTGATAATTATAATTCAGATAAATTGGCATCACCAACTGATTGGTGCGGTTGCGCTGATGCATGTCCCCTACCTCATAATAGCGGATATACGGCTCGTTGTCCATATCGGCCGTGGCCGGCGCGGAGTAACTGTATTTCATCTCCGGCAGCGCACCGGTGAGATTAATCACACGATACCCGAATCCGATATTTGCGTCCAAAGAATGATGACCTTTATTCCAGAACACCCAACCGAATTCCGCACCATATTCTTGCGACGAGGTGCTCACACTCATCTCCGGAAGAGCGCTATCTATATTTNANGCCTTGCCGAGANCGAAGTCGGCNGTAGCCTTTACGGCAAATTTCTNACGCGCTATNGATNGCGCCGACGCTCCCGTGACGGTGAGCATCGACGCCGCTATTGCGATATATACTGTTTTCTGCTTCATACTTATTTAATCCAAATTTTCTCTGACTTGAAGTCGTCTCCTTTACGCAGGGTCACTACATAACTACCCGAGGCAAACTGACTCATCTCAATCATGTCTATTACCACTTTCTTCGCCGAATAAGTCTTCTTATATACGATGGCTCCGGTAGTGGAATAGACTGCAACGGTGATATCCTCCGCTCCCCCGGTAGAGATATATAGCCCGTCAGGAGTTATCGTGAGCCAATTATCATCACTCCTTGACTCACCCCCGTTTTCATCGGGATTAAATCCATAAATCGAGGGATCGAAACATACCTCTTCGCTGCCGTCAAGGTGACGAAGGTTGCTCGTCAGGATCTCTCCCGCCTCATTCTTGAGATAAGAGAACGCCCAGAAGTCGTAAGCCGGATTATTGTATATCTCCGGAGTAGTGTGGCTATAACGCAACGGCGTATCGGCTATTATCTCCGAATGGCCGGCCGCATCGGTATAACCTGTTATGAAATTGTAACCACGCTCAGCGAGTTCCTGATCGGAGATCTCCATCATGATTACAAACGTGCTCGTAGTACCGTCGCCTTTACGGAGAAGTTGCTTCGGAGTGAGAGGACGTCCCTTCACGGTCACGGAGCAGAATGCTGTCTTGCCACCGGCACTCTTCGCCATCACTGTAGCGACACCCTCTTGAAGGCCGGTCACGAAGCCATCCTCCACTATCACTATCTCCGGATGGTTAGAGGTCCATGTCACACTCTTATCAGTAGCATCCGATGGCAATATAGTGGCTATGAGACTCTCGGTCTGGCCTACCCATATTGTAAGGTCGGTTGCATCAAGCGTGATGGATGTCTCCGGAATATAGAGCGGAAGCACTGTCACGTCACATTGGGCAGTCAGACCATTTGAGGAAGATGCGTATATCACTGCCTCACCGGCCTTCGATGCCGTCACGACACCTCCGTCGGAGACAGTGGCTATATCCACGCTGGTAGATATCCATGTCACGGTGCGGTCGGTAGCATTCTCGGGAGTTATTGTGGCTATAAGGTTGAAGATCTCTCCTTCAGTCAATACAAGTTTTGTCTTATTGAGAGAAATGTCAGTCACCGGTATGATGAGAGGCACGACTGTCACCTTACATTCTGCCGTCAGCCCGTTGCCGGTAGTGGCTCTCACTATCGTCACGCCCTGCTTTATGGCTGACACTATGCCGTTCTCATTTACCGTAGCTGTCGCTTCATCGTCGGAGGTCCAGGTGACGCTTTGGTCTGTAGCGTCAAACGGACGCAGCAACGGTATCAGTTCGGCGGTCTCTCCTTCGGTCAAAAGCAACTCTGAGTTGGAGAGAGTGATATGAGTCACCTCTACGTCACCTCTATTTACCGTTACGTAACAAATGGCTGTCAGACCGTTGGAAGTAGAGGCGTAAATCACAGCCTCACCGGCACTGATGGCCGTTACATCTCCGGAGGCAGACACTGTGGCAATAGCCTCATCGGAAGACCTCCAGGTCACCGTCTTATCTGTAGCCGTCTCAGGTGTTACAGTAGCGATGAGAGTGAATACCTCTCCTTCGTCAAGGGTAAGATATTCCTCATTGAGAGTTATACCCTCTACAGAGATGAAGGGTTCAGACACCACAACTCGGCACTCTGCCGTGACATTGGGATTAGACACTGATGTGACAATCAGTTTAGTCTCGCCAACGCTTATTGCAGTCACATTTCCATCTGCATCCACGGTGGCTATGCCGCTATCTTCAGACATCCAGGTGACGCGCTTATCAGTGGCGTCCGCCGGCAGCACGATGGCTATTACGTCTGTCTCCTCGCCCACAGTCAGGAAGAGTTCGCTGTTGGAAAGAGTAATCTCTGTCACATCCACATCTCTCACGACGGTGACTACACACCTGTCGGTAAGACCATTGCAAGTCGAAGCGTAAATTGTGGCCTCACCCATTGAGATACCCGTCACCTCTCCCTCTGCTGACACATCAGCAATGTTCGGATTGGAGGAAACCCAGGTTATGCTCCTGTCGGTCGCATTTTCGGGAGTGACTGTGGCGATGAGGGTAAACTTTTCACCCTCTTCTATCACCTTCTCATGCTCGTTGAGTGTGATTGTCTCTACGGGCACGAAGGCTGACAGCACGGTCAGTTTACATTCCGCACTTACCTCCGGATTAGATACTGATGTCACGGTGATCACAGTCTCGCCGGCTTTGAGTGCGGTAATTATGCTCTTGCTTGCAACGCTGATCTCTTCTTCAAGAGTAGTCAATGGGTCTATCGTTGCGATTTCGTCGTTCTCTATTGACCACGTAACGCGCTGGTCGGTGGCATCCGACGGGATGACAATGGCTAACAAATCGGAAACGTCGCCTTCATTCAGTGTCATTTCAGTCTGCGAGAGAGATATTCTCAATACATCGACATCTCCTTTAAGTACTGTCACCTCACATGCGTCATACATACCATTTGATGCCGTTGCATAGATAATGGCGGTGCCGGGACTTACGGCTGTCACAACGCCTGTGTCGGACACTGTCGCCACACCCTCTGCAGACGAACTCCAGATCACTGTCTTATCCGAAGCATCCTCAGGCGTAATGGTCGCCTCGAGAGTGAATGTCTCTTCCTGCTCGAGTTCTTTGGTATGCTCATTAAGCGTAATGCCCAATACTGGATGGTAGGCCGGAATAACTGTCAGCCGGCATTCGGCGGACACCTCCGGATTCGAAACGGAGGTTACGGTGATTATTGCCTCGCCGGCCTTCAGGGCGGTAATTATGCTCTTGTCTGCCACGCTTATCGGCAATTCGCGAGTTGACTCCGGCTCTACAGTAGCAATTTCGCTGTCATCTATTGACCATGTCACGCGCTGGTCGGTAGCATCCGAGGGGATGACAATCGCTAACAGATCGGAAACGTCTCCTTCGGTAAGCGTCATTTCAGTCTGCGAGAGGGATATGCGCGTTACAGCCACCTCACCCTTCAGCACGGTCACCTCACAGGCGTCATACAGACCATTTGATGCCGTAGCATAGATAATCGCTGTGCCGGGACTTACGGCTGTCACTAAGCCGGTCTCGGAGACTGTCGCTACTGTCTCTGCAGACGAGCTCCATGTCACGCTCTTATCTGAAGCATCTTCCGGTGTAATGGTTGCCACGAGAGTGAATGTCTCTTCCTGATCAAGTTCCTTAGTATGCTCGTTAAGGCTTATGCCTGTCACAGGGCGATATGCAGGAAGCACGGTCAGGTGACATTCCGCTGACACCTCCGGATTAGATACAGAGGTTACGGTGATAATAGCCTCGCCGGCCATAAGCGCAGTAATTATGCTCTTACCGGCTACGCTGACAGGCAGTTCGCGACTCTGCTCCGGTTCTACCATTGCTATTTCGCTATNATCTATTGNCCATGTCACGCGCTGGTCGGTGGCATCCGANGGNATAACGATGGCTAAAAGATCGGAAACGTCTCCTTCAGTAAGCGTCATTTCAGTCTGAGAAAGTGAAATGCGCGTCACGGCCACTTCACCCTTCAGCACTGTCACCTCACATGCGTCATAAAGACCATTCGATGCCGTTGCATAGATAATCGCTGTGCCTGGACTGACTGCCGTTACGACACCGGTATCGGAGACTGTAGCCACATCTTCCGCCGATGTGCTCCATGTCACTGTCTTATCCGAAGCATCCTCGGGCGTAACAGTCGCCTCGAGAGTAAATGTCTCTTCTTGCTCGAGCTCCTTAGTATGCTCGTTGAGAGTGATGCTCATCACCGGACGATACGCAGGAAGCACAGTCAGAACACATTCTGCCGACACATCCGGATCCGACAACGATGTAACAGTTATAACGGCATTGCCCGCCTTCAAGGCGGTGACTATACTCTTGTTGGTTATCAAACCGCTATCATCCGTAGCGGAAGCATCTTCTACAGTGGCTATTTCAGAGTTGTCTATCTTCCAACTTACCTTTTGATTCGTGGCATCGGCCGGAATAATAATAGCCAGAAGATCTGACACATCTCCTTCAGTCATAGTGAGCGTGCTATTGGAGAGCGATATACTCGTCACCTCCACATAACCCGGATTTATCGTAACCTTACATTCAGAAGTTACGCCATTGGCTGAGGATGCGTAGATGATCACTTCGCCCGGCTCTTTTGTAATTACCTCACCGGTCTCGGAAACAGTAGCCTTAGCGGGATCCGAAGATTTCCAGGTGATGGTAAGATCGGAAGCATTGCTCGGTTCGATTGAGGCGTTTATTTTGAAGGTATCACCTACTGTCACCTCTTTCTCTTTAGGATCAAGCGTGATGCCCGTCACTGACACTATAACCGGCATAACAGTCACCTTACAAGTAGCCTCGAGGCCATTAACTGTCTTAACAGTGACGATAGCCTCGCCTGCCTCTACTGCAGTCACTACACCTGATGCATCCACTGTGGCTATGCCAGGATTGGCAGACGACCAGGTCACTGTCTTATCAGTGGCATCATCGGGTTGAACAAATGCCTGAAGTGCGGCTGTATCTCCTACCGTCAACGTAATATCCGCTGCCGATATGATAACACCGGTCGGGTCTATATCTTTAAATACAGTGATGTCACAAGTGTCAAAGGCGCCGTTGGAGGCGGTTGCATAAATCGTGGCCGCACCTACGGATACTGCCGTCACCTTACCGGTGTCAGACACAGTAGCCACGGCTGTATTCGATGATGTCCATGTTACACTCTTATCTGTAGCATCGCTCGGAGTGATAGTGGCTGTAAGTGTGAAGTCGTCACCCTCCTCAAGTTCCTTGCTATGTTCATCCAAGGTTATACCCACTACATTAATGATACCGCTTTTGACAGTAACATTACAGGTTGCCGTTATCTCCGGATTAGACACTGAAGTGACGGTAATAATAGTCTCACCTACTCCGATGGCTTCCACATTGCCATTCTCATCTACCGTAGCAATCGAGGGGTTGGCCGTCTGCCATGTTACTGCTGTCACCGTAGCATCTGCCGGCTCTACCATAGCCGTGAGGCTCGCCTTGTCTCCTACCTCCATCAAAAGATCGGCATTGGAGAGAACGATGCCTGTCACATCCACATTACCTCTCAGCACGGTCACCTCGCAGACGTCATACTTGCCATTTGATGCCGTAGCATAGATTGTGGCAGTACCATAACTTACTGCTGTTACTACACCCGTATCGGAAACCGTCGCCACTGCCTCCGATGATGAACTCCATGTGATTGTCTTATCGGTTGCGTCTTCGGGCGTTATTGTAGCGGTAAGTTTGAAGGTCTCACCTTCTTCCATCTCTTTCTGATGCTCGTCAAGAGTGATATCTGTTACGGCTATAAACGCGGGATTTACTATCAGCTTACACTCTGCTGTCACTGCAGGATCGGCGTCGGAAGTTACGGTAATTATTGTTTCCCCGGCCTTTAATGCCGTTACGATAAGTTTATTAGTGATATTGCCGCTTGCATCTGTGCTTGCTGCATCCTCAATGCGCGCAATATCACTGTCGGCTATCTTCCAAGTTACCTTTTGATTGGTGGCATCTGCAGGAATAACGATGGCAAGAAGATCGCTTACCTCTCCTTCGGTCAGCGTCAGTTCGGTGTTCGAGAGTGAAATGCGCTCCACGTCGATGATGCCGGGGCGAATCGTCACCTTACATTCTGCCGTCATACCATTGGCGGAAGAAGCAAAGATTGTCACCTCACCAACGGCTTTGGTTGTCACCTCGCCGGTCTGCGAGACGGATGCTGTATTGGGGTCGGAAGACCTCCATGTGATTGTCTTGTCGGTTGCGTCTTCAGGCTCGATTGTAGCCGTTAATGTGAAGATATCCCCTACAGTCACCTCCTTACTGTCCTCAAGTGTAATGCTGCTTACGGGTATCTCATTCGGAAGGACGGTCACGGTGCAAGTCGCGCTCTTGCCATTCGCGGTAGTGACGGTTACTATTGCGGCACCCGGCATCACACCACTCACAAAGCCTTGCTCGTCGACAGTCACTATACCACTCCCGTCTGCACTCCATATTACAGATGAGTCGGTCACATCTGCAGGCTCTACCGTCGCACGCAGTTGGCCTGTCTCACCTACATAGATTGTAAGATTATCCGGGGCGACAGTCACTCCGGTGGCTTCTATTACACGCGGATTAATCGTCACCTTACACTCTGCCGTCATACCGTTAGAGGATGATGCAAAGATGGTTACCTCACCGGCCACTTTAGTTGTAACCTCACCGGTCTGAGATACGGATGCTTTATCAGGATCGGAAGACCTCCATGTGATAGTCTTGTCGGTAGCGTCTTCAGGCTCGATGATAGCTGTCAAGGTGAAGACATCACCCTCTGTCACCTCTTTGCTTTCATCAAGTGTAATGCCGCTGACGGGTATCTCATTCGGAAGTACGGTCACGGTGCAGGTTGCACTCTTGCCATTCGATGTAAGAACGNAAACTATGCCCACACCCGGTATCAAGCCGGTCNNNANNNCTTGNTNATCNNCNGACACNNNGNCNNNGTCAGNNNCNCNNCNTNNCNC